>Ga0172372_10004383_pt1 | contig 20091 bp, 13 predicted proteins | sample LakKiv5m_2_FD_114544 | JGI IMG/M metagenome (GOLD analysis project Ga0172372, IMG submission 114544) | Freshwater microbial communities from Kabuno Bay, South-Kivu, Congo - kab_092012_9.5m | ecosystem: Environmental > Aquatic > Freshwater > Lake | place: Democratic Republic of the Congo...
AGGTGCGCTCCACCAGGGAGGCCCAGGTGTCGCGGTCGGGGCGGCCGTCGGCATGGAACGGCAGCAGCACGGCCGAGATGCCGTCGATCGGGCGGCGGGGTCGGAGCGGAGGGACGGGGATCATGGCGATCGGGAGGCGGGGTGGGGTGGGAAGAGGATCGTTGCGGCGAGGATGGCCGGGGAGACGACCGGCTCAGGAGCGCCTGAGGAGCAACTGGTGGTCGATGCGCTTGGTCTGGTGGTATTCGAGGGGTGGCAGGCTGGTCTCGGTCGGCGAATGCACCTCGTGCAGCATCGCCTTGGCCATGGCCTGGAGTTCCGTCCAGCGCGGCCATTCCAGCGGGGCGGCGTGGGCGATCTGGCGGAGCAGGCTGCGCCACTCGATGATCATCCGGTCGATGTCGCCGGCGCCGAGGAATTCGCTGACGAAGCGCACCTTCGAGGCGGGATCCTCATGGATCCTCCGGACCACCGTCTCGGCCCCGGTTCCGTATTTCGGCGGGAGGCCGGTTTCCAGGTAGCCCTCGATCGACGTTGGCCCATACGCCTTGCGGCAGGCGTAGGCCAGCCGGCCGCCCCACCGGTCGCCGTCGGCGGCGAAGCGGAAGCCCGCGTCGAGGTTGGCCAGGTCGTAGACCAGCTCCTCCAGCGGGTAGGCCGTGTCCTCCAGCGCCGCCGCGATGGCCAGCCCGTCGCCGCCGGAGAAGCAGGCCACCACGCGTCCGCGACGTGTTGGGACGCCCTGGGCGTCCACCAGGCCGAGCCGTCGCCAGGTCAACGCCGTGCCGGGGGCCGCCGACAACCCGCGGCAGACCTCCGTCCACTCGCAGCGCGCGCAGACCGCCGACAGCACCTCGCGCTCCCGCGGACGCCACAAGGCCACGCCGTGACGGTCCACCGGCACCTTCACGGTCTGCAGTTCGAGGCTCACGAGCACCGTGACCACCTGCTCGTGCTCCACCCAGCGCACCACGGGAAGCCTCTGCTGGTGCAGTTGCTTCTCCAAGCCGGGCTTCAGGTCGGAGGCGAACACCTCCGGTCCGACCTCGCGTCCGTGCCACCGGGTCAGACGACGCACCCACTTGGCCAGCACCAGCCGCCCGTCCGCGAGGCGGTCGGCCACGATCATCGACCGCCCGTACACCGTGCCCTCGGGCGTTTCCTCGAGGGCGGCGAGGCCTCCCTGGCCCACCTTGTCGAGGGCCTCCTGCACCGTCAGGGCCGGGACCAGCACCGGCGGTGTCGCCAGGTCGGGCGGGGGCTCGGTCCCGTCGGCGGTCCCGGCCTGGGGTGGCAGGGCCGTCGGCTTCACGACCACCCGGACCTTGCCCAGCGGCCGTTCCTGCCAGAAGGGATACGGCTCCCACTCTCCGGCCGAGTTGAGCATCTCGCGGTTCTTCTTGCGGACCTGCCGGGCGCGCTCGGCGTCGGTCATCCAGCCGCAGGGGGCCCCGGGCCGCTTCAGGGATTCCTCGACGCCGAGGATGATCGGCTTGGTGGTGAAGAGCCGCTCCTGCACCCGCACGGCTTCCTCGAAGGGGGGCTTGCCGGCGTCGGCGGCCGCGGCCATCAGGCCGAGCAGGGCGCTCCAGTCCACCATGCCGGAACGGGCCAGCGCGCAGGGATGGCCGTCGCGCATCCGCAGCTCGTTGGCGCTGACCAGCACGTAGCCGGTCTCGTCGAGGCCCCGGCGTCCGGCGCGGCCGAACATCTGGAGGATCTCGTCGCCACGCAGCGGGATCTCGCGGCCCTCGCGCTTGTACTGCGCGGCCGTGATGGCGACCGACCGCAGGCTGAAGTTGATGCCCGCGGCCAGGCCCATGGTCGCCACCACCACCCGGAGCTGGCCGGCCTTGGTGAGGGGCTCGATGACCCCGGCGCGCACGGCGTAGCTCAGGCCGCTGTGGTGGTAGGCCACCCGCGACTTGAGCATCTTGGCCAGCGGCTCGCCGACCAGCCGCTTCTGGGCCTCGGTCAGTTGCAAGGGCTGTGGGCAGGGGAGCTGCCGGGCCAGGTCGCTGGCCAGTTCCTCGGCATGCGCCCGGCGGGGCGCGAAGAGCAGGATCGGCCCGAGTCCCTCGGCCAGGGCCTTGGCGCACAACCGGGGCCAGTATCCCCGGATTTCCGGGGGCAGGCGCCAGCTGAGTTCGCCCGCGAAGACCTCGTCGAGCGGCACCGGTCGCACCGTGTGCTGGACGACCTCGACCGACCGGCCGAGCCGCCGCAGCCAGTTGGCCACCTGCCCGGGGTTGGCCACCGAGCCGCTCAAGAGCAGCAGCTGTGTCCGGGGCGGGGCCAGCGCCAGGGCCAGCTCGTAGTTCAGCCCCCGGTCCTCGTCGCCGAGCATCTGGTACTCGTCGACCACCAGCAGGGTGGGACCATCACCCCGGATGAGGCGGTTCTTCTGCGTCTCCAGCGTGGCCACGAGGATCGGCGCGTCGAGGTTCTCGGCCAGGTCGCCGGTGGCGATGCCCACGTTCCAGCCGCGCGCGCGCCACTCGGCCAGCTTGTCGTTGGCCAGCGCGCGGGTGGGCACCGTGTAGATGGCCTGCCCGCGGTTCTTTCCGGCCTTGGACCACAGCTCGAAGACCAGGGTCTTGCCCGCCCCGGTCGGCGCGTGGATGACCACGTCCTTTCCGGCCCGGAGCGCCGAGACGGCCTCCTGCTGCCACAGGTCGGGCACCACGAACTGCTGGAGCCCCGGTGGCGGTTCGGGCGGCGGGGCGGGTGCGGCAGGGAAGGGCACGGGCCGAGACTAGGCCGGTCCGCCCAAAGTACCAACCGTGACGATGGCCGGATGACGACGGCCGGCCGGATCTCGCCCGGATACCTGGGGGACACCCACCCGGGCCCGACTTGCGGGTTGAGCCGGCGGGGGCGTTGCGCAAACACTCGGCCCGTGCGTGCTTCAGCGCCTCCAACCTACCGCCGTGTGGTCGTCAAGCTGGGGACCGGTGTGCTCACCGATGCCTCCAAGCGGCTCGACCTGGTCCAGTTCGCCCAACTGGTGGCCCAGATCGCGCGCCTCAGGGCGGCGGGCCACGAGGTGGTGGTGGTCACCTCCGGGGCCGTCGGGGCGGGCATGGGCGTGCTCGGGTACGAGCGGCGTCCCGGCAGCCTGGCCGAGCGACAGGCCTGCGCGGCGGTCGGCCAGTCCCGGTTGATGGCCCTCTACGAGTCGCTCTTCCGGCATTATGAGCAGCCGGTGGCGCAGGTGCTCCTCACGCACGACGACCTCGCCGACCACACCCGTCACCTCAACGCCCGCAGCACGCTGCTCACGCTGCTCAAGCACCGCGTCCTGCCGATCATCAACGAGAACGACGCGGTGTCCGTCACCGAGCTGAAGTTCGGCGACAACGACCGCCTGTCGGCCCTCGTCGCGAGCCTCCTGCCCGCCGACCTGCTCGTGGTGCTCACCACGGCCGACGGCCTCATCGAGGACTTCGGCAAGCCCGGGGCCCGCCTCCTGGAGACCGTGGAGGCGGTCGATGCGCGCATCGAGGCCATGGCCGGGGGCACCTCGAGCGAGACGGCCACGGGCGGCATGGCCACCAAGATCTCCGCCGCCAAGATCGTGGTCCGGTCGGGCATCCCGATGGTGATCGCGCCGGGACACCGCCACGACGCGCTCGAGCGGATCGTGCGCGGCGAACCGGTGGGTACCCGCTTCGTGGCCGGATCCGGCAGGCTCTCGAGCCGCAAGCGCTGGATCGCCTTCTACCACCATGCCGAGGGGACCCTGTCGGTCGATGCGGGGGCGGTGGCGGCCCTGCGCGACCATGGCCGCAGCCTGCTCGCCCCCGGCGTGGTCCGTTGTGAAGGCGACTTCCAGGCCGGGCGGGTGGTGAGGATCTGCGACCCCGAGGGCCGGGAGTTCGCTCGGGGCCTTGCCGGAGCCTCGTCGGCCGAGATCCGCTCCCGTTCCCACCCGAAGCCCGAGATCATCCACCGCGACGACCTGGTGGTGCTTTGACCTCCCGTCCGGACCGTCCCCCCGCCTTGGAATCCCCGCCATGCCCAAAGCCCCTTCCCGGAAGCTCGCCCCCATCCGCCAACTGGTGGCGGTGATGGCCGCCCTGCGCGCGCCCGACGGCTGCCCGTGGGACCGCGAGCAGGACCACCGTTCGCTGCGCTCGCACGCGGTCGAGGAGGTGTACGAGCTGATCGACGCCATCGAGGCCGGCGACGACGTCGAGATGGCCGAGGAGTTGGGTGATCTCCTGCTCCAGGTGGTCTTCCATGCCCAACTGGCCGCCGAGCGGGGCGTCTTCGACTTCGACGGGGTCTGCCAGCGGTTGGTGGACAAGCTGGTCCGCCGCCATCCGCATGTGTTCGGTTCGGTGACCGTGGACGGCATCGACCAGGTCTGGGCCAACTGGGAGTCCATCAAGAAGGCCGAGAAGGCCGGTTCGCGGCATGAGCGGAAGTCGGCGCTGGACGGCGTCCCGAGACACCTGCCCGGCCTCCTGCGCGCCCAGAAGCTGCTCAAGAAGGCGGCCAAGGCCGGACTGGCGACGGTCGAAGGGACCGGTCCCTCGGGCAAGCCGTCGACAGCCCGCAAGCCGGCCGGTCGTCGGGCGACGGCCGAGGCGCTGTTCGACCTGGCGGCCCGATGCCAGGAGGCCGGCTGGTCGGCCGAGGAGTTGCTCCGGGCCGAACTCGGCCGGCGCGAGGCGGCCTGGCGGCGGGAGGAACGGCGGCGGGAGGAACGGCGGCGGGAGGAACGGCGGCGGGAGGGGGTAACCGTCCGACGCCCGGCGCCCGGCGCATCGGACCGGGCGACCGCCTGAGGCCGACACCGGAGTCGTCGTCGACGACGGGACGGGGACGGCCGAACGACCTCCGGACGAGGGTCGCGTCCGTGTCTCGGTCGCCACCGGTCCGCGACAGGGTGGGACCGATGTCCGGAACCCCGGTTTCAGGCCCGTGGTTTCGCTTCTTTCTTTGATTGGCAAGCTTCCTGCAGTAGCCTCCGGCCCAATGTCCGCCGGACTTCAGCTCAGCCAACGGCTTTCCCAGCAGATGGTGCTGTCGCCGCAGCTCCAGCACTCGCTGGCGCTGCTGCAGGCCCCCGTGCTGGAACTCAAGGCCATGGTCGAGCAGGAGCTCCAGATGAACCCGGTGCTCGAGGAGATCGGGGCGATGGAGATCGACACCGAGGCCCGCGAATCTCGGGCCGAGGCCGAGGCCGCCGCCGCCGACCCGGCCGAACCTCCCGCCGACGTGCAGTTCGATCCCGCGGTCGAGAAGCCCGACGCCGAGCCTGTCGACCGCTTCTCCGAGGACCTTCAGAAACTGCTCAAGCTCGACGAGGAGTGGCGCGAGGTCTTCGCCCAGAACAACACGGTCAACCGGGTCACCCAGGAGGACGAGGAGCGCCGCCAGCACCTCTTCGACTCGCTCACCACCGGCCAGTCGCTCCAGGAGCACCTGCTCGAACAGCTGCGGTTCGCCGACCTCGGGGACGAGCAGCGCGAGGTGGCCGAGCTGCTCATCGGCAACATCGACGACCGGGGCTACCTGACCGCCCAGCCCGAGGAGCTCACCTTCTCGACCGGCGTCTCCACCGAGCGCATCCTGGAGGTGCTGGAGTTGTTGCAGACCTTCGAGCCGGCCGGGGTCGCCGCCCGGGACCTGCGCGAGTGCCTGATGCTCCAGATGGAGCGGGCCGGCCGCACGGGCGATCTCGAGTACCAGATCCTCCGCGACCACATGGAGGAGCTCGGCAAGCGGCGGTTCCCGGAGATCGCCCGGCAGCTCGGGATCACCCCGGCCGAGGCCCAGGAGGCCGCCGCCCGCCTGTCGCGCCTCGACCCGAGGCCGGGCTCCGATTTCTCCCGGGATCCGGAGCAGTATGTCGTGCCCGAACTCGAGGTGGTGCGGCGCGTCGTGGACGATCCCGATCCCGCCGTCCAGCCGGGGGACGTCGAGGACGCACCGTCGCTGGCCGAGATCCTCAGCGATCCCGACGACGACGACCCGGTGGTCACGCACCTCCGCTACCGGCTCTCGATCCAGAGCCGGGAGGGGCTGCTCCAGTGGCGGTTCACCGACCGCAGGACCGTGCCCGAGGCGCTCCTGACCGGCCTGGCCGACGACCTCACCCGCATCGTGCGCGGCGAGGAGCGGCTGCATCAGCGGTTCCTCGGCCAGGTCTCCTTCAGCACCGCGGCGGACAGGCGCCTCAAGGCCTGTGCGGCGGCGCTGGCGGCCGAGGAGACCCGCGGGCCCGGGCCGTCGGTCGATGCGCTGGCCGCCGAGCTCAACCGGATCTTCCTGGGCGACTTCCTGCCGCTCAGCCAGCGCCGCAAGCGCGTGGAGTACGAGGTGGTCGGCAAGGACGAGTTCCTTCCTCAGTTGCGCATCAGCAGCACCTACAAGGACCTGCTGGCCCAGTCGGAGACCTCGTCCGAGGTCCGTGACTACGTGCGCGAGAAGATCAAGGCGGGCAAGTTCCTCATCAAGAGCCTCAACCAGCGGCAGAGTACGATCCTCGGCATCGGGCGCGAGATCGTGAAGCGCCAGCGGGACTTCATGGAGAAGGGCGTCGAGCACCTCAAGCCCATGACCATGGTGATGGTGGCCGAGGTGGTGGGTGTGCACGAGACGACCGTGAGCCGCGCGGTCTCGGGCAAGTTCATGCGCACGCCGCAGGGCATCTTCGAGATGAAGTTCTTCTTCACCTCCGGCGTGTCGACCGCCGACGGTCAGACCGTCTCGAACACCTCGGTGAAGAACATCCTGGCCGAGCTCATCGCCGGCGAGAACCCGGCCAAGCCGCTCTCCGACGACCAGCTGGTCACCAAGCTCAAGGAGAAGAACGTGATGATCGCCCGGCGCACCGTGGCCAAGTACCGGGCCGAGCTCAACGTGCTGCCCAGCCATCTGCGGCGCACCTACCAGTGACTGCCGGCCGGCCGGCCCGGGTCGGTGGCAGGGCCGGCGAACCTCACCGGGGGATCCGCGACGGATCCACGACCACGTGCCGGATCTTCTCGCGCTTCCAGGTGTAGGTGAGGTGCACCTTGCCATCCTGCGCCTGGATCACCGCCGGGTAGCTCAATTCGCCCGGGTTGCGGGCGAGGTCCGGCTTGCCCGGCTCCTGCGTGCTCTCGAGGTCCACGACCCGGGTCCACTCCCTGCCGTCGGCGGACACGGCCAGGGCGATCACGCTGCGGTTCTCGGCCAGCGGATTGTAGACCAGCAGCGCCCGGCCGTCCCGGAGGCGCACCGCGTCGATGCCGCTGTTCGGATTGGGCAGGGAGGTCTTTGCCAGGGGGCTCCACGTGCGCCCCTGGTCGCTGCTCCAATGCTCGGCGACCACCTTCTGCCGGGTGCGCACGAGGCTCTGGAGCCGGCCTCCGTCCCACGCCAGCAGCGTGGGCTGGATGGCGCCCCACTGGTCGGCGGTGTTCAGGACCCCGGTCCGGTGCCACTCGGTGAACGGAGGCCTGGACCACTCCATGTGGACGCGCCACCCTGCGTCCTCGGAACTCGATCCGCAGAGCAGGGTGCCGTCGGCCAGGAGGATCGGCTTGTTGCGCACGGGTCCGACCTGCCCATCGGGCAGGCGGCGTGACCTGCCCCAGGTCCGCCCACCATCCTTGGACTCCTGCACCCGGCCCCACCAGGTGTCCGGGCTGGGGCCCACCTTGTAGAAGAGCCACAGGCTGCCGCCGGGCTGCTGCCAGAGCACGGGGTTCCAGCAGGCGTACTGGGGCGCCCCGGCATCCTCGGTGCCCCGGGCCACCTCCACCGGCCGAAGCCACTGGTGCTGCGGCTTGCGCGAGACCCAGATCACCACGTCCTTGGCCCGCTCGGCCGTGCCACCGAACCACGAGGCGACCAGGCCCTCGGGCGTCTCCTCGATCGTGGACGCGTGCGACGAGGCCGTGGGCGGCTTGTCGGCGAGGAACTGGATCCGGGTCACCGGGGAATTCTGCGCCCCCAGGGCGCACCCGATGACGGCGAAGAGGCAGAGGAACCGGCGGGGCATGGCCTCAGCATGGACGCCGGGCCCCGCCGATTTCCAGCCGCAAAATCCGTGGGCCGAGGGCCGCGGCGACCGGGTAAGAACCGTCCCGCGCGGCGATCACCTCGGCCGGTCGGCGACGCGGAGTTCGCGGAAGTAGGCCTGCAGCGCGTCGAGGACCACCGGTTCGAAGTCGTTGAAGGCCGGCATCCGGGACTTCGGCTGCACCGATCTCGGGTTGACCACGTACCGGCGGAAGTAGTTGGTGTTCGAGGCCCAGGTCTTGATCAGCAGCCACGGCCGGCCGGACATGGTGCCTCCGAAGTCGTCGTGGCCGTGGCAGGCGAGGCATTCCCGCACGGCGATGGCCTCTCCCTGTCGGGCCAGGGGCGATGCGGTTCCGGGCAGGCGGATCCTTGCGAGGGTGGCGGCGTCGGTGCGGAATTCCAGCCGTGCGACCCCGTGGGGGTAACGCAGCGACTCAGGCCGACCGAGCACGGTCTCCGAAGGACGAGCCGCGAAGTCCGTCGCGAGGATGTAGTACGGCGCCATCGGCAGTTTGTTGACGACGTTGAGGCCCCATGTCTCGGGGCCCTTGCCATCGATCTCCAGGATCAGCAGCGAGCGGAACGCCTCGAGGTAGTCGTTCGGGAATTCCTTGGAGTAGTTGTCGACGCACACCGCGAAGACCACGTCGGCGTCCCTGGCGGACAGGCCGAGGTGCGAGCGCAGGTCGGTGAGCGGGATGCCCCGGTAGACGGCCGGCGCCTTGCGGGTGGGGTCCATCGCGTTGGTGACCGTCGTCAGCGGCAGGGCCAGCAGGCGCTCGCGCGGGATGAATGCCCGCGTGAGCCCCCCGGGCAGGGGGCCGCCCACCTCCAGATCATGCGGCGAGGTCCGGGAGGCCTGCAGGGCCGATCCCAGGGCCGGCGTGGGCGGTGTCGCCGCCCGCCCTGGCAGGCTGGCGATGGCCAGCCACAAGAGGAAACCGATCGATGAAGCTGTCGGAGTCATGTCCCTGCGCCGCAATCCACCCACCGTGCGATGAAGATATTCGGGTCCGCGGTCTCGAGGCAATGGTTTTGACGGAGCGGCGCGTGATTGGGGCAGGGGCGCCAACGGGGCAACGGTTCGTTCTGGCGCAGGGGGGATCCATCCTCCGTTCGGGCGATGGACGTCCCTCGGATGCCGGGTATCCGGGAGGTTGTCCATTGAAAAACAAAATATCATGCATCTTCTCCTTGCCAAAGCGATGTCGCGTTCGATTTTGCCGCCTCATGAACGAGGCATGGCACCGGATCGGCGCCGACGAGGCGGCACGACGGCTCGAGACCGATCCTGGGATAGGCCTGTCTGCCGACGACGTCCGCCAGCGGCTGGCCCGGCATGGTCCGAACCGCATCCGTCCCCGTCCCGGAACCCCGGCCTGGAAGCGGTTCCTGCAGCAATTCGCCCAACCGTTGTCCTACATCCTGCTGTTGGCCGCCTGCGTGACCGGGTTCCTCGGAGCCTGGGTCGATTCGGCGGTCATCGCCCTGGTCGTGGTGGTCAACGCGATCGTCGGGTTCATCCAGGAGTCCAAGGCGGAGAAGGCCATCGAGGCACTGAGCCACCTGGTCGTGACCGAGGCCACCGTGCGGCGGGATGGCGCCCAACGGAGGGTGCCCTCGGAGGATCTCGTGCCGGGCGACGTCGTGCTGCTCCAGTCGGGCGACCGGATCCCGGCCGACCTCCGACTGTCCCGGGTCAAGGGCCTGCAGGTCGACGAGTCGGCCCTCACCGGGGAATCGCTCCCGGTGGCCAAGCATTCCGACCCGTTGGACGGCGACGTCGTGCTGGGCGACCGCAAGAACCTCGCCTACGCCGGCACCCTGGTGACCTACGGCGTGGCCGAGGGTCTGGTCTGGGCGACCGGCGACGCGACCGAGACCGGCCGCATCGCCCGCCTGATCTCCGACGCCACCTCCCTGGCGACCCCGCTCACGCGGAAGATCGAGCAGTTCAGCAACCTCCTGCTGAAGGTCATCCTCGCCCTCACCGTGCTGACCTTCGGTGTCGGGCTCTTCCATGGGGAATCCCTGGTTGAGGTCTTCATGGCGTCGGTCGCCCTGGCGGTCGGTGCCATCCCGGAAGGATTGCCGGCAGCCGTGACCATCGTCCTGGCCGTCGGCGTCAAGCGCATGGCCGCCCGAAAGGCCATCATCCGCAAGCTGCCGGCCGTCGAGACCCTCGGCAGCACCACCGTCGTCTGCTCGGACAAGACCGGGACCCTCACCGAGAACCAGATGACGGTCCGGCGCGTCTTCGCCGGTGGCCATTGGTTCGAGGTCACGGGCTCGGGGTATTCGACCGTCGGCGAGATCCTTCGGGAGGGCCGACCCGTCGATCCGTCGGGGAGTCCGGCGCTGGTCGAGTGCCTCCGGGCCGGCCTGCTCTGCAACGATTCCCTGCTCCTCACCGGGGACGGACGACCGGTCATCCAGGGGGATCCCACCGAGGCTTCCCTGGCGGTGGTGGCCGCCAAGGCGGGGCTCCAGCGGGAGTCCCTCCATCGCGAGTCCCCCCGGGTGGACATGATTCCCTTCGAGTCCGAGCACATGTTCCGCGCCACGCTGCACGACTCGGCCGGCGGACGACTGATCTACAAGGTGGGTGCGGTTGAACGGTTGCTGGATCGATGCGTCGACGCCCTCGCCCCCGACGGAACCTCCCGCCCCCTGGACCGGGCCGAGGTCCGCCAGGCCGTGGACGAGATGGCCCGCGAAGGACTCCGAGTCCTGGCGATGGCACGGCGGGCGACCCATCCCGGCCATGAGCGGCTCGAGCATGAGCATGTCGGGCAGGGGCTCACCTTCCTCGGCCTGCAGGGCATGATCGATCCGCCGCGCGCCGAGGCGATCCGCGCCGTCGCACGGTGCCGGGAGGCCGGGATCCGCGTGAAGATGATCACCGGCGACCATGCGGTCACCGCCCGCGCCGTGGCGGTCCAGATCGGTCTGGTCGACCCCGGGACGGAGGTCCGCACCCTCACCGGTCGCGAACTCGAGCAGGTCTCGGACGCCGATCTGCCCGAGGTCGCCGATCGGACGCCGGTGTTCGCCCGGGTGGCGCCCGAGCAGAAGCTGCGGCTCGTGCGCGCCCTCCAGGCCCGCGGCCACATCGTGGCCATGACCGGCGACGGCGTGAACGACGCCCCGGCCCTGCGGCAGGCCGACATCGGCATCGCCATGGGGATCACGGGTACCGACGTCGCCAAGGGTGCGGCCGACATGATCCTCACCGACGACAACTTCGCCACGCTGCAGGCGGCCGTGGAGCAGGGCAGGGGCGTGTTCGACAACCTGCGGAAGTTCATCGTCTGGACGCTGCCCACGAACGCCAGCGAGGCGGCCGTGCTCCTCATCGCCATCGTGCTGGGCCTGACGCTCCCCATGCTGCCGGTGCACCTGCTGTGGATCAACCTCTGTACCGCCCTCTTCCTCGGGCTGATGCTGGTCTTCGAGCCCAACGAGCCGGACCTCATGCAGCGCCCCCCGCGCGACCCGTCGCGTCCGCTGCTCACCCGCGCACTCGTCATGCGCACGGGACTGGTCACCCTGCTGATCGCCGCCGGCTCCTACTGGCTGTTCTTCTTCGAGAGGAACCTGCCCGGCAACACGATCGAGGCCGCGCGCACCGCCGTGGTGAACGTCATCGTCGTCGGGGAGACGGCGTACCTCTTCAACTGCCGATCCCTGCACCACGGGCTGCTCCGCATCGGTTGCCTCAGCAACCCTTGGGCGATCTGGGGTGCGCTGTCGATGATCGCCCTCCAGGTGATCTTCACCCACCTGCCCCTCATGAACCGCCTCTTCCATTCCGCACCGCTGACCCCGGGGGCCTGGTCCCGCATCGCGGCGGTCGCCGTGGGCATCTTCCTGGTCGTCGAGTTCGAGAAGTGGGTGCGCTTCGGGGACGACCGGGGCAAGAACCAGGAACCCGAGTGAACCAGCCGCCATGAAGACCATCGCCTTCTACGACACCAAGCCCTATGACCGGGAGTACATGACCGCCGCCGATGGCGCCGGGGATCTCCGGTGGGAGTTCCACGAGTTCCGCCTCACGGCCGAGACCTGCGGCAGCGCCCGCGGGGCCGAGGCGGTGTGCGGCTTCGTCAACGATCGGATCGATGCGGCGGTGCTGCGCCTCCTCGCGGAGCTGGGCGTTCACCATGTCGCGTTGCGGTGCGCCGGGTTCAACAACGTGGACCTGTCCGCCGCCCGGGACTGCGGGGTCTCCATCACCCGAGTCCCGGCGTACTCGCCCCACGCGGTGGCCGAGCACACCGTGGCCCTCCTGCTGTCGCTGGATCGGCGCATCCACCGGGCCTACAACCGGGTACGGGAGCAGAATTTCTCCCTCAACGGCCTGGTGGGCTTCGACCTGTTCGGCAAGACCTGCGGCATCCTCGGGACCGGCAAGATCGGCCGGATCGCCGCCCAGATCCTCCGGGGTTTCGGCATGCGGGTGGTGGCGTACGACCCGTTCCCGTCCCCCGGGTGGGCCTCCTCGCACGGCATCGACTACCTTCCGCTCGACGAGGTCCTCGCCCGCAGCGACGTCCTCTCGCTGCACCTCCCGCTCACGCCCACGACCCACCACCTGATCGGGTCCGCCACGCTTGCCCGCATGAAGCCCGGGGCGGTGTTGCTCAATACCAGCCGCGGCAAGCTGCTGGACACCTCGGCGGTGATCGATGCCCTCAAATCCGGCCATCTTTCCGGCGTTGCCCTCGATGTCTACGAGGAGGAGGAGGGGGTCTTCTTCGAGGACCTTTCCGGCAGTGTCCTCCACGATGATGAATTGGCCCGACTCCTGATGTTCCCCAACGTGCTCGTCACCGCCCATCAGGCCTTCCTCACCCGGGAGGCCCTGACCGAGATCGCCCGGGTGACCGTCGGCAACCTGTCGGCGGGTCCCGGCCGGTTCCTCGAGGGCACGGTCGTCGCCCAGCCCTAGGCCACGCCTTGCCCATGGACTCCAGTGTTCTGTCCCTGCTGGCCGGGCTGCTGCTGGTGGTCAAGGGAGGGGATCTGTTCGTGTCGGCGGCCCTCCGGATCGCGGTCCTCCTGCGGATGCCCAAGGTGGTCGTGGGATCCACCCTCGTGAGTCTCGCGACGACGACCCCGGAACTGGTGGTGTCGTGCATCGCTGGACTTCGCGGCGAGTCCGGATTGGCGGTGGGCAACGCCGTTGGATCCTGCATCTGCAATCTCGGGCTCATCCTCGGGACCACCGCCCTCCTGAAGGAGGTGAGGATCCATTTCGACGCGTTGCGCGTGCCGCTCCTCTCGATGGCCGGAGCCTGCGTCCTGCTCCTGCTCGCGACGTGGAGCCTCCGGTTGGACCGTTGGCAGGCCATCGGCCTGGTGGGAACCGGGGTGGCCTACTTCGTCCTCGATTTCTGGCGGCACTGGCGAAGCCGGGACCGGGCGGAGATCCGCGAGGCCGAGGCGATCGAGGCCGGGGTGAGCCATGGGCGCTGGCCGTGGCTGGACAGCCCGGCGGGCGCCGGTGGCCGGTTCCTGCTGGGAGCACTTGTCGTGATCCTCGGAAGCCGCCTCCTCGTGGACGGCGCCGTGGCCCTGGCGACCCGGATGGGCGTCCCGTCCATCGTGGTGGGCCTGACCGTGGTGGCCATCGGCACCTCGCTTCCGGAGATCATCACCGCCGTCGGTTCGGCCCGCCGATCGGTCTCCGACCTGGCCGTGGGCAATGTGCTCGGCGCGAACATCGCCAACCTGACCTTCATCGTCGGCATGGCGGGCCTCTTCGGGACGGTCCGGCTGGATCGCGCCACCCAGCTTTCCAGTTTTCCGGTCCTCCTGCTTCTCGCAGGCCTGGTCGGGTGGAGCCTCAGGACACGGCAGCGGTTGAGCCGGGTCGAGGGCTTCGTCCTGGTGGGCGTCTACCTCGCCTACCTGATCCTGCAGGTGGTGGTCTTCGGAAGACGACCGGACCCGGGTGTCTCCGGTGCCCGGGCGGCCGGGGCGCCGCCTCCGGAAGGGCCCGTCGCGAAACTGCCGGTTCGCCAGTGCGCCCTGCCTGGTGCAGCCTCGGAGGCATGGCGCTCATCGAAGTCCAGGGCCTGACCCGTTCGTTCCGGACCTACAGGAAGGCCCCCGGGTTTTCCGGGGCCCTGAAGGGGCTGTTCCACCGCGAGCATGAGACGGTCTTTGCGGTGAAGGACGTGTCGTTCCGCGTGGAGGAGGGGGAGTTCGTGGGGTTCCTGGGGCCCAACGGCGCGGGCAAGACGACCACCCTCAAGATGCTCGCGGGCCTGCTCTATCCGACGGCGGGCTCGGCATCGGTTCTCGGGTACGTCCCCTGGGAGCGGGCCGACGGCTACCGGCGGCAGTTCGCCCTGCTGCTGGGACAGAAGAACCAGTTGTGGTGGGACCTGCCGGCCCGGGATTCCCTCGAGCTCAACGCCCGGATCTACGGCCTGGATCCGGCGGTGGCCCGGCGCACGGTCGACGAGATGGGCGAACTGCTCGGCGTGCGGGACAAGCTCTCGACGGCCGTCCGCGAGCTGTCCCTGGGCGAGCGCATGAAATGCGAGCTGATCGCCGCCCTGCTGCACGAGCCGAAGGTGCTCTTCCTCGACGAGCCCACGATCGGCCTCGACGTCGTGTCCCAGAAGGTCGTCCGTGACTTCCTGCGCGAACACAACCGGCGGCGCAGGACCACCATCCTGCTCACCAGCCACTACATGGCCGACATCCAGGAACTGTGCGACCGAGTCATCATCATCGACCGCGGCACGGTGTTCTTCGACGGGCGCCTGGCCGAGATCCTCGACCGGTTCGCCGGCTTCAAGATCGTCACCGTGACCCTCGAGCAGGCCTCCGGGTTCGCCGTGGTCCCGCTGGCCGAATGGGGCGAGGTGCTCGAGCAGGGGCCTGGGATGGCCCGCCTGAAGGTCCGGCGCGACTCGGTGATCCCGACCTGCAAGGTGCTGCTCGACCGCCTGCCCGTGAAGGACTTCGCCGTCGAGGAGGTGCCGATCGAGGAGGTCATCCGGCAGGTCTTCGAGGCCCGCTGAGCCCCCGGGGCGGAAGTCAACCGCCCAGGCCGGTCCGGAAACTTCCCCAGGGCGCCCCTTTTCAAGCCGGGGGCCTTGTTGTCCAATACGCCGTCTCATGCAGTACAAAGAACCGCCCAAGGGCATCCAGGAACTCATCCACAGCCTCGAAGAGGGGCAGGGGCGGGTCTGGCTCCATCGGTTCATCGTGCTGCTGCTGACCCTCATCGCCTTCGCGCTCTACCATGTTGACGGGGTGAGGAACTTCAGCACGGCCGAGGCCATGGACCTCGCCCAGGTCGGCCGAAGCCTGGCCGAGGGGCGCGGCTTCTCCACCCAGGTGGTCCGGCCCCTGAGCCTCCATCTGCAGTCGCCCCGTGCCGTCGCCCAGGGCGTGAACCCCCGCCAGCTTCTCGTGGCGGCCCATCCCGACATCTCCCATCCGCCGCTCTACCCGGCGGTCCTCGCCGGCCTGTTCAAGGGGTTGCCCGACCGGTGGCTCTATGGCGTCGAGGCCGGACCCCGTCGGCGTCCCCCGGCGGAGGTGGCGGTCGGTTGCCTGAATTTCGCGGGGTTCCTGGGCCTGGCCTTCCTGCTCTTCCAGCTTGGCCGGCGCTGGTTCGACCTGCCGATCGGCGTCATGGCGGTGATCATCTTCGTGGGCTCCAAGCTCAACTGGGACTTTGCCTTTTCCGGCCTGCCGACGATGTGGCTCGGCCTGCTGGTCGTGGCGGTGGCCGCGTTGGCGCTTCGGATCGGCGGGGCGACCGATCCCGGTCCGGATGGACGCCCCCAGGGCGCCGGTTTCCGCCATGCACGACATGGCGCCCTGCTCGGCGGCCTGCTGGGCCTCGGCTTCCTGGTCTCCTACTCGTTCGGGTTCCTCCTCTTCCCGGTGGCGATTTGCGTGGGATGGTGGATCCCGGCCGCCGCGAGGTGGCGCACGGTGGGAGCCCTGCTGCTCGCGTTCACCGTGCTGGTCGCCCCGTGGATCGCCCGCAACCAGATCCGCAGCGGCCTTCCGATGGGCATCGCCACCCTCGCGCCGTTCTCCGGGACACCGGCCTTCACGGACGACCGCCTCGAGCGTTCCCAGAAACCGGACCTCTCGCGGGTCCGGCCGGCCGAGTTGCTGGCCAAGGTGCTGACCAACTCCCAGTTCATCCTCACCAACGACGTGCCGAGGATGTTCGGCAACTGGTTCGGGGCCTTCCTGCTGGTCGGTCTGCTGCTGCCCATGGGAGACCCCCGGATGAACCGCTTCCGGTGGCTGCTGATGGCCCTCTTGCTGACCCTCGTTCCCGCCCAGGGCCTGATCCAGACCCATCTCTCCAGCCAGTCGCCGTTCCTGAACTCCGAGAACCTGCTGGCGTGGTTCGTCCCGTTGGCCTCGCTCTTTGCGGCGGTGGTCTTCCGATGGGCGCTGGACACGTTCGACTTCCCGTATCCGCTGGCGCGGTGGATGGCCACGGTCCTGCCGGTGGCGCTCTGCCTCATGCCCTTCGTCGCCTCGCTCCTGCCGCCCCGCCAGCCCGTGATGGCCGCGCCGCCGTACTACCTGCCGGTGATCCGTGAATTGCTCGGCTACCTGCCGCCGGGCTCGCTGGTCCTGAGCGACATGCCGGCGGCCGTCGCCTGGTACGGGCACCTGGACGCGATGCCGCTGACCCTGCGCGCCGGCCAGGACCCGAAGGAGGACTTCTACCAGATCCACGACTTCCAGAGACCCTTCAGCGCCCTCCTGCTCACCCCGCTGACCTGCGACCAGCTGTGGCACTCGCGACTGCTGAACGACCCCGACGCCGTCTGGGGGCGCTTCTACATGGACTACCTGCTGCGGCAGGGGAACATCCCGACCGGCTTCCCGCTGAAGTTCGCCTTCGGCGACCGGTACCCCGAGAACGGCTACCTCCTGGTGGCCGACCGCCCCTACTGGCGGGCCGCCCGCAACTGAGCGGGGAGGAGGCCCCTTTGGTCGCACGAGTCACCCTCGAGATCGCGCTCCGCAAGGAGTTCGACTACGCCATCCCGGAGGAGTTCGCCGGGCGCGTGGCCGTGGGCTCGCGGGTCAAGGTTCCCTTCGGCCACCGGCAGGTCCTCGGCGTGGTGACGGCGCTGGCGGAGGCGTCCCCACAGACCGCGCTCAAGCCGATCCTCAACGTCATCGGCGCCCAGACGCTGGTGACGCCGCAGGTGCTGGAGCTGGCCCGCTGGATCGCCTCCTATTACTGCTGCCCGGTCGAGACGGCCCTCAAGAGCGTGCTGCCCGAGGCCGTGCGCAAGGAGGACGCCGGGTGGCGCGAGCGGCTCCATGTCCACGCGCTGACCCCGCCCGGCGAAATGCCCAGGCTCACCGCACGGCAGGAGGCCATCTGGCGCATCCTCGAGGAGTGGCGCGAGATGCCGCTGCAGGAACTGCTCCGGCTGGGCGAGACCACCGCCGAGACCGTGCGCAGGCTGGAGGACAAGGGCCTGGTCTGCATCGCGCCGAAGATCGACGAGCGGGACCCGTACGCCCGCGAGCTCATCGTCCCCACCACGCCGCTGGCGCTCAACGACGAGCAGGCCGCGGCATTCGGCTCCATCGTCGCGGCCCACGACGGTCTCGCGCGCGGCGCGCCGGCCCGGCCGTTCCTGCTCTTCGGGGTCACCGGCTCGGGCAAGACCGAGGTGTACCTCCAGGCGATCCAGCACACGCTGGCGCAGGGCCGGGGGGCGATCGTGCTGGTCCCGGAGATCTCGCTGACCCCGCAGACGGTGGAGCGCTTCAAGGCACGCTTCTCGTCCGGGCCGCATCGCACGCTCGTGGCGGTGCTGCACTCGCACCTCTCGGCCGGCGAGCGGCACGACGAGTGGCACAAGATCCGGCAGGGACGGGCCCGGATCGTCATCGGGGCCCGTTCGGCGGTCTTCGCGCCGGTCCATCCGCTGGGCCTCATCATCGTCGACGAGGAGCATGAGCATTCCTACAAGCAGGAGGAGACGCCCCGCTACCATGCCCGTGACGTGGCGGTCGTGCGTGCCCAGCGCGAGGGGGCGGTGGTCGTGCTCGGCTCGGCCACCCCGTCGATCGAGAGCTTCCACAACGCCCGCCGCGGCAAGTACGCCCTGCTGGAGATGGCCCGTCGCGTGGACGACAAGCGCCTGCCGGTGGTCCGCGTGGTGGACCTGCGCGAGGAGTCCAGGAAGAGCCGGAGCGGGGCCCCGCCGGTGTTCACCCTGCGCCTGCGCGAGGCCATCCTCCAGCGGCTCGAACGCCGGGAGCAGACCCTGCTGTTCCTCAACCGGCGCGGGTTCTCCACCTCCCTGCAGTGCCCCCAGTGCGGCCATGTCGCGGGGTGCCCCAACTGCTCGGTGTCGCTCACCTACCACCGGGCCTCGCGCCGGCTGCTCTGCCACATCTGCGGCCATGAGGACCCCGTCCCCGACCACTGCCCGGCCCCGGGCTGCGGCAACCCGGCCATCCGCTTCGCGGGCATCGGCACCGAACGGGTCGAGGATGCCCTGCGCAAGGGGTTCCCCCAGGCACGCATCGAGCGGATGGATTCGGACACCCTCAAGCGCAAGGAGGACTACCGGCGCATCCTCACCGACTTCCGCACGGGCAAGATCGACATCCTCGTGGGTACCCAGATGATCGCCAAGGGGCTGCATTTCCCCAACGTCACCCTCGTGGGCATCGTGCACGCCGACCTCAGCCTGCATCAGGCCGACTTCCGGGCCGGTGAGCGGACCTTCCAGTTGTTGACGCAGGTGAGCGGCCGGGCAGGGAGGGGCGATGTCGAGGGGGAGGTGTTCGTCCAGAGCTTCACGCCCTTCCATCCGGCCATCCAGTACGCGCGCCGTCACGACTACCTCGGCTTCTACGAGCAGGAGGTGGAGTTCCGCGAGCAGTTGCACTATCCGCCGGCGGCGCGGGTGGCCCTCTTGACGGTCAAGGGACGCAACGAGGACAAGGTGAAGCTCTTCGCGGAGCACCTGCGCAAGGCGCTCGATGCGGCGCTTTCCGGATGGAAGGACCTCATCGTGGCCGGTCCCGCCCCGGCCCCGCTGCTCAAGGCCGAGAGCTTCTTCCGGCACCAGATCCTTCTCCGGACCCCGGCCATGAGCCGTCTCTCCGCCGAATTGGCGAAGGTCGAGCAGTCCTTCGCGATGCCCGGCGACCTGACCCTGATCATCGACATCGATCCGGTGAACCTGGGTTGAGCCTCCCGGGAACGGGTGGGGTGGGTTGTTTTTGCCCGGTGGGGACCTCCGGGGTGGGGCAATCGCTGCCGACCCTCCGGATTGCCCGCGAAAACCCCCGGTTTCCTGCGGGGAAAGGGTTTCGGCACAACCGTTGCTCTACGGGTTCCGTGGCAGTCACCAACACCCTCCCGTTGACGCAGGCATCGGCCTCGCTCACCAACGCCGTGGTTTCCTCCCCGGATCTGGGCGGGGCGGCTGGAACGTTGATCCGGCTCACCGGGTCGCTGGCCCTGGTGTTTGCCGCGCTCATCGGCGTGGTTTGGGTGTATCGCCAGTGGCAGCGGGTGGTGCTCCAGAAGGCGCCGGCGACCGGGCTCCGCATCCTCGACGTCAAGAACCTCGGGCAACGGACCTCCCTGTATGTCGTGGCCTATCGCCACCAGCAGTTCCTTCTCGGGGGATCGGCCAATGGCCTGAGCCTGCTGTCGCCCCTGGAGGCGGACCCTGCCGGGATCGACGAGGCCGAACCCGGGACCCCGGCGGCGGCAACACCCCCGGGCGATGCGTTCCGCAGCGCCCTCGACCGGGCCCTCTCCCCCTCGAAATGAATTCCCGGGTCGATCCATCCGGCGCCGGGAACCGTTTCCCGGACGCCTTGCGACGCCTGTCCCCAGGGTGGCTTGCGACCTGGTGCCTCCCGGTGCTCGTCGTGCTGATGGGCCTCCTTCCGGTCGCGGCGCTTGCCCAGGCCCCGGCGGCCCAGGGCGGCACCCTGCCGCCGCTCACGCTGAACATCGGCCTCGACGGGGTCGGCCAGCCCAAGGATGTCGACATCGCCATCCAGGTGCTCTTCGCCATCACGCTG
>Ga0172372_10004384_pt1 | contig 20088 bp, 37 predicted proteins | sample LakKiv5m_2_FD_114544 | JGI IMG/M metagenome (GOLD analysis project Ga0172372, IMG submission 114544) | Freshwater microbial communities from Kabuno Bay, South-Kivu, Congo - kab_092012_9.5m | ecosystem: Environmental > Aquatic > Freshwater > Lake | place: Democratic Republic of the Congo...
ACAAAGAAGAAATAAAAAGTGCAGAAGAACTAAAAGAAAGTTTAAATAATCTAACAGAAGAAGCTAGAATAGTTATGGAAATGTTACAAAAAATGGAGGGCTAATGGCTCGTGTTTATGGCAAAGAAACAGAATTAAATCAAAAAATAGTTAGTGGAGTTAAAAAGCTCTGCGAGGCAGTAGGAACAACGCTAGGACCAAAAGGTCGTAACGTAATCATTCAGCAAAAAGGTAAAGCACCTTTTATTACAAAAGACGGGGTTACGGTTGCTTCGCATGTTCACCTAGAAGATCCATTTGAAAATCTTGGTGCCCAAGTGCTGAAGCAAGTTTCTCAACGAACCGTTGAAGATTGTGGTGATGGAACCACTACAAGCACTGTGCTTGCTGGTGCTATCCTGTTAAAATCACAAAAATACGTTACTGCTGGCAGCAACCCAACAGACATCAAACGCGGCATGAACATGGCAGTAGAAGCTGTTGTGGAACAGCTGCAAAAGATGTCCCGTCCAATTGCTACCGTAGAAGAAATTGAAAGTATTGGAACTATTAGCGCAAACGGTGATCGTAAGGTTGGTAAACTAATTGCTACTGCTATTGATAAAGCCGGGGTTGATGGGGCTGTTTCAATTGAAGATGGGCGTTCGCAAGAAACTACTCTAGATATTGTTGAAGGCTTCCAGTTTGACGCCGGTTACATTTCTCCACAATTTATTACAGACGAGCGCAAGGGTTCTATGCGCTATGAAAATGCGCTAGTGCTTGTTGCCGATGGAACCATTGAGCAAATAGATGAACTGCTACCAATCCTAGAGGTTGTAGCGCGTGAAAATAAACCATTTATTATTGTTAGCGAAGGGGTTGAGGGCCAAGCACTAGCAGCGCTAATAATGAATGCTGTTCGTGGAACTATGCGTGTAGCTGCTATTAAAGCGCCACGCTATGGATTAGAACGAAAAAACTTACTAAGCGATCTTGCACTATCGGTTGGTGCTACCTACATTACCCGCGAAAGTGGGATGATGCTGCGCGATGCAAAGCTTACCGATCTTGGCAAGGTTAAGAGTGTAGAAGCACTAAAAGCTTGGTCTACCTTTGTTGGTGGTAAAGGCAACGCAGAGGAGATTGAAAAACGCATTGATGCACTAAAAGTAGAAATTTCACAAACTGATGATCTTGACGAATGCAAGCGCATTCAAGATCGAATCACTCGTTTAGCATCAGGCGTTGCTATTATCCGTGTTGGTGGGGTTACCGAAGTTGACATGATTGAACGCAAGCACCGCATTGAGGATGCGCTAGCGGCTGTAAAAAGTGCGCAAGAAGAGGGCATTCTTCCCGGTGGTGGCATTGCCCTACTAAGGGCAGCAAACGCTGTTAAAATAGAAACGGGCAACAGCGATGAAGAATTTGGAATTAAAATAGTTTTAGAGGCTTGTCAAGAACCTGTCCGTAAAATTGCTGAAAACTGTGGAGAAAAACCAGATCTTATTATTGGAACGTTACTAGACACTAATAAGTGCAGCGGTGATTGGTCTGGCTACAATTTCCAAACAGAAGAGTTCGTTAACATGGATGCCGCTGGTGTCGTAGACCCAGCTAAAGTTACACGTTGTGCGCTGCAAAACGCTGTGTCAGCCGCCTCTACACTAATGACTACAAATTATGCGATTGTAGAAGTTTGACAAACTATTTATTATTAACGAAAGGAGGTCTACTATGCCGCAAGATAGCGAAGTTGTGCGTGAACTACTTACAGAACTAAAAATAAGCGTTGAAAGAATGTCGGCAAGGGTAGACCAAACCTACGACCGGATAGAAAGGTTAGAAGGTTCTATCCAAAAAGTAGAAAACGCTGTTTCATCCCAAGAGCGTAGGCTTATTGTTTTAGAACAGGGCGTGCCACAGAATCTTGTTTCAGATCTTGCCCTTATGAAGGATTCGATAGAGACTTACAAAAAAACGGTTTGGATTGCAATAGCGGCAATTGCTGGTGCTTGGGCTAAGATGTTCTTTACTTAGAAGCAATTCTATGTTACATTATGGGCAACGGGTGAATCCTGTTGCCCTTTTTATTGAGGTTAGCATGAACGTAAAGATAAGCTACACAATCCCATTTGATAGAGTTCCAGAAACAGTTACAGAACTTATGAAGCAATCTTCTAATGAATTGCAAACAACTGGTGAAAAACTTAAAATGAATGCTTTTGACGAGTGCGAAGAGACTCCTCTACAAAAAATGAAGCGGATTGATGAAGTTCGCAAGCAATTATCTACTATTGACTTACTACTGGAAGACTGCTACACTATCCTTGCTGGTTACAACAAAGCATTGGCAGAGATGCACATGCCTAAGCCTAGAATGGAGGAACCACAACATGAACGAGTTCAACAAGGGGGATCTAGTAGTAGTGCCCCAGAAGGTTCCAATGGTGTTGTACGGGGATGATAATTTTACTGTAATAGATTATGCGTATGCAGACAAGCCGCTACTTGGTATTTATTACGAAGAAGATGGCCCAAGCAATTCTAAGGTAATTATTAATAACACTTGTTGGACTGTAAACAATAACGATCTTTCCAAAGGAGAAAACTATGTTAGTAAGACTGACTGAAGTTTATGAAGTTCCATCACAGAGTAAGTACGGTGTTAGGGAAGTCTCGGTTAATCCAGAACACGTTGTTGCATTGCGTCAAGATTTTGTAGCCAAGCAGGCGCTAACCGAAGGTCGCATGCCAGATGGATTATCTGTGCAAGCTGATTTTACTCGCATCTATTTAAACACAGGTAACTTAAACGTAATTGTGGTTGGCACCCCTACTATGGTTGAAGAAAAACTCCAAAAGAATAAAAGGGTGTTAAAGGGTTAACATGTCAGAAAAAGAGCTAGCGCAGTATTACACTATAAAATTTGAAAAGTTTCTTGAAATGGTCAAGCAAATTGATAGTCTCTATGGTGTTCTTTCTACGCTACTCAAGGAGCATGTTTCTAGAAATGAAATAGAAAATTGGTCTGACACCCCAATCCCAGAACTATCTGGTTATTTTGCAGCGGTTAATGAATTAAAACACTATCTTGATGACATTATTAATAACCCAACCGAAGAAGAAATTGAAATAATGGTTGAACACGAAATTAAGGATGTTTTAGTGTCGCTTTCAGATCTTAACGCTGTTAACATTATGTTTGGCGCAATCGAAGAGTTTGGCGATAGGCTCTATGAAAAACACAACATAGCAACAAATATTCAATAAACCCCTTGACAAATTGCTATCAGTGCTTACAATAACGTCCATAGCGCGGTGACCCCGCAAAGGAGAAAAAACAATGACTGTAACGCCATATCATCTAGATAACTACCTTGATAAGTGGTTTGATTTGCCTACCAATTCTTGGATGGCTAACACGCGGATTACACGTTATGTTCAAACAGCCAATGAAAACGCTTACACGATTACTGCACCGCTAGTAGGCGTCACAAAGGCTGATCTTAGCGTAAATGTTGTAGACAACAACCTCGTTGTTAGTGCAACTCCAAGTGTTAAAACCCGCTGGTCTGCTGATTTTAAGCAAACTTGGGTTCTTAACGAAGACGCTGACGTAGCTAACGTAAGCGCCAAACTTGAGAATGGCTTACTAACGCTAACTGTCCCAAGAATAAAACCAGCAACTCGCACAGTGAACGTTACTATCCAATAAACAAAAACAAATTATTGATTGGGAGGGGCGGCTAAATGCCGCCCTTTTCTTTTAATCTTTACTATTTATAGTTATGAAACTGCGTTTAAAAGTTAAAGAGGAAGGCATCCAATCAACCGGTGATGTCTTTACGGGCGGCGCGATAAGCGGCGCTGGTGTTTTTACTAGGAATACTGCTGGTTTAGAAGAAATAAGTCTTGAAGACGCTGGCCGCGGTAAGGGTCGTAATCTTGGTCAATTAGCCGAGTGTGGTTGTGATTGCGATGAATGCGGTGTTGATTCGCATCACGAACAGCCCTATGAATTTGAAATTGATGGCGAAGATTATCCACAATTTGTTATTCAACCAGATATGGTACGCGGCCTTTATGACGAGCCAGAAGCCATGTATTTGGTAATTGATGAAGGTTCAATCACTGAGGCTAAAAACAAAAAAGGCAAAGGGGATCGTTGCGTAAGAATTGCTAAACGTAAATATCACAAGTGGCCTAGCGCCTATGCAAGTGGTGCAGTTGTAAAATGCCGCCAAGGCAAGATTTGGAAAGGTTTAAAAGAAAGTAAAGATTCAGTTTTATTTGAAATTTATGAATTAACCGAAGAACAAGCCATAGAACTAATGGAAAAGAAGTACAAACCAAACTTTTCATTAGAAAAAAGCCAAGGCTTGCATGGTTGGTTTAAACGCAACAAAGGCAAGGGTTGGATAGACTGCAAAACTGGTAAACCATGTGGCCGCAGCAAGGCTGGTCGTGGCACAGATCGCAAATATCCAGCCTGCCGTCCAACAAAAGCACAATGCAATAAATCCGGTACCCGTAAAAAGAAAACCGGTAAAGCTATTTCGTGGAAGCCAAAAAAGGATAAATAATGCGTTTAATTTTAAAAAACAAACAACTTGATGAACGTGAGGTAGCCGGATCTTCGCTGGCGGAGCAAGCGCATGTTTCGCCTTACGATGTTCAAAAAACTTTAAACAACATAACATCTACAAGGCTAACTACTTTTAACAGAAATCACACAAAACCAGCCGGTCTTTACACTAGTTCTGCTGTAAAAGTTGGTAAAATGTTACGTTCCGATTGGTATGGTTTTATGAATAGTGAACAATTTGGTCATGCGGAATGCATTATTATTCTTAAAGTTGATCCGTCAGCTAAGATTCAGGAAGTTAATAGTGGTGCTGAATATCTGGAACTATTTAGAAAATATGGTAAAAATCCATTAAATCACAGTACCTATGCTTTAAACTTTGATGCTATTGCTAAGGAATTTGATGGTTTCCGAATAACCCGAGATGGTTATTATGATGTGCGTGATATATCATACGGTTGGGATGTTGAGCAGACGGTTTGGTTTAATAACAAAGTGTTAACCCCTATGCCAGTAAAACCAGATTCAGAAATAAACGCACCAAAAGGTTCACCACAATTCATAAAAGAAAAATATGATTTTATGGCACAATTCGAGACGGAGTATCCAGACTAGGAAGGATAAAAAATGAAACTAATTTTAAAAGAAAAAATGGCATGTGAAGGTGACGGCTGCACAGAAGAGCAAGTTGAAGAAATGTTGCATGAAATGGATGGGGAAACAATTACTGAAGACGGCGAACTTGTTTGTGAAGCTTGCCTTTTTGAACACCTAACTTGTGGTTGCCCAGACATTCTAGGTGAAGCCAAATACCACGGCAAATCTGTTCCGCTTGGCAAACCAATGCGCGGTGATGTCAAGAAGTTTAAAGTTTATGTACGCGATCCAAAGACCGGTAATGTCAAGAAAGTAAACTTTGGCGATAAAAAAATGCGTATTAAAAAAAGCAATCCAAAACGTCGCAAGAGTTTCCGCGCTCGTCACAATTGCGCAACAGCAAAAGATAGGACTTCCGCACGTTATTGGTCATGTCGTAAATGGTAATTTATAGCTTTCCCGTAGGAGGAGAAAGGAGATGGAAAATCAAGAAACAGTAGCAAGTGTAGCACAACCACAAAGCATGGCAGGCGAGTTAGGCGCACTAAAAGAACTAACAGGCGGCAATCCAGTTGTAACAATAGTGCTAGTGTTAGTTGTAGTGCTTGGCAGCGGTGCTGGTTGGAAGTTCTGGCAAAAGAAGAGCGAGCAAAAGCACGAAGAAAAAATGAAAGAACTAGAACTAAAAGCCGAACTTGCTAAAGCAGAAGCCAAGGCCAAAGCAGACGCACTAAAAGAAAAAGCAAAAGCCGTTAAAGGTAAAAAGGGAAAGAAATAGGAGGATGAAACAGTGCGCCTCTTATTCTTGTTATTAGTTTTGTTATCGCTTAGGAGCGATGCAATAGAATGTGATTGGGAACCAATAGAAAAAGATCAGTACGGTTGTGTTAATTTCTTTTGGTACAGGAAGGCTGAAGAATTAAAATGCACCAATATGCCTGATTGCTTTAGATTTGAAATGGTTGAAGTTCCAAAAAAAGTTGAACAACCAAAACCAGTTAAAAAAGAATTTTTTGCTAGGGAACTTCCAGAAGAAAAAGCAAAGATAATGCCAATTCTAGATTCGTCTGCTCTTGCTTTACTAAAAAACTCTAAACTAAAAGACATAAAAATAATATTTTACAATAAGGGCAATCTTTCTAAAAACTTTGCTAAGGAAGCGGAAGCATATTTATTAGACAAAGGCGTTAAACCCGATCAATTTAAAATTGAGATAAGGTAACATGATGAAAATTTTAAAAAGTCATTTAAAACAAATAATAAAAGAAGAAATAGAAAAATTATTAAACGAAAAATGCTGGCCGGGATACAAAAAGAAAGGTATGAAAAAAATGTTTGGTAAACGTTATCCAAACTGTGTTAAAAAGTAGGTAAATTAAATGGCAGAGTCAAAACCAGTAGTAACCCTAAAAGATGGAAGTAAGATAAGGGATAGATAAAATGAAAAAATTGTTTGAACGTAAAGAAAACGGTATGTTCGGTGCCATAAATGAGCAAAATTATGATAAAGTGTCTGGGACTCCATTAACAGATGAAGCTTGGGCTAAGTCAGGAGAGGAATTTTTTTCTACTCCGTGGGGAAACTTTATACGTCAAACCCATATAAAAGGAGGTGGAAAATTTAATACACAAAATGGAGTTCCAATTGACGGTATAAGAAAGTTTCCTATTCAATTTTTAGGTAATTTTTATAATATGTTTCAAACATATTATAAAGCCGAAAAAGAGGCAAAAGAAGATTTTAAAAAATATTGGGATGCTCGCGATAAAGAAACACAACAGTTAAAACAACAAGCGGAATTAGAAACAAAACAAGCCCAAGAATTAATAAAAAAAGAACAGGAAAAAATTATTCAAAAGCTTGGTATACAAGGTGGAAAATTTGTTGATGGTAAATATGTTCCTCCTTCACGCGAAGAGATAGGAAAAGCAGATTTACAAATAGTTGCTCAAGAATTACAAAATAAATTTAAATTTGTAAAAGAATTAGAGGCTGCATATGCTAACGGCCCAGAAAAACCGAGTCAAATAGAAAAACAAAAATATCTTGAAATTGTTAGACCATATGATATTGAAGTAGAACAAATGGAAAAAGAATTTGATGCGTTAGAAGATAGTGTCAACACTCCGCAAGAATATAGACAAAAAATAGTTCCATTTTTAAAAGGAAAATTTAGAGAAACAATAAAAAAAATGCGTCCAGTTATGGATAAATTTTTTTCTGAAGTTAAAAATGCTGGTGGAACTTTATCAAAACCATATGTTAAAATGTTATTAGATAGAAATAATAAAGATTTACAATATTTAAGAAAAAAAATGCAAGAGTTAGATGAATTTAACATTCAGGAGTAGTTTATGCCAGAGTCAAAACCAGTAGTTACTCTTAAAGACGGTACAAAAATAACTCTTGACGATGTTTCACAAATCGCTCAATATTCCAATCGTACAGATTTAGAATCTATTGCTTTTTTTGGAGAAGAAGAGTTAGTTGATGCAGGGGTGGCAGACGCAGGCGTAGTACAAACTATCGCTACGGTGGAACAGCCAAAGGCCGATCCTGTTGTTCCCAAGCCACAACCGGCACCAGACAGCTCTGCTGCCGTTACAGCCACGATAGGCGCGCTAGCAGGCGCTATTTCGTCTGCTGGCATGCCAGCGCTAGCCAATCTAGCCAAGAGCTTCCTAAAAGGCAAGCTAAAACTAAAAGGTAAATCTGGTGGTGATAGTAAACCAGAGGAAGAAAAGGAAGAGCCTACTGATTGTAAGACGCACCAGATAAAAGCTGGAGCTAAATTTGCATCTATTTCCGCTAGAATTTCTGCCCTAGAAAGTAAAAATAGTGAGGGCGAATCGCCCTTCAAGAAACTAAATAGTGAAGACAATGATTTAGAAGAACGTTTAGAAAAACTTGAGAAACAATTTAAACTTTTATCTAAAAAAGGAAAAAAATAATTCGTGAAGAAATTAAAAAATAAAAAAATGAAACTTATTCTTAGAGAAAAACAACAAAAACTTAAGGGTGGTAAAGGCGACAAACGTTCGCTTTCTGAGTTTGATCCGCAGGAAGTTGAAAAAGGATTAAAAGCAGAAATGGAACACACCGACGACAAACAAATAGCGAAGGAGATTGTTACGGATCACCTTGCCGAAGATCCGCATTACTATTCTAAGCTTGACAAAGCTGGTCTAGAAGAGTATAAAAGCGGTTTCGGTAGTGGTAAGATGGGTGACAGCAAGCACGCTCAGGGCATTCCAAGCGGTCCAAAATTTCCTTTTGATAGCAAAGCAGTTACAGGTGGTAGAACAAAAAGAGTAAGGGCTGCTGCCAAAAAAGGACCAATAACGGTTGTAGGCACAAAAGGAATTTCCCCTAGTAATTGATTATTTATTAACTATTTAGAAATGAGGCGACAAGATGAAGATTGCAAAAGATAGATTAAAACAAATTATCAAAGAAGAGCTGCAAAATGAAATGCATGGCGGCGACTATGAGAAAGACCCAGATGGTTACGAAGGGCACATGGCAAAAACCAATCTTTACAAGATTGCCGAGTATGCACAAGAATTACATGATCTTATCCACGATGATGAGAACCTAGAGCCTTGGGTTGAAGAAAAGATCGCTGTTGCGGCGCACATGATGGATGCGGTTGGGCATTACATGCAATACAATGCCAGCCGTGGTGGCGAAGGTGAATGGGAACAACCAAGTCCAGCCGAGCGCCACGATTACGATGACGAGGGTGGCGAAGAAGAATTCTACATTACAGAAGATGTTTCTTTAGGCGAAGCCGATGAAGCTCCAGCAGAAGGCCCAGAAAAAGTTATTCGCGTTTACGATTTTGATGGTGTTATTGGTGAATTCAGCCCAGAGCTAAAACAAAAGTTTTTTGAATTATCACAACAAGAAGGTTCAAAAATTACCGGAACAGAAATTCAAATTAAAAACACACTGGCGCTTGGCGCATCGCTACTTGCAACCGCAGAAAGCGTAGCAAAAAAATTTGTAGAGATTCAAAAACCATCAGAACCTTTCTATGTTATTAGTAAATTTTCAAACCCATCCTACGTTTTTAAGCTTGCCTATTATGACGAGCTAAGAGACTTTCTAGAAAAGAATGGTTTAGATTTACGTGAAGCGCCAAACGCTGTTCCAACAAAAAAAGCAACAATCATAAAAAGATTCCTTGAAAGAGTTGGCACAAGCGCAAGTGGCATTCTAATTTCAGATAACACAAAAGACAATAGCAAGCTTTCAAAGGCTGCTACAATTTCACCCAAGCACAAGGAAGAAAACGCAACTTACATGGTTTATGCCTCAAACACAGCAGATGGCAAGAAAGAGGGCACCATGATTAAAAGTGGTCTTGTAGAGGGTGGAGCAGCCGAGGATAAAGTTAAAATAGTTTATTCAGGAATGGAATAGGTGTTGCATGTGTCAGATTTGTAAAAAATTTAAAAAGGGATCAATTAGCGTTAGTGAGGCGCAAGAAGAGCTGGAAGAGCATGCGCAGTTTCTTAATGAAGATCACATAGAAGAAATAGAAGAAATGCTTTTTGAAGCAGAAGATACTTATGATTACATAAAGGAACGTAAAAATGTTTTTATCACTGAAGAGCTGGATTATGATGAAGACGATGGCGCTATTGGCGAAACCGAGCTTCCAGACTTTGATGAAGGTTTTTCAATAACAGAGGATGAATAAAATGAAAATTACGAAATCGCAATTAAGAAATATAATCAAAGAAGAAGTAGAAAAACTGCAAGTTGAAGCAAAGTTTGGTGATATGCCGTATGTTGAAGTTGAAGACATCCGCCCAGATAATAAAATTGAATTATCTATTGTTATTCCATTTGAAAGCGGTAGAGCCATTCTTGACGGTCTTGAAGACGCTATTGCTAGAGAGGCCAAAGTTTATGCAGCCGCAAACGGGATTGATCTAGAAAGCTCAGGCGGGAAGGATTATCCAGAAGATAGAGGTTATGGCCGTGGCGGGGATGAGCCATTACCAAGTGAAATGGATGCGGCGGCAAGCGATTATGAATCAAGATTGAAAAGATAATCCCTTTTCTCTTTACTTCTGCAATAGACCACGGTACAATGCGTACCGTGGTTTTTTGTTTCTAAGGAGGAAACATGTCTATTGGATTTGCAGATGTAATTGTAGATTTACAACACGGTGATAGCGGAAAGGGAAAGATAGCCAATTCACTATGTGAATCTGGTTATTACACACACGTAATTCGTTACAACGGTGGGAACAACGCCGGTCATACTATTTACCATAAGGGCAAGAAATTTGTTACACACAGTATTCCATGTGGTGTAATTCATGGCGTAAAAAGTATTATTGGTCCCGGTTGTGTTGTAAACCCAAAACATTTCTTTGCGGAGATGAAGGAGTTGGAAGATGGTGGTATCCGGTGTAAGGGCTTGGTCTTTATTGCACGAAATGCTCATGTCATCACCGATGAACACCTTGTGGAGGATCGACAAGATCACGATATCGGAACAACCAAGCGTGGCAACGGTCCAGCCTATCGTGACAAGTACAGCCGCAAGGGCGTACGAGCGGAACAAGTAGCGGAACTACAGCCCTATCTTATTGATCTGTACGAGGAATTTTATGGACAAGACACCAGCAAGTATTGTAGAATTCTTTTTGAAGGTGCCCAAGGGTTTGGCCTTGATGTAGATTGGGGCGATTATCCCTATGTTACCTCCTCGCATTGCACAGTTGGCGGGGCGGTGTTAAACGGTGTGCCACCCAAGAGCATCCGCGATGTTTGGGGTGTTGCTAAGTTTTACGAAACTTATGTTGGTGCTAAAAAATTTGAACCCGATGAGGCAATCTTTGGTAAGATCCGTGAGCTTGGAGCCGAATACGGCGCTACAACTGGCCGACCACGCCAATGCAACTGGTTAAACATGCAGGAACTTAATAAGGCCGTCAACATTAACGGTGTAACAAAAATAGTGTTTAACAAAACTGACATCCTGCGTCAAGCTGGTGTGTGGAAGCTTTACGGAACCGATGGGCGGTTACACGAATTCGCAAATGAAGTTGACATGAAACGCTATGTGTGTGATAATCTACCCGAAAGCGTTAAGGGAGTCCAGTTTAGCGATAATCCTCACGGCTTCTAGGAGACAGCATGTCTTACTATTCTGAGTACTTAAAAGCTAAAAGAAAATACAAAAAACAAAACGGTCATGCTCAAAAAGGCAAGAAGATCAAGCAAACGCGAGAACTCCGTTCGCAACTGCTAAAAAAGTTTCCGCTTGGTGAATTTGTGTCTATGAAGTACAACACCAAGAGTATTGGAATTGTTTCGGGAGAGCCGCAAATAAAGCGTACAAGGCATTTTAACTATGATAAAAAAGCTTTTATTGATGTGTTACATAGCCGGATTCCTGTGCTATGGATGTCTGGTGTCCCATTTGCTGGTGAAGTGCATTCGTTCCCCCCAGACACACTAAAGAAACCAAACATGAAGAAAGTACTTGAAAGTCCGTAAGACCTGTGATACTATCTCTTTACACTAACCGCCCCGCAGTGGGCAGAAAAGGAAACCCAAATGGCTCGTTCATCTTCAACCCGTCGTTCAGCCCGTTCTGTTCGCACCACCCGTCGCACTGTTACCGGCAAGCGCACTCCAACTTCAACCCCAAGGAGCGCCAAGCGTAACCTAAAGTATTTTACTTTTACTTACAACCGCGACGATGTTAGTCACTCTGCTAATGCTAACGGGATTGTAATTTCAGAACGCGGTAATGCCGGGACTTCTGTTACGATGTCACTACAGGAAGCTAAGTCGCTCTACGAGTTCCTAGGATCACAGATTCGCACACGCTAACTCCTCCTCCTCCTTTCGGTGAGTGCGATGCCCCCACTACTTAGAAATAGGTAGTGGGGTTTTTTTTCATAGAGGCTAACATGAATAAGCGAGAAGACTTTGGTAAGTATTTACACGATCATTACCCTGAGCTTTTCAGCAAAGAACTTTATCCCGAATGTGGGATTGGTTGGTTTGACATTATTGATGATCTTTCTAGACAAATAAGTGCTTATGTTAAAGCGCTACCAACGCAAACGCAACGCTATGCCGAAGTTGTGCAGATCAAAGAAAAGTTTGGTGGTCTGCGTTATTATGTACAGTATCATAACCTGACCGATGATCAGATCCAAGAAATTGAAAGTTTGATCCGTGTTGCCGAAAGTAGGACAGCTGTAACCTGCGAAGATTGCGGTGATGATGGTAGCATGGTGTCGCCAAGAAAGTATTGGATGAGAACGCTTTGCGGGGCTTGCATAAATAATTATGACATGGGAGACACGCCAAATGGAATTTAAAAACTACACGCTTGTTGTGCGAACCGGAACAGGTGTTTGGGATAGCAAAACAAAAGTTAATTGTGATGAACACATGGCCCGACTAATTATGATGGCTATGCTACGCGCACATCCACGCAGCAATCGCGGTGAAATCATTGATGGCGACCGGGATTACATTATGGATTCGCGTGTCAAGCCACTAATTAAGTTTTCAAGAAACGAAGAGGGGCTAATCGTTGAGGACAATTAAAATAAAAGTAGACGGTCCAGATGATTACAACATTGATGATTGTCATGTAATTCAAAACATCTTGATTGATCGTGGTTATTATGCTACGCTGGAACAATGCTATCAGTTATGGAAAATGCACAGTGAAATCTATGCTGCTGGTTGGCTAGCTCTTTATGAAGACAAGGAGTCTGTTTATGACGCAGTTAGAGTCTATTTTGAAGCAGAAGCAGAGCTACAGCAAGCTTGATGTTTTCAAGGAAGAGCTACAACATTATTGGGGCAAGTTACTGGATGCGTTATTTTACAAACCTTGGTACTGGTTCAAGGTTCGCTTTATTCCAAAGCATCGCTACCACATTCTTGATCTAACAAAAGGTGGTAATGGTTATCAGCATGGTTGGTATGATACTGATACCCGCATGTTACAAGCTTGTTTCTTGCTCCTTGTAGAATATGTTGAGTGCGAAAAACCATTTGAGCTTCTTGATTGGAATGCAGATGAAAAACATAAAGAGGTTGCAGCAGAGATAAATGATTTATATAATTGGTGGAAAACTGGTCGTGCTGCCAAGCACGCTGCGTTAGTAAAAGAATGGGATTCGTTACCGCCAGAAGAAACTTCAAGATTTGTGCCAGTAGAGGATGGTGGATTTACTATCCACATTCCTGATTCGCACAGGGCACTAAATCGTAAAGAGGATGAACTTGTAGAAGAGGATGATCGTAACCTACAACGCCTTATTAAGATTAGAGGTTTTCTTTGGACCTAGACTTTGCTTATGAAATTGGCGACATGGTACGATTTATGTTAACGGAAAGTATGGTTAAGGCAGATGGTAAACTTTTTACTGGTTTTATTATTGAGCGTTGGATAACCAAAACACAAGATAGCAAATATCCAAAAATCAAGCTGTACAAAATTCTTTGTCTTGATAAAAATCTGATGGCCTTTACAATTCTTGAACAATTAATTGTAGAAAAAGCAAGTTAGAAAACTAATTAATGGACGGAGGAAACATGAATGTCATTAATTACCGAGGAACAATTAAAAGCAATATATAAAAACTGCAAAGCAGATAAGCTAAAACTTTACTGCGAAGCATTTAACAAAGTGTGGCCGCAATTTGAAATAAATACCCCAAGAAGAATAGCAGCGTTCTTAGGTCAAGTTGGTGTAGAGAGTGGCGAACTTAAATATGATAAGGAATTACCAAGCAAATGGAATATGAAAGACCCAAAAGATCCAAACGAAAAGGTTGGTACGCTCTACGAAGGGCGTAAACCGCTAGGCAACACACAACCCGGTGATGGTCCAAAGTTTATTGGTCGCGGTGTTCTACAGCTAACCGGTCGTGCGAACTACACAGATTACAGCAAGAAGTTAGGACTTGACTTAGTTGGCAATCCAGATCTAGCCGCAACACCAGAAGTAAGTGTAAAGATTGCTTGCCAATACTTTAAAGATCGTAAGCTCATGGAAGCTGCCGATAAATGGGATCTAGACACGGTAACTGAAAAAGTAAATGGTAAGGCAAAGCTGCATCATGAACAAAGAGTGGCTTATTCTGAGAAAGCACTAAAGATTCTAGAAGGTTAATATAAATGGTAAAGCTTGTTCTAAAAGAAAGAACTTTGAGCGAACAGGTTACTAGGGTAATTACACAGAGCCAGCAATTTAAAAATTGGTTTGGCAATAGTGTAATAAAAGATGACAGCGGAAACCCTAAAATACTTTATCATGGCACAAATCGTGAGCTTTTTCAAAGTTTTTCCCCCAGCACAGTTGGTAGTTTAGGGCCGGGTATTTATTTAACATCAGATCCTAAAATGGCAAACGTGTATTCTTCTGGCCCGATAGGCAAACAGCAAGCAGCTAAATTTAACTACGAAGCATTGCCCAGAAATATGCCATTATATGTCAAAGCTCAAAAACCATTAGTGTTAAACAGCGATCAAGAAATATCAGAAGGAGAGTTAGAACAAAAAATTAAAACCGCTAAACAAAAAGGGTTTGATTCAATAATTTTTAATATTGGCACTGAAAAGTTTGTTGAGGTTGTTGTTTTTGAACCTACGCAAGTAAAATCAGCAATTTCATCAAATTTTGATCCTAACGATCCAAATATCGTAAACGAAAAACAACTTTAACAACTCCTTGTGATAGTATCCTTGGGCCGACGCCACTCTCCTAAGCGGAGAGTGGCGTTTCTTCTTGATCTCTTTGCAGATTTGTGGCATAATTACTACATGATTTTTGAAGTTGGCGATATGATCGCACATAAAACAAGCACTGATGATGTTTATCTTATCCTTGAACACTACTGGTTTGAGGGGACCAAAGATTATTCCTTGCCATCGCAGTGGATGTACCGGCTGCTACGGTTAGAGGACGGGCAGTATTATAAATATCCAGAAAGTACTATCTCAACCCTATCAGTGAGGATAGCGTGACACCAAAATATGATCTTGGAGACATTATTTTTTATAAACCTATTAGAAAAAACTTTATGATTGTCGAACGATTCCTATCGGGCGCGAGCGCGACTACTTGGTTGCCAAGGTACAACATGCTGTGTCTTGATACAGGTAAATATCACAAGTATTTCTCACAGGACATTGATAACAATTCTAGATTGGTAGCCTGATGTACAATCCACAATATAAAATTGGCGATATAGTTTCTATTGAATCTAATAAAGATAGGAACTTGATTATGGATATTTTGTTTAATCAAAATTATCCAAGCGATACCTTATATTACTTTCTTAATTTATGTTCCGGTAGATACGCTCACTGGAATGCAAAAAGTATAGATGATTATATAAAGTTGGTAGCCTAACATGCATCCATGTGCTAAAGGTCATCCACACAACACAACCGCAGGCAGGGATCACTGTGATTTAAAGTATGCGGATAAACGCATAGAGCGACAGCTTAAAAAGGGACCGCCCATTTATCAAGCAGTTGTTCACGATCCGCCTGTCACAGTTGACAAGGGTGGTATCCCTATGGTAGTATTCCGTTCAGCAGTGAGGGTAGCCTAATGGAACACCAATATGATGTGGGCGACATGCTTTACAATAGCCGCGACAACACCTACAATCTTGTGTTGGACATCTTTACGACGCCTTCAAGAACGGAAGCTTATAAATTTCTTTACACTTTCCTTGATCTAGGACTTGGTATCCCGCGAAAAGAAGTTGGTGGCATCTATGAAAAGAACACAACGAGGGTAGCATGAAGGTGGGCGACATTTGGCGATGGACTCGTAACAGCTATAAATACCCTAACGAACCCGAACACAATGTTTTTCTTGTGCTTGATATGGCTTACGGTGTTGATGTGCTATACCTTGCAAGCGGTAATCGCACGATCTACACGCCCGATACTTTTACAGTCAACAAACAATATTTAGAACTGGTGGCATAATGCGTTACAAATTTAAAAAAGGCGACATGATCAAGTTTGCCAACAATCCCTACTATGTAAAAGTTAATGAAAAACCGTCACATAGCCATTATCTTATTCTTGACAACAAAAAGTGGTACAATTATGATGTACTTTGTTTAGAAGATGGCGAAATAACGCTCCTGAACAAAGGCGATGCTAGTAGCTGGGCAGTAAAGGTGGCGTAGTTATGGATCTCCATGCGGGCGACATAATAGTGTACAACATTAAAAACTTTACAAGTTGCACTATGTTGCTGCTAGAACACATGGAGAGTCTTACCTATAGAATTGGGGATAAATTCCTAGTGCTTGATCTTGAAACAGGCGCAACACTTACATGGATTTTTTATCCAATAGATAAGCTGTACATTCAAAAGGTAGTATAATGGCTAATGCTAAAACTGTACGCAAGCGTAATCGCCGTCCAAAGATAGGCGACATAATAAGATTTAATAGCCCCATCAACAGGGATGTGTTCTATCTTGTTGTTGGTAGGGACGAAGACCGGGACATGACCCATCTACTTTGCCTTGCAACCGGCAACTACAACTGGTACAATAGCACTTGGTTCTACAAGTACAAAAAGGTGGGCTAATGAAAAAAGTAAATGATAAGTCACAAATTATTTATGTACCAATCAGTAATGAAGAGCGTAATGTCATCTTTAAGCTAGCAGAGGAACGTGGCGTACTTAACCATAAAACCTTAATGGATGGTGAAGGTAACTCATCTGGTTATGCTGGTGAACTAATCGTATCTAAACTGCTAAAACAGCATGGGTTTAAATGGGTTGGGGAAGGTAACAGGGATTGTGACTTTATTTCCCCCGATGGGCATACGAAGATCGACGTTAAAACAAAAGGTAATGCTTATCAGCCAAGACCCGATTTTGATTGCACAGTTCCACAAAACCAGCGTAACCAAAACTGCACGCACTATATTTTTGTACGTATCAATAAGGATACAACCGGTGGTTGGGTAAATGGTTGGATAACAAAAGAAGAATTTAGAGATATTGCCAAACCGCGATATGCTGGTCAGGCGTATAACAACGCTGGTCGTTCAACTAGGGATAACCATGATGTTGTGCTAGTAAGTGATCTTTACCCGATTGCAAATATTCAAGCTATCATTTCCAAAAAGGTGGCATGATGAAGATCCCCGATCATGGCATACGCTTCCCCGAGAAGGGGGATATCTGGTGCGATGACGATGGGACTTTTTATTTATTCCTAGCCGAACCAAGCTGGACCGAAGACACGGTAAACATTAAAACTCTAGTGTTAAACAGTGGACAGATAAAAACAACCTACTATCCTATTGATTTTAAAACTGGTACACTGGAGTCGTGGTATTGGAAGGTGGCATAACCATGAAACTTGCAGAACAGGAAAAGGTGGAACTGTACCCCGGCATGATGTTACAGAACCCATCAACTAGTGAAACATACCTGCTGCTAGAAATCGAAGAAGGATCTGCAAAACCATTTGGACCAAGGCTGTTGCTGCTAGAGCTATCAACCGGCAAGCATTACCACAAGCGCAGTAACTTTATTACCTTTTGGAACATAGTATGAATATTACAATCCCAATATCACCAGATAAACAACCCCAAGTAGGTGATATCTGGCGTTATGACTGTAGCGATCCCCACTATGATGACCACTGGTTGATCTTAGAAGAGCTAGATGCGGAGAACGGTGGCTATCTTGTTTACAACATGACTTATGGAATGTACGAAAAGATATCAATGCACTTACGGTACGAACGGGATTTATGGATAAAGGTAGCATAATATGAATCTTAAAGAGTGTAAATTTTGCAGTAAGAATGAAAATCAAGTTGCTTTCAGTCCATCTGAATATGACAGATGTTCTGCATGTAAAAATCAGCTTCGTTTAGCTAGGAAGTCTTCTAGACTCGATCCAGATGAATATCATAAAAAATATCCCGGTGAAATGTATTATGATACTGGCGTTGTTATAGAAGAGATAAAATCTATAAGAGAGCCAAATAAACTAAAACCATCAAGATATGTTATTGGTTATTGTAACTTTTGTAAAAAATCTGTAGAAAAAATTCGTAAAGATTATTTACACACAGGAAATGGCTGTGGAAAAACATGTAAAAAAACACCGAATCAGGCTAGTTTAGAACGTTGTAAAGAAGAATTCATGGCTCAACTACCACAGTTTTTAAAAGATAATAACTGGATTGATGATGTTGAACCAAATGGTTATCAATTTCTTGGAAGATATATTCCACAAAAATTGCGCTGTCCAAAACATGGAGTTATGGAAAAATCCCCTAGTTTATTTTTAAATGGCAAGGGCAAATGTTTAAAGTGTTTTAATGAATCAAATGTTGGTGCAAACCACCCGCTAACACCAACATTTAATGAGATGTTGCAATTAGCAGAAAAAGCATGGGGCATAGAACATATTAAAAAATATAATATTAAAGATACGGTTGAGGCGTTGCTAACACAAGAAGATATTAAACTTCTTACACTTGGCACGAAGATACCAGTGTTTTGTGATCCAGAACATGGTGGGTGTGGGCGTGGCTTTAAGAAAGATATGGATCATTTTATTAATCGTAGACAAGGTTGTCCGTATTGTGTAAAAGGACAAAATAAATCAAATCAAGAAAACTTATTTATTTCGCTCTTGGAAGAAATTTTTGGTTTAGCGTTTGAAAGATGGAAAAAATTAGCTGATATATTTCCAAACACATCAGAGTTTAAAGGCCATAAGAATGTCGATGCTTATTGTTTTAATAACAATTTAAATATTCTAGTCGATTATCATGGTTCTTATTTTCACGGCGATCCAAGAACCCAAGATCAAAATGAAATATTTCATGGAACACAAACTTTTGGAGACTTATACCAAAAAACTTTAGACAGGAGCCGAGATATAAATAAGCAATCTAATACTCTGTATATTGAAATGCACGAATATGATTTTTTAAATCTTTTAAAAACAAATAAGCGATACTTACCGAGATTAGAAGAGCTTCCTATTTCTGAAAAAGAAAATGTAAAAAAATACTTAATTAAACAATGTTCAATTCTTGCAAATTATCAATCAATAAAATGATAAAGGCGCTAGAGGTAACACATGAAAACCTTAAAAGAATTATATCAAGAATTCAAAGAAGAACAAAAACCGCTCACGCCAGAACAGCAGCAGATCATAAATCTGCAAAGACAACTCTTACAAGAAAAATATATTTCTAGACAAAAAGACAAAAAACTAAAATCTTATCAAAACAAGCCACTAAGTCCTAAATATAAAAAATATAAGAAACATAACAAAAAACACAAATCTATTAATAAGGTAGCCGTTACACCACCAAACCCCTCTAAGATACTAGCGCCAATACAAAAGAAAAGCTCATATAGGCGGGTGACAGGAGCGCCGGTAAAAGAAACTCTAGATGTTTTAGAGAGCGAAGAGTTAATAGACTATGGGATTAAACCATCTACTCAACCATTTGCTGTAGCTAAGTTTATTGATGGTAGGTTTAATAAACTAATAAAATATTTTCCCGATGAAGACAGTGCCTTCCAATTTATTGGAAAAGCTTAGGTAGCTAGAATGACCAAACAGCGCCATTCTACTCAAAGGTGTATATAACTATGAAACTAGGAGACTTATACAGAAAAGGAAAGACCAAAGGCAATCGGTATTTTCTTGTTGTTGAATGTATCGAAACAAAAGATTTTCCACCACTACCACTTAATCCCCCTTGGGATCACTTCCCAAATGAAAATATTTTAAAAGATTCTTGCCATATTTTAAAATTCCTTGAACTTGGCGGTACTTCCATATATAATGGCTTTTGTAGAGAGAACGGCGATATGGTTATCTACGCTCAACCTGCAACTATCTACCACAG
>Ga0172372_10004386_pt1 | contig 20086 bp, 8 predicted proteins | sample LakKiv5m_2_FD_114544 | JGI IMG/M metagenome (GOLD analysis project Ga0172372, IMG submission 114544) | Freshwater microbial communities from Kabuno Bay, South-Kivu, Congo - kab_092012_9.5m | ecosystem: Environmental > Aquatic > Freshwater > Lake | place: Democratic Republic of the Congo...
GCTGCCTTTCGCGCCGCCGTTGCCCGAGACGTCGAGGGTGCCCGGTGGATCGAGGGCCCAGGCGACACAACCATACTGGACGAATAGTCGGCGAGCGGTGCGGGCGGCCGAGGGGGGGGGCGGGGAAAGACGGCCGATGGGCGGAGAGGGTCGGAGAGGGCGGGTCGTGCTTGACTGACAGAAGCTTGTGTTCTCGTAAAGCCTGATTCACCCGCAGGGATTAGGTCGGTTGGTCTGAAGCCCTTTGCCGCTTCAGTGGCTGCGGTCGAATCCTGGCGGAATCGTTTAAAAGTTGCCTTGGCAGCCGATTTTTCTGGTGCAGGGTCGTGCTGTTCCTGCAGAATCTCAGCGGTTCTCATTAGACCTGTGTAGTGGAATTCTGTACTTTCTGCAGGTCTGGGGCGGTTTTGTCTGTGGGACGGGTGCGGAAGGTCTCCGGTATGCCAGTGCAGTGTGTATTCTGCGGTGAGTTTGCCAACGAAAGTGAGCAGCAGGCCGTTAAAAAATTGTCCTCAGTGCTTGAGAATCGGGGCGCAGACGGCAAGTGGGTGCTGCTGACGAACCTCACCTTCTCATTGTCACACCATGCTCAGTCTGACGAAATTGATATCGTGCTGATTGGTCCGCAGGGTGTGCGCGTTGTCGAAGTCAAGCATTGGTCTGCGGCATGGGTTGAAGAGAATTTCGGACTGGCTGAGCAGGAAGCCGAAAAGTTGACTCGCAAAGCTCGCAGAATCGGCACGACGGTGCGTAATCGGTTTCCGCGCCTGCCGGTCGTCGAAGGTGCCTTCCTGCTGACTCGCACACCCTCAAAAATACGCAAACTGACTGATCGTTCGCCAGTGCGTGGCGTCCGCCTGTTTACTCTCAATCAGTGTGATACAATCGCTGCGCTTGATCAGCCCGGCGTGCTCACCGACCACCAGATTGATGCCATCGCACAACTGCTGGCTCCAACAGAGATGGTTCGCAGCAAAGGCTCGTTCCGCCGCCTGGCCGGGTACGTCAATCTGCGGCAGGTTCATGCGTCGCCCTGTGGTTTCCACCGCGTCTATCGTGGCAATCACCCGACTCGCCGCGATCATGTGATTCTGCATCTGTATGACCTCACTGCGGAAGACGATGGACGGGCACTTGAACGAGCGAGGCGGGAAGCTGATGCTCTGCAGAAACTGCAGTTGTACTCGTGGGCTCCCAGAATCCTCGATTCTTTTCAGGAAGTTCCCGGGTATGCGGGAGAAATGCACTTCTTCACGATCGTGGATCCGGCCGCCCCCAGCGTCGCCGAACGGGCTGCAGATGCTGACTGGTCCGCGACTGCCCGCCTGGAGTACGCTCGGAAGGCACTGCACTCCCTGCAGCAGCTTCACGAGATGTCGACTGAACAGCAGGCTTTAGTGCATCGGAATCTGTCTCCGGAAACGTTGCTGGTGAGGCATGACAATAGTCCGCTGATTACGGGTTTCGACCGCGCCAGAATCGCTGGCGATCTGAGTATTTCTTCGGCGTTGCCTGCTGCGGAAACTCACGTTTGCACCGTGGCTCCGGAAGTGCAGGCCAATGGTCTGGCGGCGGCGGATTCCCGGTCCGACACTTATTCCATGTGCAGTTCTCTGCGGCAGATGTTCATGGATTCTCAGGATTCCATTGCCCAGAATGCCAGCAGAATACTGGCCCAGGGAATGGCCGACGCCCCGGCCGATCGGCCGACCATTGCGGATTTGCTGAAGTCGCTCGAGAAGATCAGCGGTAAGCGAGTTAAAAAAGATAAAGCAGTGCCGGCCCGATTCTGGTCTGAAGACCAGGTGATTGAGTTAAACAAGCGGTCATATCGCATTGTCAGCCGGCTGGGCAGCGGGGCCGTCGGGCTGACCTTCAAGGTTGTGGAACTTGACTCGGATACCGGGGAGGAGCTGGGGACTTTTGTCGCCAAGGTGGCACATTCAGCAGAGAACTCTGAGCCGACTCTGAAATCCTGGAAACTGGCGCGGCCATTTCTGGGCCGTCACGAGAATTTGTCGACGCTGTACGAGATCGCCGACGGTAAAGAAAGTGATCACATATCATCCCTTTTGGGATGGATTGAAGGTACTCCACTTAGCGAATTCACTGGCGTGATTCCGCTGCTGGCGGAAGATTTCGGCGATGCAACAACTGAGCAACTGGTGAGTCGCTGGCTGGAACAACTGGCCGGAGCATTGGATGTGCTGCACCGCAATGGGCTCATTCATGGCGATGTCAGTCCCAAAAACATCATTCTGTCAGGCTCATCACCGGTCCTCACGGACTACGATTTCGTCACGCGTATCGGTGAAACGGCAACGTCTCCGGGAACGGTGCTGTATTGTTCGCCGTCCCGGGAATTGGGGCAGCCCGTTTCACCTGCCGACGACCTTTATGCTCTGGCGGCTGCGTTGTTTCACGTCTGCTTTGATCGTGAACCCTTCCGGTACGGCGCGCAGGTGAGTCGTGAAAAGGGCCTGAATTGGCAGGGACTGTCGAAAAGTGAGCTGTTGCGAGTTGCCGCAGTGCTTGATCAGGCCACGCATCCGGATTCCGGGCAGCGGTTCCAGTCAGCCGCGCAGCTGATACGGGCGTTGAGAGACGCTAACGTTTCGCAAGAACTGCAGGGGGCAGAGACGCTTCCGCAGTTGCTGGAATCCGGTTCAGCAGTCGCCGTCGCTGAACGCTCGCTCGCTGGCTCAGAGGGTCTGCTGAACGGCATTCGGGAACCTGCGACACTGAGTCCGCAGCATGTGGAATGGCTGGACTCGGTTCTGCAGGCGTATCCAGGCTCTCGAGCAGGCAATGCGGAAACGCGGGGGCTGGACAGTGACTTCGCGATTGACACCTATGTGCCGACCGAGCTGGAGGCGACCCTGCTGGCGGAAATCCGCTCCGGAAGTATCAGCCTCGTGATTCTGTGCGGAAATGCGGGTGACGGCAAAACGGCGCTGTTGCAGCATCTGGCCAGTGAACTGGGGCTTGGTAATCCTAAGTCGGCCCATCGGATTGTGGAGGGGATCATTCATGGTGATGATGGCGAGCTGCGGCTGAAGATGAACCTTGACGGATCCGCTGCATGGCAGGACAAGTCGGCTGATCAGATTCTGGACGAATTCCTGGCGCCTTTCATGGCGGGCACATCGCCGGCAGGAATCGTGCACCTGCTGGCCGTAAACGACGGGCGTCTGCTGGAATGGATTGATAACGCCGAGTCCCGCCATGGCCGGCAGCCACTGACAGCTCTGCTGTACAGTTTGCTCCAGCAGGATCAGGGGAAGGATGAGTCTGCCCACGTTCGCTTCATTAATCTGAATCATCGATCTCTGGTTGGCGGTGTCAGCTCTGCAGGTAGCGAAATCGAGCATCGTTTTCTGGAATCTCTGATCGATCAGCTGTATGGTGGCACGCAGGCAGCCGAAATCTGGGCTCCATGCAGACAGTGTTCCACCAGGTCTCATTGTCATGTGTACGGGGCTCAGCAGTTGTTTGCGCCGGACGCGGTTCACTCTGATCGCCTGCAGGAGAAGCGGCGATGGGCGCGATCACGCCTGTTTCAGGCCTTTACGGCTGTCCATCTTCGCGGTGAAAAACACATTACTATTCGTGAGCTGCGAGGAGCCCTGGTATATATCCTGTTTGGGCTTGATTCGTGCCAGGACTACCACAAGGGGACTGCGAACGATTCCTCGGTGGTGCCATACTGGGACCGTGCGTTTTCGGCAAAAACGCCGGCGCGCCAGGGGGAACTGCTGGAGGATCTGGCACGGTTTGACCCGGCACTCGAATCGCACCCGCAGATCGATCGCAGACTGATGGCAAAGGACCAACAATCCGAAGTGCCCGCTCCTCCCGCCTACCCATTGCTTCAACTGGGATCTGCACGCCGTCGTGCTTTTTTTGAATGGACTGAACAGGACATTCGATTGGGTCTTGGCAAACAGGCTTTCAGTGAAGACGCCCTGAATCTTACCCGGGGACGGCATCTGAATGAGTTTCGAAGACTGTCGGTGGCGGGGGATGACGAGCTGCGGCAGTCGCTCACTCGCAGGCTGTGCGAGGGAATCAGCCGACTTGAGGACCTGCCGTTGCGTGCATTTGACAGGCCGGACGTAGTCCCGCTGCGAATCAGTCAGAGGACGCCGACGGAGACATTTTTCTGGGCAGAAAAGTCGCTTTCAAGGTTTCGGGTTGAGCCTGTGCTGCGACCCCGCCAGCGGGGCATCAGCCAGTTGCATCGACAGGTGCGACTGGTGTACCAACCACATATGGGGCCGGAAGAATCACTCTACCTCGGAGCCGAGCTGTTCCATCTGTTGCTGCAACTGGAAGCGGGATACCAGTTGGGGGATGTCTCGTCAGATGACACGTTTACAAATATTTCGATTTTCACAAAGCGCCTGTTGCGTGAGGATGATGGCAGATTGCTGGCGTGGAGCCCGACTGACGAAGAGACCGTTTACGTGGTTGCAATTGAAAAGACCGGCAGCGACGGCGAATACCGTCAGGTCTTGACTCTTTCCAGATTGACGGAGGAGTGAGTGATGGCCAGGGAAAGCAGCAAGACCGCCAGAGCAATTGTCGAAGAGGTCCTTACCAGGGGATTTACGAATCGGATCTGGTCAGCAAACTGTCCGGAGGTGTTTCCGGTTACATTTAGTTCATTCGATCTGACGGCGGTACTGCCGGCAGTGTTCTACATGTGTCGTTTTGCAATTCGGCGGGGGCGTGGACAGTTTCTGACCGTGTTTGGCGGCGAAGGTACGAAGAAAGAGAAGAAGACGGCCGCGACAATTCAAAGGGTATCTGAAATTCTGGCGAGCGGACCCCTGTTTTCGGGCTTTGAAACTGAAACAGAAAAGTCGATTCTGGGTGACCTATTGTTGTCATTTTGCCTCGAAAACAAAAGTCATGCCCTCGGACGTGATAAGCCCCTCGCTAGGGTGGCCCCGGCGCACTACCTCAGCTCCTGGGTCGATTTGCCGGAACAGGTAAGCCATTTGCGATTGGTCCCGGAGATGATCGTCTCGCTGCTTGCCGGGCAGAATGGAGAATACATACAGCAGACCTTGCCGGGCGACGTTGGTAAATTTGCAGTGGGACGAGGGCTTTCCGCCAATCTGTTGCTGCAAATGTTTGCCGAAGGGGTTGTGCAGCGACCGGGGAAGACGGTGCTTAACGACCTCGCGGCGGACATGGTCGATGAGCAGGCAAATTTGGGGATCGATCAGCTTCTGATGATTCGTATCTCCGAGGCTTTGCAAAAGGCACCTGACAAGATTCGGGGAAAGGAAGAAGAGCGAATTTCGACGCAGTTGCCGATTTCTCAGCGGGTGAGCCAATGGTTCGGAGCAGATCTTCGGGATTTCACAGCGGGCTTCGGGCGGGTGATCCCCCGGCAAACATTCATTGCCACACTGGAGGCGTGCATGTCGCTGGGCCTGTTTTCGATGTTTACCAGCACGGCCGAAATGCTGTTCGCCTGGTTTGAGCACGGTACTCTGCCGTCGTTTGACAAACAGTCTCCAGCCCCGTTTTTCGTCGACGCGTCAAGCGGAGTATCCCGAGAGCTGCGGGATGCTTCCGAGATTTCCATGGGAGATTTTTTCCGCCGACTTGAGTCTCTGCCAGTCGTTCTGATGTGTATCCGACTGCTGGATTTTGAATCGCAGTCTGATGAGCAACTAAAGCAGCACAGAAAGGCCATTCGCCCTTATGCCAACACCTGGATTGATCTGCTCGGGGAAATACTGCACAAACGTCATCCGGAGTCTCGTGATCTGCACAGGACTCTTTCACGTCTGGCAAATCAGCTTGCCCCAAGCCTCGAAGCTGAGCACGAGACTGCCGCCGAGCTGCTTACTTCAAGTGAGGTACAGGACAACGTAGTGATCAGGCTGTCGAACTGTCTTGTCTACCTGCAGGGACGATCAAATACATTCAGAAACATGCTGGAATGGATTGACTGTGCTTTGATGGCGAAAACTCCGGCCGCACTTACAAGGAAGAGATCAGTCAGTCGTGTGACCGGCGGACAGGGGGCATCTCGGCGGGATGTGCGATCGTTCGTTATGACAGATGATTTTTTGGACTACATTGTGCACCTGCATGTGGCTCGCTCACGCTCTGACGGAGTTCAAAGGCCTCTGTCTTTTCAGCAACTGCTGCAAACGATGCGTGACCGTTATGGGCTGTACGTTGATCAGGGGCCACCGGGGACTGTGATTTCGGATGAGATTCTGCGTTTGAATCGCAGCGTGCTTGAGCGTCGACTTCGCGATCTTGGGCTGCTGGTCGGTGTGAATGACGCTGAGTCGATGAAGCACCTGCGACCGCGATATGCAGTGGGAGCGGCGTCATGAGTGAGGTACGCGTTACCACCACGCATTCGAAGTTGATTCGGGATTCTCTGGGGAGGATCCTGCGGAAAAAGTATGACGGGTCTATGGCCTTCCTGCGATGCCTTTCGTCGGAAGTTGTACAGCAGCTGTTTATTGATGATTCGTTCTCCGTCAAAGATTGGCGTGTCTTTCGTGTTGCTGATGAGAGTCCCCTGAATCTCTCACGCGGCACAATAACGGCTGATCAGGCGGTCGAGTACCGGGAAGACAAAGGCAAGCCAATGCTGCTGGTGGTGGACACTGCGCTTGCCGGAGCGGGTATGGATGGGATTTACAGTGCCGCCACAGAAGTCATTGAAGCCGAATTGTTCGACGATTTGCGTGGAGCCGCTTTGCGGAAGATCTCCCAGTCGCAGGGGCGAGAAGCGAGGGACTTTGCGAGGCAGTCTGTTGTCAAGGCTCGTAGTGCGGGCAACCCCGTTGGTGTCTCTGCGTGGACCGAGTTTGACTTCTACGTGAGTATTCTGGATAGCGATGACTCGCCGGGCTCCCATCTTTGGAAACTGGGTTTGTGGCCCGTTGCGGCAGGTGAGGAGTCAGTTTCGAACTCTGCGTTTGACGTATCGAAGTTGTTCTTCAATCAGTTGCTCGGTCCGGAAGTGGCCAGTCGGCCCCCTCGCGAGCGAATCGCCGCACTTAGATTACTGGACCCGACTGTTGAGCAGGTGACTGAGCTGACGCAGTATCTGAGTGCTGCTGCGACTCGACCGCTGTCCACATCCCTGCAGATACTTGCCACTAAGCCGCAATTGTGGATCAACTCACTGAAGCTGCAGTCGGGATCTGATCAGGTCAAATCCCTTGCAATGGTGTCCTGGTGGGGGAGGCAGGGTAAACTGGTTGGGTGGAGTGGTCTTGTGGAGGAGGATGAAGATTCTCCGCCAGCGTTCATCCTTGACCCGAAGGCTGCAGAAAACGGCAATTATTCGAAACTGGAAGTTCGCTGGACGGTGGAGCCAACGACGGTGGAAAAAGGCGCGGTGCATTACCGCGTGTGCGTTACGACTGGGCTGAAGGACGAGTTGGCCGTGCGCGAGATTGTGCATACGGGCCGGAAGGAAGAGAAGTGTGCCTTTTCAAACGACGATTTTGCGGATTTGAATGAGAATTCGGCCATTGTTGCGAAAGTGACAGTGTCTGTGGTCGGAAGCAACGACGTAGCTGCAATCGAGACTGAAGAATTCTGTATTCAGTTTGGCAATGTTGCTGTGAAAGTGGCTGGTTCCGGGGGTAAGGAAGTTCGCTGTCTGGCCGAAGGACTGATTGAACTTGATGACCGTGTTGACTGGCGAAATGCTTCTGGTGGCAGTATCACGTACAAGGAGGACGTCAGAAGCCACATCGTCCTGCGGGACAGCAGTTGCGGGAAAAGTTTTCGCGTGTTTTATCCGCCACTGATGAAGCAGGTTGAGCAGGATTGGTGTGGCCGTGAGGGGGCAACTGGTCGCTGGGTCGTGAAAGTGCGGGGATCGGGCGCAGTGTCCAGCGGGCCCCACTTTGTTGCCATTGAGGGGGCCGATGAGCGAGTGATGCACGCTGCTCGCAGGTTTGCAGGACGGCTTTCAGAGTGTGTGGGTGGTCCAGGACAGGTCTTTGATCAGGACGCCAAAAGTTTTGATGTGGTGAAGGAGTATCTGCTTTCCTGGAGTAATTTGCTGGAGTCGGCAGCACCGGAGCTGACGCTCGCTCAGACGATCGAGGTGCAGTCGCTGTCCGGTCGTACCCTGGGGCTAATTGTGCTGCCATCGCATCCATTGCGCGTAGCCTGGCATGCGGGTTTTGATAATTTGGCTTTCTTTAGCAGATACTCGAGGGAAATGCCGGCTAAGTTGATTCGTGATGAGTTGAAGCAACTGGACGGATCCATGTTTCCGGCTTTCTTGCCTGGACTGCAGGCCGGTCAGACGTTTGTTTACGGGGATTCACTGGGTTTTCATGCTGTGGCGATGGTGCGATATGACGACCGGGAGCCCAAGGCTGCTGTTGCCGTGATGGCTCGGCTGCTTGGCAGTGCTGAGGTCAGTGACGCGACTCCGACAGTTGGGAGTCAGAGTGCCGAAGTCGTTGGGCAGGAAATCATCAAATATGTGGATTGCCATGTGCCGGTTGAACTTTTGCATGTGCATGCATTAAGGCCGGGCGATGGGCTGACGATCGCCAGATCATTGGGGAATGTACTGAGAGAATTGAATGGGCGCACTTCGAAGGGCGAGGACGGTGAGACGAATGAGGAGCAGGGCCCTTCATTTGTGCTGGAGCTGTTTCCTTCGGAGGAGCAGCGGGGGATTGCCGGACGTTTCCTTGCTGAGGCTCGCGAGCGCCGGCGGTCCGGGGCCGGGGTTGTGGCCGATGAAGATCAGTGGATGCTGGAGTCAACATCGCGCCCCGGCGGTGTCAATATTCCGCGACTGCGTTGGGCGCGGAAGCGGGATCTGCAGCCGGAATCAGCAGCCCACGTAGCGGTGGCGTTCGACTTATTTGATTCGCGTGTGGAGGCTTTGCCTTCTGCCCTTGAAAGTAGGCCGATGTTCGGCTGGGGGCTGATTTCATTTCTGGAACGCAGTTATGGCAGTGCGCCATCGTCCGGATGGCGGAGTCAGGCGGCAGTCGGAGAATTGGGGGCCTCCCATCCGGCTGGCAAAACGCACACTGAGCGATTGATTCGCCTGCAGAAACTGATTTCTGCGGCCGTCGTCCGTAATCTCGGAGCGGACGGCATGCAGCCGGTGCTGACGACGGAGGTGTCGTCTGAGCAGCGGTCGGCGCTGAAGAAGTTGCATCAATTGTGCGACTGGGTTATTACACTGGACCGCAATGCCGGTATTGAGTTCTTTGACTCGCCGCGCGAGAACCCTGAGATCTATGACGCTTATGTCATCGATTGTGTACCGGAGCGGGAGGATCTGGGGTGCTTGCAGCTTATTACGTCGACCAGCAATCTGGATGAAGTACGCAGTCTGCTTGACAGTGCACTCGATCGGATGGGGCTCAGCCGCAGCCGCCGGAATGCCGAGTATCTGCTGACTCACCTGAAGGCACTCAGTGGGCGACTTGCGATTCGCCTGACCGGGCAGCACCCTCCCACTTCGGAGCTGATCGCGCTTGCCATGTCGCATGCTCAGTGCACCCGAGCGCAGGATGACCACTGCTGGACGCCATTGCAAAGCGGTTTTTTTGTACCGCTGGATGATGTGCAGGATTTGCTGCCTGTCGGCAAGGGCAGCAGCGACAGGGCGGGGCTGGATGAGGAGGATTCATCAGGTCGTGGCAGGGAGGTTCGGAGAGCAGACCTGTTGTATGTCACACTGGCTCCCCGGCGTGGTTTGCTGCTGCGTTTCGTTGAAATCAAGTATCGCAGATATTTGCGGACTGCTCGAAGTCCGGAAACGATGGAAAGCATACGGAAGCAGACCGAGCGGATGCGTGAACAGTGGAGCGACTGCTATTCTGGACAGAACATCTCCCCGGAATTTCGAGCCTTACGCCGTGCCAGATTGGCGCGAGTCCTGAGATTTTATGCCGACAAAGCGAGACGGCATGCGGATGACGAATCAGCGGTCGGCCTGACCTCTCAAGCCTACAAGTCGCTTGTCGAGGAAATTGATCGACTGGTGTTGGCCGGGGCGGATTATGAGTTTGCCGAGGTCGCGAATGCAGATCGTGGGTGGATTTTCTGTCCGGAATTTGTTGGAGCTGAGCCGCAGGATGTGACGCCCCAGGGCTGGCCGACTCAGATTTTTCTGTTCGGACCAGAATCGCAGTTCCAGCAGGAGGTCGAGGCCGGGCAGACGCCAGCCATTCAGGCTCTGTCGTCTGGTAAAGTGAAGCCGGCAGTTGTTAAAGCGGCATTGTTTGCTGAATCTGCGGATCGTGGGATTTTGGTTGCTGAGACAGCGGATGCAGGGGTTGGGGCTGAGTGTGAACCGGTGGCTGCCGCTGTATCGAGTGGGGCGACGAACGCGGTCGTCACTGCCGCCGTGCCTGTTGAAGCTGCGACGACTGCATTGTGTGTTGGCAGGGATCCTCAGACCATGAGCGATGTGTTGTGGCCGGTGACCGTGAAGGGCAATCCGCATTTGATGATTGCCGGTCTTCCGGGAATGGGTAAAACGACACTGCTGCTGAATTTGTGTCGTCAGATGCTGCAGCGCGGGATTTGTCCGATTGTGTTTTCGTACCACGAGGATATTGACGCGAAGTTGTCGGAGTCGGTTGGTGCTCTGCGGTTTGTGGATTTTGACGGGCTGGGATTCAGCCCGTTGCAGGTGCTGGATCGCAGTAACAGGATGGCTTACCTCGACGTGGCAGGTTCGATTCGCGATATCTTCCTCGCCATTTTTCCGGACCTGGGGGACATTCAGGGTGAGCGGATCCGTGCGGCGATCAAGGATAGTTTTATGGAACTTGGGTGGGGGCCTGCGGCTGATGATGTGACGCATTTGGCCGAGCCACGATTTGACCGCTGGGTGCAGATCCTGCGGGCTGAACCGAAGCCTGACAAGGGGCTCAAGACGCTGCTGGCGAGGCTGCTGGAGTTGGAGGATTATGGCTTTTTCAGGCCTGCTGCAACAGCATTGAGTTTATGGGAGAGTTCTGAGCCGGTGGTAATCCGGATTCATGGAACGCAGAACGAGCATCTGCAAAAGGCGTTCAGTTCACTGATATTCTATGGCCTTTACAAGGACATGTTCCGGCGTGGACTGCAGGACCGGATAACACATGCGGTAGTATTTGACGAGGCTCACCGCGCAGCTCGCCTGCAGTTGATTCCGACGATGGCGAAGGAGTGTCGCAAGTACGGAATTTCTCTTGTACTGGCGTCGCAGGAGGCGAAGGATTTTCATTCATCGCTGTTTTCGGCGGTAGCGAATTACCTGATTCTGAGACTAACGGACGCCGATGCCCGCTCTCTGGCTCGAAATGTCACTTCATCTGATCAGGAAAAGCTGTTTGCGGATCGGATCAAGCAATTGGCCCGCTTCCGCGCCTTTTACTGTTCGGAAAGCCAAAAACGGCCGCTGTCTGTGGAGTTGAGGGAATAGGCGGTGGGAAAGTGCGAATGCCAGCTTCATGAACCAGAGTTGCCGAACGGAGACATTGCAAACTAAGTGCCCGGCGTCAGTTTGAGAGGCCTCATCAAACAGTCTTCCTCGTGAGGAATTGCGAGTGTGGTCATGGCGTGATCTATTGGACGCATCTCATGCGAGGCGGCTTTTCGACCGCCGAGCAGGCGAGGGACATCATTTTCGATCCGCCTATGTGTTTCGCGGCATGGATGACTCGACCTGGGAACAGCGTTTTCAGGACGCGCAGGTTCACCGGCTTGACTGCGCGCACCATGGTGGGACGTTTATAAGGTTTCATCAAGGTCTTCCGTGATTGCAGATGGAAGGACACGACCGTACCTTTCACGGCGTGTTCGGGCTGCAGTCAAGACCTGCAAAGAACCACCACCGGGTGGCACTGAGCCGGTGTCTTTCCAGTCGCGGCGCTGTTGCTGAAGCTAGACGGACATAGCTCTCTGAGCCACTGACGCAGAGAGCGGGGCAGCAAGGCCATATGAGAGTCACAGTCTTGACAGTTCGGGATTGCACCGCCAGCGATCCCCAGCCAAAGCCTGGCCTGGTGAACTCGAAAGATTCAAATTCGGCCGGATTTTGATGCATCGTCTGGAGTCGTCGATATTCTGTCTTCCAACAGCAACATCAGCCCCAATCAGCCCTGACGCCGTCGGAAATCTCATTGCAGGTCCCGGCGACGCACCTGCCCTTCTGACCAGGACGTAGCCCTGAAGTTGTCGGCGGTCTGATCCGTGCCTCGTGCCTGAAGATCGCTCTGTCCAGCGTCCTGTGTCGGCGGCCAGAACGGCGGGCCACGTCATCCCCGCATGGTGAATTTGAGTGGAGTTGGCATCGCAGGCGTGCATCCATTGTGGTGGGCGACTCCCGAGGCCCGATTTCACCGCGTCCCGACGCCCTCAGCCCGCTCTGAAGCTCGAACGCTGGTCCAAGTGAACACGACTCAAGCTCCGCACGTGTCAAACACGTGCGCCGAGCCCGGGTATCGACGCAACCCACGGAACACCCGTCGAGTGCCGACCTCAAAACCGGTGAAAATGCGGGTGAAAAAACCGGCGTTCCCACTCTCTTCTAATGCGGAAAACTCAGCCTAGAACCTAGAAAAAAATAGCCACGAAAATCCCAGAAGAACCCTTTACTTCGCCATTCCGGACGCATAGGATCTCAGGCCTTACGTGCCTTTTCGAACCGGACAGGAGTGTTGCAATTGTCGATCGGTTTCAAGGGAATCACGGTTTCATTCCTGACAATAGGTTTTATACTGTCTGGTTGTCGGCAGGACGAGAATGTTTCATCGCGACATGACCCGAAGCAAGGTGAACGAAAGCAGGAGGGTGACACGTCGAGCCCGGTGAATCCTTCATCTGAAACACCCGACTCAGCGGTTGGTGGTTCCGGCTCGGGCGATGACCTAAAGGAACAGAACGCTGTCGGCATCACGGGACTGGTGGACTTTGAGGTTATTTCCGGCAACGAATTACTCAGTAAAATCGGTGGCTTGAATCACGATCGGGTGGTGGTGGTGGCGTTTTGGGGTCCTTGGATCGATGGCTATCGTGATGACTTGGTGCAGTTGACTCAGCTTGGCAAGGCTCACCCGATTCAGATCGTTACGGTGCTATTCAACGATACGTTACCTGATCAGGGGACTCGGGACATCCTTCAGGACGTGATTCGTTTGCGAGCTGCAGGCGAGGGCAATGCTGGGTCATTCGAGGAGTTTGAAGTCTTTCAGGCGGGGCTGCCGACTTACCGAGCGTACAAGAATGGCAAGCTCCTCTTACCGGATGATACATCAAGGCGAGTTTCTCTGATGGATGTTAAGAGAGCTTTGGAATCGTGGTCGGAGGATCCGACGGCGACCGCAGTGGAGCAGTAATGGCCCAACCAGAAGCAAAGTTGTCCGTTGCCAGGCTGCAGGATCAGTCGCACGCCCTCGGTCCGGGACCTCGCGCTGTCGTCTGGTTTCACGGATGTACCTTTGATTGTCCGGGATGCATTGCACGGGATATGAACCGATCAGCCGATTTCGATGACTATTCGCCGCGAGAGCTGGCGGAATGGATTATTTCGAGATCCGGGATCGAAGGAGTGACGTTATCGGGTGGCGACCCGTTTGATCAGCCTCTGACAGCGCTGGCAGATTTTCTGGTCACACTGAGGGCAAAGCGGGATCTGTCCGTAATGTGTTACACCGGACGGACAATGGCGGCTCTGAAAAGAAAGCTGGACCAGGACCTTGCCCAGAAAATCCTGGGGAATATTGATATTCTGATTGACGGTTTGTATGTCGAAGAGCTGAATGACGGGTCGCTCTGGCGCGGTTCTTCGAATCAGCAGATTCATTTTTTGACGGATCGCTATCGCAGTTTTCAGAGGGACGTAAACAATCGCCGACGGCGTCTGGAAGTAATCGTCAGCAATGATGGAGAATTCCGGATTACCGGAATTCCAGATGCACTATTCATGGAGCGACTAACGCGGGAACTACTGACGGAGGGAATCGAACTGCTCGCGGGTTCTGATCTTGGCTACCGGGATGACATTTGATCCGGACCGATCTTGATTGGGCTGGCCGACCATCTGATCCGTTATTCAGCGATGGGAAAATGACAATGAGTGGTACAAAGCGCGCGCGGGTGCGTCCGAATCGACGGTTGCAGATCCGCAGCGAATGCGAGAATCTGAAACTGCTTCGGGGGCAATGGGAGGCCATTCCTGAGGCTGCGGAGGTGCGGTCGCTGGTGGCGTTGGGTCATCGGCTGACTGAGAGTGTTCGTTCCGCGACCAAAACGAACCCGGAACGATCGGCGATCGACGCAAGAGCGTCATCCATTCTGGCACAGGTTGACAGGCAACAGCAGAGGTTGGAACCATTCTATGCGGCGGCGGCGGCACTTGATCGTGTCGTTGAGAACGTCGGACAAACACCCGGTGAGATCATCGAACGGCAGTTCTCCGATATACAATCGCAAATTCGGGCAGCGTGGCAAACGGCAAATCAGATGTATTCGGAAGCCTTGCAGGATGCCGCAGAACTCCGTGCGGGCTTACAGGAACTGGAACTTTGGAGTCGGCGGATTCGAGGAGATTCCGCGTCCGCCACCGCCGACCGGAACCTGACAGTCAAACAAATCCAAGAGAGACTAGCGAACGAGGCGCGGCTGACCGAGGTCTCCCGACGTCTCAAACATCTGATCAGCGCTGACGGCCCGTGGGATGAGCGTGCCGCCTGGCTGAGCAACAAAAGCCAGCCGAAGCAATTACAGGAGGCATATGACCAAACGGATCGCTGGCTGAAGGAAGGAAATGCACTGGAGGCAGAAGCGAGTATCGAAGCGGCCGTCGCGTTGCGCACGAGTATGTTGGAAGATGAAGCCCGGAATCGTGCCGACGCACAATGGGCTTTCCGGATCGCGAGGGCGATTTCACGAGCACTTTGCCCTAGGGATGAGGGGGGGCGCGCGCTTCCCGGCGGATACGACGAGCCGACTGCGGTCCGGATTGCTGCAGATGATCCGCTTCAGGGAGTCAGGATTCGAGCCGATGCCCCCAACGAATCCGGGAAGGGAAACATCACCGTCGATATTCTACTGGACGGGCGCGTCGCTTTCGAGATCGACAACATTCCTGATGGCGAAGCAGCAATCTGCGCAGAAGTGATCAGGAATATGGCAAACAGACTGGCCGATCAGGAGATGAACCTTGAGGTGACTGACTGGGGGCCGTTGTTGCCCGCCAGGCAGAGTGAGTCCGTCCAGATTCCAAAACAGATTCAAACACAACGGGAGCAGCAGCGGGAACGTTAACGACTCCCTGAGCAGCTGATGCGGAAACGATGTCGACGTCTACAAATCAACGCCTCGCTCCGGTATTCATGCCGGCCGATGGTCGCAAACTTGTGGTTCTTCATGGCCATGGCATATGCGATGAGTTCGTGATGTCCGGACAGGCAGGTCTGATTCGGCGCCTCATACCGGCACTTCAGCACATGGCCGCCCGGCACGCTTACGACATTGTGTTTTCCTTCGACAGACACGGCCACACCAGTTTCGGCAGCGATGCCATTATGCGGGAAAAGTTCGATGCCCTCGTGCAGAGGCATACAGCGGTGCGGGAGGGTGAGCAGACAATCGATCTGGAATCGGATGATCCGTCAGGCGGTCATTCAGGTTCGCCGGCGGCGAATGCTGCGGATACTTCGTCGTCAGGTCGTGTTAATGAAGGAGAGGCGCGGGGACAGACGCGGGATGTTGCTGACGAACACCGCCTCCGCAATCTCATCGGACAATTGGGACGTGCCTTCGACCGGAGCGATGTGAACGTTCTGGCGATCTTTGAACACCCGGAGGATCTCTGGCTGGGCGACCTGCCCGCAGCGGCTGCTGGGCTGCTGCGAGAGACCGTCCGTCTGGCCCATAATCGAAAGGGAGCACCTTCGTCAAAGCTGGTATGCATTGTCAGGCCGGGACGACATCAGGAGTTTCTGCAGGCACTGGAACTGGTGGAGACTACCGCTCCCGTGCTGAATGATGTCGAAATCGGTACGCCAGGTCGTGAGGAAATCGCAGAGTACTTCGACGCCCGCAATGTGGAGGCGATCTCGCGACTGGTTGGAGATAGGGAGCGGTTGTTCTCGGAATGGATCCGGCGATCGCAGCTGCTGGATCATTTGGGTGAGGCCATTCGTCAGGTGCTGTCGACAAACGACAATCGGCCGGTCGCAGTAGAGTCCATCCTGCAGCGGGGAACTGTGCAACTGGATCCTCAGGCCGTCAGCTACGAACTCGATTCGTTAATCGGCCTCGCCACTATGAAACAACGAATCCAGACGTTTATGTCGATCGTCCAGCAGCGTGTTCGCGACCGTGAAGAAGGCCGGCCGATTCCTCCTCCGAATACGCATATGTTGTTTCTGGGCAATCCGGGAACCGGAAAAACCGTTGTCGCGCGACTCGTGGGCAGATATTTGCAGGCGATTGGCCTTCGATCGACAGGGAGATTCGTGGAAATCTCGCGAACCGATATCGCCAGTCAGTACAACAGCGGCGAATGTCTGCAACGCATGCGGCAGGCGATCGACCGGGCAGCTGGCGGCGTGCTGTTCATCGACGAAGCGTATCAACTGGCGGAAGGTGAATGGATGCGTGCCGCTCTCGAAACTCTCATGAAGGACATGGAAGATCGCGTCGAGAGTCTGACGGTGATTCTGGCCGGTTACGAAGAATCTATGCAGAAACTGTGGTCCGTGAACCCGGGTTTTCGGTCACGGATTCCCGAAGAGAACTGGCTGCGATTTCCGGATTACAACACCGACGAACTTGTAAAAATGTTCAGCAGGGAATGCGAGCGGCGGCACTACCAAGTGCGACCGGAGATCGCAACGGCGGCAGCTCAGGTGATTGATGCTGAAGTGCGGCGGGGACAATTTGCAAACGGACGCGGAGTACGCAACTTAATGGATCGGGTCGAGAGGAATCGCGCCACGGCTGGCGGCGGGGAACTCTCCGTTGGAATGATTCCCCTGCCGCCGCGTTTTGACGCCGATGCCGTGTCCGGAGCCCGGAGTAATCTGGAGTCGCAACTCTCCGGGCTCCCCGGACTCACGAACTACCTAGATGAGGTTGCCAGTAACGTGGCGCGCGCAGAAAAACGTGGATTACACGCCAGGCTGCCGCATTGCCGAATCGTGGGTGCCCCCGGAACGGGCAAGACGACTGCCGCGCGCGGACTCGGCGCGGTGTTCCGGGCAATGGGCCTCGTCAGCCGCGGCCACTGCATCGAACTCAACCCCACATCTGCGCTGGCAGGAATCGAAACCACCGTTGCGATTCGTGTGGCCGATCGTTTTTCAGACGCACGCGGCGGCGTACTCCTGCTGGACGATGCAGATCAGATTGCCAGCCATCCTTCAGGCGGTCGATTTTTCGATGAACTGATCCATTATGCCAATCGTACCGACTTCGCCGATACGGTCATCATCCTGACCGGATACCGTGATCGAATTAATCGGACAATTGAGCAGCATCCCGGACTGGCAACGCTGCTGTCACATGAGATCGATTTCCATCAGCTGCCGCTGGACTCTTTGATCGATCTGTTTAATACAGCGCTGGAGCCCTGCGTCGTGGACGTGGAAGTCAAAGTGGCCTTCGACAACCGACTCCGGCAGCTGCTAACAGAGGCCCGATTCGATCCGTTATTTGCTAATGCACGCACGGCAAAATCCCTAGCGTCGAGGGTCCTCGACCGACAGCATCAAAGAGTAGGGACAGGTGCCATGCAGTTCGGCGTAATTACGGAAGACCTCGGAGCACCGGCGGCATCCTTGGCAAAAGTCATGGAGAAACTGGCCAGTCTGGAAGACAAGTATGTGGGAATGACTTCTGTTAAGGATCAGATTCGCAGAATGATACAGACGTTTCGACTGCGGGCGGCTCGCGGGGAACCGCCGCTAGCGCCGCCGAGATTGTTGTTCCTTGGAAATCCCGGTACGGGGAAGACGAGCGTCGCGCGTGAACTGGCTTACGTCCTGCGTACTCTGGGAAGTGTCGCCACGGATCGATTTGTCGAGACCCGCGGCGTTGAACTGAAAGCGGCGTACGTGGGACAGTCAAAAGATCGCGTGATCCATGCCTTTCGTGACGCACGGGGAGGAGTGTTGTTCATCGATGAGGTTTATGCTCTGAATCCCCGGAACTACCAGCAAGACAATTTTGCGGGCGAGGCCATTGACGCGATCGTCGGACAGACGGAGTTGCCGGAAAACTCACGGACAATGGTGATTCTGGCCGGATATACGAGGGACATGAAGACTTTCCTGCACGCTAACGCGGGCCTCGCAAGCCGCTTCCCGGAGAGTATTATGTTTCCCAACTATTCCCACGGCGAGTGCGTGGAGATTCTGAGACGCTGGCTGACGCGTGTTGAACCCGAGGTGCCGTTTCCCATTCAGGAAGACGCCGTTTACAAGACGGTCCTCAAAGCGTTTGAAGACGCGTCGATGCGCGAGCACTTTGGAAACGCACGCGACGCCGAATCGCTGGGCCGACGGATCCTGGCAACCCGTGACTATCGGCTGATCGACGTGCCGAACGAGCAGTTGATCGAACAGTCTGCCCTAAACCGGCATGACTTTCTTGAGGGCACCCGATTGTGGCTGGAATCGAAGATCTATGACTAAGTCACCCTCGCTGAAAGCGATCCTTCAGGATCTGGCGGAATCCGTTCGCCACTATGCTGGTTATCGACCGTGCGAGTCGCGTGGATCCGCAGCTTTGCTCCTCGCTGCGTCGCTGATAAGTTCCGCCGACTCTGTTGACACCACTGAGTCCCGGAATGACGCCATCGCCGACTGGGATCGCAAGTGTTCCGGGTTGCTGGTCGCACTCGCTTCGTGGTTGGGCGACCGGGAAGTGACTGCAACGGGGAACGCCCCGGCGGGAGGAGCCGCCATCAGGCGCGGCGCTCTGCAATTGATCAGCCAGAGTCCGGCTGCGGGCCAGGCGTTGGATCAATGGGCGACGGATTTGCAGAGGGAAGCGGAATGCCTGCTGCAGAAGGCCATAAGCGTCGGCACAATTCGACGCCAGTTGCAGATAGAACAGAGCCGGTTGCGTGACGTGATTCGCGAAGTGGAATTGACGAAAGGGGACCTTGATGCAATTACACAGAATCAGGAGCGGGCGCGTGATGAATTGAATCAGCTGACAGAACTTAGGCAGTTTGTGTCTGCCGCCAACGCGGACATTGACATCGTCCATCGGCAGCTTGCTAAACAAACAGAGATGCATCAGAAACTTACGGAAGATCTTCGGGACGCCACAGAAAAACTGCAGGTGCAGCAGAAAGAAAATGGCCTTTTGCGGAAGCGGCACAGCGAACTAGGGGCCAGCGGTGACAAAGTCACGGAGCAGATTAATCAGCTTTCCCGAGATGCCATCGAAAATGACAATCGGCTGGCGGCGGCAATCAAAGAATTTTACGAAGCGATGAGGGCTCGTTATGAGGTGGACTCATGATTCGCACCAGGATCTTCCGGTCGGCGGCTTCAGAGATCGCAGCGTCGGGGAAGTCTGCCGCGGCACTGAGTGACGCCGCGAACCAGATCGCAGTTTCTTTGCTTGCGCCGACCAGCGATGACATCGAGCGAACACTTGTTCAGGCGCTATCGACGCTGGATTCTACACTGGGTTCAGATCCGTCGGCATCAAAATGGACTTCTGTCCATTTACTGGAGTCGCCTGCTGTCGTTCATGCGGCACGTCTGCTGCTGCTGAAATCGATTGTCAGACGAGGAATTTATCGGGATCTGAGCGATCTGCAGCAGGTCAGCGGCTGGGCGATCGCCTGTCTTTTGATGATCAATGGTCCGCAGGCAAAAAGACGCCGGCTGCTTGAGACAACCGTGCAGTTGTGGATCAGTGGTCATTTGCGAACACCAAATCCTGCGGATGCCACGCTGGTGGGCCTGATGTTGAAGCCTTCGCAGGTCGGAATTCTGGAACGATTGGTGATTAAAGACAGTTCGCCGGCAGCTAGGCATCTCATTCCTCTCGGGCAACTCGCTGGCTGGATTCACGGAGTTGACTCCGGCCCGCTTCC
>Ga0172372_10004387_pt1 | contig 20085 bp, 13 predicted proteins | sample LakKiv5m_2_FD_114544 | JGI IMG/M metagenome (GOLD analysis project Ga0172372, IMG submission 114544) | Freshwater microbial communities from Kabuno Bay, South-Kivu, Congo - kab_092012_9.5m | ecosystem: Environmental > Aquatic > Freshwater > Lake | place: Democratic Republic of the Congo...
CCTCGTAATAGGAGAGGGCATTGTCGGGCGGGTCGCCCTCGCCCCAGGTACTGACGACGACGAGGAGGTTTTCCGCCTTGGCGAGGCTGGCGGGCTTCGCGTCGCCCATGCTTGAAACGAGGGGTTTGAAGCCGGCCTTTTCCGCGGTTTTCGCGATGACGGCGGCGAGTTTTTCGGAGTTCCCTGACTCGGAACCATAGAGGACGGTGAGCTTGCGCTTCGCGGCGGAGGGGATCGCCGGAGGCGAGGCCGGTCCGGCGCTGCTGCTGATGCCGGCGAAGAAGCCGGACAGCCAGAGGGCTTGGTCGCGGTCGAGTCCGCGCGAGAGTTGGTTGGCGAGCTGGTATTGCTCCGGCCGAAGGGGGGAATTCGGGGTGGACATGGAAATGAGGTGGGAGTGGGTCCGCTGATTTTCGCTGATCTACGCTGATTCTTTGGGAGAATTTTTCTATCAGACGGTAAGGGCGGGTTCGACGATATCCTTGTGGAAATCGCGTCCGTCCTTGGTCTCCTTCACATAACCGGCACGGATGACGAAATCGCCGAAGCTCTCGCCCTCTCCGCGTTGTTTCGCGTAGTCGAGAAGGATGGGCTTCAGGATCTGCGGGGCATCATCGCCGCGGATGGAGGCGGCGTAGAGTTTGCTGAGCCGCTGACCGGCATGACCACCACCGAGGTAGAGGTTGTATTTGCCAGGAGCTTTTCCGACAAAGCCGATCTCGGCGATGTAGGGGCGGGCGCAGCCGTTGGGGCAGCCCGTCATGCGGATGGTGATGGCATCATGGCGCAGGCCGGCCTCCTCGAGCACTTCCTCGATTCCGGAGACGAGGTCGGGCAGGTAGCGTTGCGACTCGGCGAGGGCGAGTCCGCAGGTCGGCAGCGCGACGCAGGCCATCGAGTGCAGGCGCATCGCCGACCGTTTATGGGCGTCGATCATGCCGTATTCCTCGAGCAGTCCGGTGATCTCCGCCTTTTGTTGCGGGGTGATGTCGGCGATGATGAGATTCTGGTTCGCGGTGAGACGGAAATCGCCGGTATGAACTTTCGCGATCGCCCTCAGACCGGAGAGAAGAGGGTATTCCTTCGCGTCGTAGACGCGGCCGTTTTCGACGTAGAGGGTGAAGTGCCAATGTCCGCGGTGGTCCTCGATCCAGCCGTAGCGATCGCCGTTGTCTTCGAAATGGAACTCGCGCGGGGTCTCCAGCTTGAACTGACAAAGCTTCTCCACTTCCTCACGGAAGGCACTGATCCCCATGGTCTCGATCGTGTATTTGAGGCGGGCGTTGGCACGGACGTCGCGGTTTCCGTGGTCGCGCTGCACGCGCACGACCGCCTCGCCCACTTTCACGGCCTGATCGGGGGTGCAGAAGCCTAACAAATCTGCCAAACGAGGAAAGGTCTCCTCGTTTCCATGGGTCATGCCCATGCCGCCACCGACGGTGACGTTGTAGCCGGCGACCGTGTCATCGCCCTCGAGGATGGCGATGTAGCCGAGGTCGTGGGCGTAGATGTCGACATCATTGCTAGGAGGCACGGCGACCACGGTCTTGAACTTGCGCGGCAGGTAGTGCTTGCCGTAGATGGGTTCCTCGGGATCGGCGATGTCGTCGATGAGCGGCGGATCGTAGGTGACCTTCACCTTTTCTCCGGTGCCGTCGTCGAGCCAGATCTCGTGGTAGGCGCTGGTGCGGGGGGAAAGGTGGTTGGAGATCGCGGTGGCGAGCTGGAGGACCTCGGCGTGGACCTTCGACTGGTGCGGGTTGGGGTTGCACATCACGTTCCGGTTCACGTCGCCGCAGGCGGCGAGAGTGTCGAAGAGTGATTGGTTGATCTCATAGATCGTCTTTTTCAGATTGCTCTTGATGACGCCGTGGAACTGGAAAGCCTGACGGGTCGTCAGCTTCAGGGCTCCATTGGCATGCTCGAGGGCGATGCGATCCATTTCGAGCCACTGAACGGGCGTCGCAACCCCGCCCGGCACGCGCACGCGGATCATGAAAGAATAGGCGGGCTCGAGCTTCTTTTTGCGGCGCTCACCCCGGATGTCCCTGTCGTCCTGCTGATAGATGCCGTGAAACTTCGTGAGCTGCTGATCGTCTTTCGCGAGCGAACCGGTCGCCGCATCGGCGAGGCCGTCGAGAATGGTGCCGCGGAGGTAGTGGCTCGCGTCTTTGATGCCTTCGTTAGCGGATTTGCCGATCGTTGTGGCCATGATTCCCGGGGGTAAGAGGACAGAGAAGAGGAAATATTTTAAAGTTGCGTTACTTACTAAGGTATTGTATGAGAGGTTTTGCAAGTGCTTTTTCCATGCGGCTTCCCCTTAAGACTGAATACGCTTGCCAGGTCCTCGCGCAACTCGCGAGCCGTCATGCTTCCGGAGAAGTAAGGCAGGTCGAGGAGCTTGCCGCCGCCGAGCGGCTCTCTCCGAATTACCTCGTTCAAATTCTCACTGCTTTGCGGCAGGCGGGTCTTGTGATTAGCCGTCGCGGAAAGAACGGAGGGTATTTGCTCGCCCGTGAGCCCTCGGAAATCACCCTCGCCGAGATTGCTCTGGCAACGGAAGGCGGGGCGCTGATCGAGAGCAGTCCGGGGAACGGCGGTGAATCGGCCGGCCGGGTGCATGAGGCCTGGGTGCGCGCGAACGAAGCCCTCACCCGCTGTTGCGCGGAGATTCCCCTCACCGACCTGATTCCCCCGCCGCTCGAGTCAGATTCGGTGGATTGGGTGATTTGAGTGGATCACTTCCCTGGTGCGTAATCGAAGACATACACCTTTTCCAGGTGCGGTTTGATCTTCGCCACGAAGGCCTCGTGGGCTGGGTGGGGGAGGTAGGTGGCGAGACCGGATTTGTCCTTGAAGGTCACGAGGAAGGAATGGGTGAAGCCGTCGTTGAGCGGCTCGATGTTCTGGGTGGAGCCCCACTCGAGGTCGACGATCACGTCGATTTCCTGCTTGAGTTGAAGGAAAGATTTGACGAGTTCCGTCTTCTTCTCGTCGCTCGTGCCTTCCCTGAACTGAAAGGAGACGAAATGGCGAAAGGGCGTCGCCACGTCAGCGAGCAGGTTTCCGGCGGAGAGGAGAAAGGCGAGTGCGACGGCAAAAGAGAGGGGATGAGAGAGTTTCATGAGGAAACCCTTTGCGAAACGGACCGAACTGTCGATCATAAAAATCATCTATGAGCGATTGGGAGACCTACCAGAAAACCATCCTTCGTTATCCCGAACTTGGCTTTACCCTCGACTGCAGCCGCATGGGGGCGCCCGAAGGTTGGTCAGAAGACGTTCACGATCGAATCGCCCGGGCCTTCCGAGATCTCGTCTCGATCGAGGCGGGGGAGATCATGAATCCCGACGAGGGGCGTGCTGTGGGTCACTACTGGCTGCGCAAGCCACAGATCGCTCCCCCGGCTGAGGGGCAATGGATCCGCGACGTGAACGATGCGGTCGCCTCCTTTGCCGCGAAGGTCCTGACCGGAGAAACGGTCGCTCCCAACGGAAACACCTTCCGCCACGTCCTCCTCATCGGGATCGGTGGTTCGGCTCTGGGGCCCCAGTTGATCGCGAAGGCTCTACTCCCTCCGAACGCGCCGATCGATCTCCACTTTCTTGACAACACCGACCCGGGCGGAATGGATGATGTCATCGCCACTCTGGGTGATGGTTTGGCCGAGACGCTCGTTATTGTCACCTCCAAATCGGGCGGCACCGCGGAGACCCGCAACGGCATGCTCGAGACGGAGGCGGCTTTCCGTGTGCGGGGCTTGGATTTCGCCGGGCATGCCGTCGCTGTCACGGGCGAAGGCAGCCTGCTCGACAAACAGGCTCTTGCCCAAGGCTGGATCGCGCGGTTTCCCATGGCGGACTGGATCGGCGGTCGCACTTCGGTGATGAGTGCCGTCGGCCTGCTCCCGTCCGCGCTCCTCGGCCTCGACATCGATGCGTTTCTCGCCGGTGCTGCCGCGATGGATGAAAAGACCCGGGTTCCTGACGAAACCACCAACGCCTCGATGCGACTCGCCCTGATGTGGCATCACGCCGGGGGGGGGCGGGGGGAAAAGGACATGGTCATTCTACCCTACTGCGATCGGCTCGATCTCATGAGCAAATACCTCCAGCAACTCGTGATGGAGTCGATCGGGAAGGAACTCGATCTCGACGGAAACCGCGTCAATCAGGGCCTCGCCGTCTATGGGAACAAGGGTTCGACCGACCAGCACGCCTACGTTCAGCAACTTCGCGACGGGCTTGCGAATTTTTTCGCCACCTTCATCGAAGTGCGGCGCACGCGGATGGGCGGATCGATGGGCGTCGATGAATCGGGCTCGACGACGGGGGATTACCTGCAGGGCTTTCTTCGGGGCACGCGCAGCGCCCTTCAGGGGAATGGCCGCCAATCGATCACGATCACGATCGACGAGCTCACCGCGTTCTCTCTCGGGATGCTCATCGCCCTCTACGAGCGCGCCGTTTCCTTCTACGCGAGCTTGGTGAACCTGAACGCCTACCACCAGCCTGGGGTCGAAGCGGGGAAGAAAGCGGCCGGTGCGTTCCTCGCCCTGCTCAATACCGTGCGACGCCACCTCGGCGAAACCGGATCGGCGGGATACACCGCTGCGGCAATGGCCGCAACGGTGGGCGAGAGTGATATCGAGCAGGTCTATCACTGCCTCAATCACCTCGCCGCGACCGGGTTCTGCCGTCGCGAGATCGGGACGGGCCCGGGCGAGGACGTGTTTTTCTGCTGAGGGGTTTCCTCCACGGGAAATCATGACGGGTTGCCCCGATCGTTTTCGGTCAGCTCCAGACAATCGCCAGGCCGAGAATCCCGGCCAAGGTGGTGTAAAAGACGAACATCAGGAGGGTCCGGCGGATAACCAGTCCCTCGCGTCCCAACAGACCCACCGTCGCGGCGGCGGCGACGACGTTGTGCACGCAGATGGTGTTGCCGGCCGCTCCGCCCACCGCCTGGAGGGCGACGACCCACTCGGGATCGGCGCCGATGCGCCCGGCGACGCCAAATTGAAACAGGGCGAACATCATGTTGCTGATCGTGTTCGAACCCGCGACGAAGGCACCGAGCCCGCCGACGAGCGGAGCGACGGAGGGCCACCCTGACCCGGCGAGATCGGCAATACCGGAGGCAAGGGTGATGGGCATCTTTTCGTATCCGCCCGCCCCGCCCCCGCTGTTGAGGAAGACCTGAACCATGGGCACGGTGAACGCAAGCGCAGCCGAGGCGGCGAGGGTGGTGCTTCCGGCGCGGGCCCAGGCACGACTCATCCCATCCCGAGAGAGCCGATGCCACCACGCGGCCATCAGCGCGACGAGGATGAAGACGGTCGAGGGCAGGTAGAGCGGTTGCACGGAGATGGTGATGCCTGATCCAAAGAGGTCCGTCACGTCGAGCGAGAACGCCTTGAGCCATGCTCCGAAGGGCCAATCCCGGATCCGTGTCGCGGCGAGGAGGAGGGCGACGAGGAGGTAGGGAGTCCAGGCTTTCGCCTGGCTCATGAGGGGGCGAGAGGAATCCTCCGGAGCGGCAACGAGTGACCCGCTCCACTCCGCGGGCCATTGTTCTGGAGTCGGAAAATCCCAGGCGTCTTCCGTTTTCGGCACGAACCATCCTCGCCTCGCCGCAAAGACGACGAGGAACATGCCGACCGCGCTGCCGGCGAGACTGGGGAACTCGGGACCGAGAAAGCGGGCCACGATCCAGTAGGGGATCGTCATCGCAAGACCGGCGAAGAGGGCGAATCGCCAGACTTGGAGCCCTTCTCGCAGCGATCGCCGTTTACCGAAAAATCGAGTCAGGAGGCAGGCGAGGATGAGGGGAACGAAGGTGCCGATGAGTCCGTGCAGCGTCGCGACTTTCACTCCGATCGAGGCGAGGAAGGCTGCCCATGCCGTTGGATCCGTCGCGCCGCTGTGGGCGACCACGGCGGGATCTCCGGCGAGACCCTGGCTGATGCCGACGAGAATGGGAGTGCCAACCGCACCGAAGGAAACGGGCGTGCTCTGGATCACCATGCCCGCCATGACCGCAGCCATCGCGGGAAAGCCGAGTCCGGCGAGGAGGGGCACGCAAACGGCTGCGGGGGTGCCGAACCCGGCCGCGCCTTCGATGAACGATCCGAAAAGCCAGGCCACGACGATGGCTTGGACCCGGCGATCCGGCGAAATGCCCTGAAAGGCCGCGCGCATCGACCGCAAGCCGCCGCTCTCACGAAGGGTCTCGAGGAGGAGGATCGCGCCGAAAATGATCAACAGGATCGTCGCGGAGATGACGAGCCCGTTGATCGAGGCGGCGATCACCCGCAGTGGGGGAGTTTGCCAGACGCCAATTGCGATGGTGACGACGGCAACGTAGCAGAGGGGCATCGCCCGCGAGGCGGGCCAGCGCAGCAGAACGAGAAAGACCGCCACAATCGCGATCGGGACGAGGGTGAGGGCCGGGAGAAACCAGGATGGCATGATCTCGATTGGAGCGAAAAGGAGCGTCTTTGGCCAACAGGATCATCAACGCGGAAGGTTTGCGGGCGCCGCGGCGAGAGGCTCGAGCTCGAGAATTTCGTGATGAAACCAGGGTTCGTTGGTCTTCCGCTTGTGCATCACGGTTTTGGCATGGTATCCGGCACCGTCGACCTCGCGCCAGTCGCTGAAACGATAGATGTCGTTGCGCCAATCCATCCTCACGAGGCGGTAGGTCGTGGGATCGAAGTGGAGGTCGAGGGCCGGATCAATCGTGCCGGTGAGGCGGACGGCAAGGGTGCCCTTTCCGTTTTCTTGGAGGCCCGGGAGTGATTCGATCACGGTCCTCGGATCGGTGAGGGCCACGAGAGTCCATGCCCAGACGTCGAATTTGGCCGGTTCGCCATCGCGGTCTTTCCCGTTGAGCCACCAATACCGCGGGGCCTCAAGAATGGATTCCCGGACGCTCGCCGTTTCCGGGTCGATCGCCGATGGTCCGGAACGATACCGCTCTTTCATGCGAAAAACCCGCAGCAGCTTGGCTTCGCCTCCGGCCGCCGCGACTGCTTTGGCGGTGAGCGACCCTGCTTCTTCCGAAGGTCCGGCTTGGAGGATGACGGTCGACGCGGTTAGAAGGGTGAGAAAGAGAAGCGGAAGCCTCATGACGTTGGTTGCAAGGTTGTGGGGATGGGAAAAATCATTCGAGCACTTGGCGCACTTCGTTGATAAGGACCTCGACGGACTCGAGGAATCCGCGGACCTCACGCTCGATCCCGTCGAGCTGCACCCCGCGCAGCAGGTCGTCGTTCTCCGCCGAACGCAAGCCGGCGAGGGCGTCGTGCAGGTGCGCGCGCGCCTTTTTCAAACGCACGAGAATGTCGCCGGCGAAGAGGGAATCGGGCGGCCAGCTCTCGTCGGGCGTGCGGTCGAGTGCGCCCGAGAGCTTCACTCCTGCGAACATCACACCGTTGGCGATCTCTAGCAGGGGATGCTCGGGCGAGTCGCCTTCACCGATGCCTCTACTCTCGATGAGGTCCCGCCAAAGTCGCTCGCCGAAGTCCGTGGTGCTCGTCACAAGGGGGTGTTCGTAAAGCTCCCACGGGTCGGAATCATCGAGTCCGCGCGATGCGGCGTTCATCTCCTCGATCCAGCGATCGCGCTCGGCTTCCTCCTCCGGGGTGAGGGGCTCGGGCTCCGGTTCGCCGAGTTCGGCGTGAAGCCTGGCACGCTCCTCCTCCATGATGAGAGCGCCGTCTGCCGAATCGCCCTCCGCCTCCATGCGCCGCGTGATCCGATCGAGGAGACGCTCCATGCGCGCGGCATCGCGATCAGCTTCGGCCTCCGCCTCGCTTTTCGGTCCATCATCTTCGAAGGGGAGGAAATCATCGATGCGGCCGGATTCGAGCGAGAAAGAAAAAGGCGTTTTTCTCGATCCGCCTGGACGATCCTCCGGTCCCATCTGCCAGGCTCCGACAGGATCAAGGATCAGTTCGTAGTCCGTTGATTCGAGGACGACACGGCCGTCATGGTCGCTGTACCACTCAAGATACAGACAATTAACCCAATGCCAGGTGAACTCGCTTGCCGGGAGATGGACCATCTCCGAGATGGGCCGGTCAGGGACTTTCACCCTTCGCGAGGCGGTCATGTCACCGACTGCTCCGGACTGGCCGGATTCAAAGGCCGATGCCACCGGCACGTCGTCCCCGCGCTCGGCCCGTCGGAAGATCAGGCGATGGCCGGCAAGATCAGGCCAGGGCAGGCCCTCGAGATGCAGCAGGGCCGGCCCGTCACGTCCGAGGAGATCGAGATGACCGGTGACCAAGCCGCGCACGGTGAAGTCGAGCGCTCCACTGAGGACGGATGGTGCGATGCGCAGGGCCATGGGATCGATGCCTCTGGGTAATGAGCCGAGAGATGGGTCCCTTGCAACGTTTTTTGCGGAGCGACGATCCCCCCGCGATGCGGGTGGAAGGAGGGCGCGACCACGGTGTCGCCGCTCAGGCATCGCGCTTCGGTTTTCGTCCCCGCGCCCCTCGTGGCGGAAAGATCCGACTTCCGCAAGAACCGGACCGGCCTCCTGCCCGAGAGTGTTTCATGGCGCTATTCCGTCACATATTGTATACAATGGAAGGTTGCGCATCCTGGAAACCGGGGGCAAGGTGAATCCATGGTAATCTTTCCCGGAATTTCGGCCGGAGCCCTCATCGGCGGTGGGGTGGTTTTGACAATGTTTTCGGGCATCCTCTTTGCGGGGGAGGTGCCCAAAGTTCTCGAATCCCGATGCCTTGATTGCCACGGCGCGGAAACCCAAAAGAGCGGCCTTCGACTCGATTCTCTGCTCGGCGCCCTCAGGGGCGGGGGCTCGGGTGAAAAAACAATCGTGCCGGGAAAAAGCGCGGAAAGCTACCTGATTTCACTCGTCACTTCTCCCGACAAAGCCCACCGCATGCCGCCGAAGGGTGAGCCCCTCACCTCCGAGGAGGTCGCGAGCATCAGGGAATGGATCGACCAGGCCGGGATTTGGAGTGTTGCTGCAGCCGAACTCGAAAAGACCGCGAGCGACCACTGGTCCTACCAACCCGTTGTGAAGCCGGTCGTGCCGGATTTGGGTTCGGATTCGGATTCGGTCAATCCGGTTGACGCCTTCGTTGAAGCGGCGCTTGGGAGGAAAGGCCTCGCCTTCAATCCACCAGCCGAGCCCCGCGTGCTCCTGCGGCGCATGTCCCTTGATGTGACCGGGCTGGTCCCGAGCCCGGAGGAGGTCATGGCGTTCGAGGCAGAGGTCATCCGCAACCGAAGTGCCGAGTCAGACGATGCGTTGGTCACCGGTCTCGTCGATCGCTTGCTCGCCAGTCCGCACTATGGCGAGCGTTGGGCGCGGCATTGGCTCGACGTGGTGCGCTACGCCGACTCGGCTGGCTTCGAGACGAATCACGAGCGCCCCAACGCCTATTACTACCGCGACTACGTCATTCGCGCCCTCAATGAAGACAAGCCCTATGACCGGTTCGTCTTCGAACAACTGGCCGGCGACACTGTCGGTGAGGACGCCGCCACCGGCTTCATCGTCGCGGGTCCCTGGGACCGTGTGAAGGGAAAGGATCCGCTTCTCAACGCGATGCAGCGGCAGGACGAACTCAGCGACATGGTCAACACCGCCGGCACCGCCTTCCTCGCCACGACGATGGGTTGCGCAAAGTGTCATAATCACAAGTTTGATCCTGTCACCCAGGTCGATTTCTTTGCGATGCAGTCCGTCTTCGCCGGAGTGCAGCACGGCGAGCGCGACCTGCGCGGAACCGACGATGCCGGACGCAAAGCCCGATCCGAAAAGCTCGCGATCGAGCTCGCCTCGCTGCGTCAGGAACTCGCCGCTCTCCGTCCGGCACCCTATCTCGGCACGACCCGTTTCATCGGAGAACACGACCCTGTCAGAACCACACAACTCGCCGAGGTGAAAGGCGAGGGCAAGAACCGAGATGGTTACCAGAGGGGGCATCTCGGCGACCTCGGAGGGGTGGACCGGCTCCCGAACGTCTCCGGTGGCAGCTACCTCTGGTTTGAGAATATCGGGGGTCGCGACGTTTTCGCCTGGCACCCGAAGGTGAGCGGGAAAAAGCGCGTCTGGCTTTCGTGGGGCAGCGGATTCCTTACCCATACCACCGACGCGCGTTATGTGTTCGACCGGGACGGTGACCCTGCGACGAGCGAAGATCAGACCGAGATCGCCAAGGTCGATCAGCAGAAATTCGCCGACGGCACCGCTGATGTCGGCAACAAGGCGATGTGGTCGGGCTTTTACGATGCGGGCGAGCACGAGTTCTCGGAGAAAACCGCGATCTTCCTGCGGGGCGGCGAAACCGGCACCGCCATCAGCGCCGATGTCCTTGTGCTGCAGGATGTGGGCGCGCCCGGCCGTCAGCCACGACTCCGAGCACCGGTGAATGCCAGGGAAAACGAGGAGACTTTCGCGGCGGTCGAGGCGCGTTTCGTGCGTTTCACCATCGAGGCCACCAGCGGTGGGCAACCGTGTCTCGATGAGCTGGAAATCTGGTCGGGGGAAACGAACGTCGCCCTCGGTGGAAAGCCCAGTTCGTCCGGCGATCTTCCGAACAATGCCGCGCACAAGCTCGCCCACCTCAACGACGGCAAATACGGAAACGGGCGTTCCTGGATCTCCGATTCGCCCGGCAAGGGGTGGGCCATGATCGAGCTGAAGGCTCCCGCGACCGTCGACCGCATCACCTGGGCACGCGACCGCGACGGGACATACACCGACCGCCTCGCCACCCAATACCGTATCGAGGTGGCGAAGGACGCAGGGGGACCGTGGCAGACCGTTGCTTCCTCCGAGAGCCGTGCTCCGTTCGGCTCACCCGCCGCCGATGCCGTCACCTACGAACTTGCCGGACTCGAGCCTGACCAAGCCACAAGAGCCCGCGCCGTTTGGGACCGGATCGCCCCGCTGGAGGCCGAGCGCGCCGATCTCGCCGCCCTGCCGAAAGTCTACGCCGGCCAGCTCGTGCAGCCGAAGGAGCCGACCAAGCGCCTCTTCCGCGGCGATCCACTTTCGCCGAAGGAAGTGGTCGCGCCCGCGAGCCTGAGCGTTTTTGACGGCATGTCGGGGTCTTTCACCCTGCCGGAAGACGCGCCCGAAGCCGAGCGCCGAGTCGCCCTCGCCAACTGGATCATCGATCCGGCGAATCCGCTGACCGCGCGCGTCATCGTCAACCGGATCTGGCATTACCATTTCGGACGCGGCCTCGTCGCGACCCCCTCGGACTTCGGCGCGATGGGATTTCGTCCCAGCCATCCCGAGCTGCTCGACTGGCTCGCCGCCGAGCTTGTCGAGCACGGCTGGTCGATGAAGCACCTCCACCGACTCATCCTCACCTCGCGGACCTACCGCCAATCCTCCGCCCCGCGTCCCGACGCGATCCAGGTCGACGCGGGATCGGAGTTCCTCTGGCGTTTCCCGCCGCGTCGGCTCGAGGCCGAGTCGATCCGCGACAACATCCTCCTTGTCAGCGGTAATCTCGACAAGCGCATGTATGGGCCTGGGTTCCTCCTTTTCGAGCCCAATGCCAACTATGCCCGCAATTGGATCGCCAAGGACGACTTCAATGCCGCCGACTACCGCCGCATGGTCTACTCGCTGAAGTTGCGCATGGAGCACGACGCCATCTTTGGTGCTTTCGATTGTCCCGATGCCGGACAGGTCATGCCCGCCCGCGGTCGCTCCACCACGCCCATCCAAGCATTGAATCTCTACAACAGCGGATTCCTTCTCGATCAAGCCGCACGTTTTGCCGATCGGGTCAAGTCAGCTGCCGAGAGCGAAGATCCCGCTGAGCTCGCCGACGAGGCTTTCCTCCTCGCCTTCGGAAGGACCTGTGATCCCACCGAGCGCGAAGAGGCCGACTACCTGACAAAACAACATGGGCTCGTCAGCCTGTGTCGCGCACTGCTGAATTCGAATGAGTTTTTGTTCTTGCCGTGAATGAAAAGCACGGTCGGGAAAAGGGTGACACTTTTGCAGGAGAGCTTCGAGACCGGGCCCGCGCCGATGGTGACCAGAGTGCCGCCGGAGCCGAATGTGTGGAGCGGGGAGTACTCGGAAATCGTGATCGAGGGTGAAGGCGTGGAGCCAATCGATGGGAGCAGGATGGCGCGTCTCCCGCGTCCGGACCATAAGGGCCGCGCGGTGCCGAGACCCAGCCGTCAGGTTGATCTGATGCGCGTGCTCGATGTGTGGCCACTGATTAGCGATGCCGGGGGCGGCGATGTGGTGATGACGCTCTCGGCGCGGTGCAACGCCGCGCCATCCAGTGGGTCGAAGCGATACAGCGGCATGGTGACGATCCACGCGCTCGGTGCGGAGACGGACCTTCGTGGGGCGACGGAGGACAGCGTGAAAAAGGACGCCCTCGCCTTCAGCGTCGGGTTCTCCGGCGAGGCCGATCGCGACCCGGGCACCTGGCAAAGGGCCTCGACGCGCCTGTTGCTGCCTCCCGGCGCCGGGAAGATCATGGTCAAAGTCTCGTTCTGCCTCATGCCCGCGGGAGGCGAATGGGCGTCGTCTCCGACTGCGGCACGGACCTTCACCGGGCACTTCGGGGATGACGTGCGGGCGTCCATCCGCATTCGCGAATCCGCCGGGCACACTTCTCTGCCATCACGCCCATGAAAATCCCCTCCGCGACGTTTCTGCTCGTCTGCCTGCGTGCCCTCTTCGCTGGGGTTGCACTGCACGCTGCCGAGCCGGTCACGAACACCATCGGAATGAGGCTGATGCCGATAAAGCCCGGCTCGTTCACGATGGGACAGGACGGCCCGCCGATGGAAGATTACCTGCGGCAAAAGCGGTTCGGGGAGATGCACAAGGATTTCGACCGGATCGATTTCGATGAAAAGCCCGCTCACCAGGTCACGCTCACGCAGCCGTTTATGATGGGCGTCACCGAGGTAACGGTGGCGCAGTTTCGGCAGTTCGATCCCGAATTTAAAAAGAACGACCCGAAGTCGAAGCCTGCGGATGATGATGCGGCAAGCGGCGTGACTTGGGAGAAGGCGATGGCGTTTTGCGAGTGGTTGTCGAAGAAGGAAGACAAACCTTATCGCCTGCCGACGGAGGCGGAGTGGGAGTTTGCGTGCCGTGCGGGCACGACGACGATCTTTAATACCGGTGACGATTTGCCGGACGGGCATCAGAAGTGGTTCGGTGAGGACAACTTTCGCGGCGTGTATTTCCCGCCTGGACCGATGCCTCGCCAGTATGATTGGAGGAATGCCGGGAAGCCTACTGCGAGCTTGAAGCAGGGGGAGATCATCGGCCTCGCTCATCCGGTGGAGGAATCGAAAGCCGGAGGCTCGGGTTCCTTTCGCGTGGCACAGAAGAAGCCGAATGCCTGGGGCCTGCATGACATGCACGGCAACGTGGCCGAGTGGTGCAGCGACTGGAATGGGCCTTATGAAAGTGGTGTCCAAACCGATCCGCTTGGTCGCGCCGATGGCGACTGCCGCGTCTTTCGCGGGGGGTTTCATTCCTCGATGATCCGCTTCCTGCGCTCGGCGAATCGCGGCTCGTGGGTGACGAGCTCCGCGAGCGAGCGCATCGGCTTCCGCGTGGTGCAGGGTGAGTTGCCTGCGGGAACCTTGCTGCCTGTGGCCGCGCCTCCGCTCAACGCGCAAAACGTGAACCAAGCGATGCCGAAGCTTCAGCCGCCTTCGCCGCACGAACCCTTCTTCGAGGGGCCGAAACCTTTCGTGCGCATCCCGGATGGCGCGGTTGGTCCCGTTTTCATCAGCCAGAATCACAGCCCGGCGATCACCGAATGCCCGAACGGCGATTTGCTCGCGGTTTGGTTCTCCACGCTCGGCGAGACCGATCTCACCACGGCGAACGCAGCCTCGCGTCTGCGCCTCGGTGCGCGAGAATGGGAGCCTGCATCGCCATTCTGGGATCCGCAGGACGTGAACGACCACGCGCCGAAAATCTGGTGGGATGGCGACAAGACGCTTTTCCATTTCGTCGAAGCACGCGGCCATGGCGACAACCTCGTCCGCCGTTCCACCGACAACGGCGCGACGTGGTCGAAGGCCGAAGTCATCCGCCCGCACGGCGAGCCCGCGAACCATCCCATCCGCCTGAAGGACGGCGTCATCGCCATGCCGTATGACAACTCCTCGCTGCTCATCAGCCGCGACGACGGACGCACCTGGCAATCACGCGGTCGCGACCTCCGCGGCACCGACGACATCCGTCCCGGAAAGAGCGGGCCGCTCATTGCCGGTTACCACGCCCCAATCGTGCAGCTCGCCGACGGACGCCTCATGGCCTTCAGCCGTCTCGACGCCGCGCCCTTGCAGGAGCGCTTCGACTTCAAGATGCCCGTGAGCTACTCCAGCGACCTCGGCGAGACCTGGCAATGGGGCATCAGCGAGTTCCCCGTCGTCAGCAGCGTGCAGAAGCCCGTCATGCTTCGGCTCAAAGAAGGCCCCATCGTGCTCTGCTCCTTCACCGACCAGTGGCGCGAATGGAAGAACCGCCAAGGCATCCGCTTCCGCAGCACCGATGGCGACTTCACCGGCTACGGCCTCTTCGCCGCCGTGAGCTACGACGAAGGCAAAACCTGGCCCGACCGCCGCCTGCTCGCGCCCGAGGGAAAAACCATCGCCGACGGCTACGGCTACCTCGCCGCCACCCAGACCTGCGACGGCCGCATCCAACTCGTCACCAGCAAGGATCACTACGTCTTCAATCTCGCGTGGATCAAAGCGTTGCCGCCTGCGCCGATGAAATGAAACCCACCCTCATCCTCATCACCGCCCTGCTACTCGCGCCGCTCGCCGCGCTCCACGCCGCCGATGCGCCGCGAAAAAAAGCCAACGTCCTTTTCATCATCTCCGATGACCTCAAGCCGCTACTCGGCTGTTACGGCACGTCGTGGATCCAGTCGCCGAACATCGACCTGGTGGCGGCAAAGGGAACGGTGTTTACGGCGAACTATTGCCAGGTGGCGTTCTGCGCGCCGACACGGTTCAGCCTGCTCACCGGTTTGCGACCGGACAGCACCGGCATGTATCTCAATCCAGATCAGTCGCAGGATCTGCTCCGCACCCGCCTGCCTGATGTGGTGACGCTGCCGCAGCAGTTCAAAAACCACGGCTATATCACGCATCCGCTGCACAAGGTCTTTGATGGCCGCACCGTGGATCAGGGGCACGACGAGGCTTCCTGGACGGTGCCCTACGGTCCCTGGGAAATGGCTTCTGGCGAGAAGCCCGCGCCGGGAGGTTATCAGGACCCCGCGACGAAAACCCGGCTTGCTGAGGCTCTGAAACAGGGCAAGCCCACCGCAGGCCCCGCGACGGAGGCGTGCGACATCGCTGACAACGCCTACCACGATGGCGGTGTGGCCCACACGGCGGCGAAGCGCATCCGGGAGTTTACCAAAAAGGAACAGCCCTTCTTCCTCGCGGTCGGTTTCGTGAAGCCGCATCTGCCCTTCATCGCGCCGAAGAAATACTGGGATCTCTACGACCGCGCCGCTCTTCCGCGCGCACCGTTTCAGCAACTCCCACAGGGAAGCCCCCACGACCTCGCGTTTTACAGTAAATCGGGCGAGCTGCGGGCCTACTCGGATGTGCCCAAGACGGGGCCAATCCCCGAAACGCAGCAGCGCGAACTCATCCACGGCTACGCCGCCTGCGTCTCCTACATTGATGCGCAGGTCGGTCTGCTCATGCAAACGCTGGCGGACTGCGGCGTGGCGGACGACACCATCATCTGCTTCTGGGGCGACCACGGCTTTCATCTCGGTGAGCACGGCCACTGGGGCAAGCTGACCAACTACGAAGACGCCGCCCGCGCACCGCTGATCATCTCCGCTCCCGGTTTGCCCGGCGGGAGGCGGGTCACGGCGCTCACCGAGTTTCTTGATGTCTATCCGACGCTCTGTGACCTCGCCGGTCTGCCAATTCCGGCCCACGCCGAAGGCAAGAGTCTGGTTCCGCTGATGCGCGGCGAAGACGTGACCCTCCACCAAGCCGCAGTCACCCAGATGAGTCATGGACGAGGGAAAAATGGGACGATGGGCTGGTCCATCCGCACGCCGCGCTATCGCTACATCGAATGGCGGGCCGCCGATTTCAGTGCGGACAAACCGGTCTTTGGCAGTCACGTACGGGCCACGGAACTCTACGACTACGAGTCCGATTCGTTGGAACGCGAGAACCTCGCCGACAAAACCGATCACGCCGCCTTGGTGGAACAGCATCAAGCCCTCTTCGACCAACTGCTGCCGCATCTGCCAACCCGAGAATAGCGAATGAAGCCCTTTCCCATATTCATCGGCGTTCTGGCGTTGTCCGTTTCGGCCTCTGTCGTCGCCATCGAGCTTCCTGATGCGCCAATGCGCAACTCGGTCCCCGGTCTCCGCATCGAGTCTCGCTCTTATCCCGACCACTTCGCCACCGAATGGCAGCTTCGTTTGCGGGCACCCGATGCTGGCGAGCCTCCGCTTTACGAAAACCTGAAGTCTGCTGATTTCGAGGTCGCCTTCCCGCCCCATGCCAAGGTGAGGCTGCACTGGAGCAAAGGCAGCCATTCCGAGCCGGGTGATTTTGAACCAAAGGTCGAGCAGCTCATCGCTGGAAAACCCTTCGCGCTCGAATCATTCGGTGGCCGTTCGTCGGATGGTGTGATGCCATACTTCAATCTCGCGAGCGAAATTGGCGGGCTCATCGTTGCCATCGGCTGGACCGGGGATTGGAAGGCGTCCTTCGAGCTTCAAAGTGATCGCACGGTGCGCATCATCGCTGGACTGAAACGCTCCCGCTTCCGTCTCACGCCCGGTGAGGAAGTGAGGTTGCCTTCCATTCTTGCCATGAACTATGACGGCGACTGGATCGACGGACAAAACCAGTTCCGCCGTCTCATGCTGGCGCATCACACGCCGAAGAATCATCCGCCGATGACTCTGATGCCGGTGGAGGCAGGTGTGCATGGCATCTTTTCCTTCAACGAGACCTCCGAAGAAAAGCTCGTCAAACTCGCCACCGACATTGCCGCGCTCAAGCTGCCGCTCGACTGCTATCACCTCGATGCCGGCTGGAACGAAGGCGGCTTTCCGCTTGGCCAAGGCAATCCGCAAGCCGACCCGATCCGCTTCCCGAATGGACTCGCACCCGTGGGCGCAGCGGTGCGCCAGACGGGAATGCGCTTCCTCGCTTGGTTCGAGCCGGAACGCGCCATGCGCGGCACCTGGCTGGAGCGCGAGCATCCCGAATGGTTGCTGAAACCGACGGGCACACCGGATCGGCTGCGTTATCAAGAGCGCGATGGTTTTCACCTCCTTGATCTCGGTAGTCCCAAAGCGCGGCAGTGGGCCATCGAATCCATTTCCAAGGAGATCACCCGCTCGGGCCTGAGCTTCTATCGCCAGGACTTCAATCTCTACCCCTCCTACTTCTGGCACACCGACGAGAAGCCCGATGAAGTTGGCCTGCGCGAAATCCGCCACATCAACGGTCTCTACGCATTTCTCGATGAACTGGCCCGTCGTCATCCCGATCTGATTCTCGACAACTGCGCAGCGGGAGGCCGGCGTCTCGACTTCGAGATGATGCGACGCTGTATCGTGCTCTGGCGCAGCGACAACACCTGGGGGCACGAAACTTTTCCACAGAATGTCCAGGCCATGACCCACGGCCTTTCGCACTGGCTGCCGCTGCACGGGCTCGGCGCCGCCGCCACCGGCGATCTGGCCCTGCGCAGTGGCATGGGCGCGTGCGGCGGCTTCTCCATCAACTATCGAAATCCCAAAGCCGTCGCCACTTTGCGAACGCATCTCGATAGCTACCGCAAGATCCGTCCCATCTACACTGGCGATTACTACCCGCTCACGCCCCACACGCTCGACAAGACCTCGTGGATCGCGTGGCAGTTCCACCGTGCCGACCTCGGTGAAAGCCTCGTTCAAGCCTTCCGCCGTCCCGAAGCCGCGAATGAAACGCTCACCGTAAAACTGCGCGGCCTCGCCCCTCAGCAACGCTACGAGATCGAAAACCTCGATGGTGGCAAAGAAGTCCACTCCGGCGCGGAACTGATGCGCGGCCTTGCCATCACTCTGAAAGAGAAGCCCGCCGCCGCAGTGCTGGTTTTGAAAGCGATTAAATGAAGCAAGCCATGAAACACACTCTCACCTTTTTCGCCGCCTTCCTGCTCGCGCCGCTGGCCGCGCTGCACGCCGCATCACTCGACATCGTCCGCGACGGCAAGGTCATCAATCTTGTGCATCCCGAGCCGGGGCATGCGTATGCAAGCAAGGGCGGGGCCGTCGAAGTGCGGGATCCGCGCAAGGTCTTCGCGGTGGATGCGAAGCTGGGCGAGGAGTTTGTCGTGAAGGCTCGCCTGCGCATCGAGCGGGCGGAGAAATCGGCGGCGGCTGTGGTATTTGATGAGCGGGACCTTTTCCTCTTTGGCGGATCGGCTGGGAAGATGATGTTCCAGTCGGCACGGTTCAAAGGCGCAAAGCTCGACCGGCCCGCGCCGCAGGTGGTGCTCGATGGAAAAATGTTCGACCTGGAAATCACGCGCTCGGCCTCGGTGTTCGCGGTCCGTATTGATGGCGAGAGCATCGTCGAGACGCGGGAGAAAGTGCCGGAGATTCGCTCGGTCGGGCTGCGTCCGTGGGGCGGCGTGATGTGGATCGAATCGCTCGTCATCACGGGCGATGTCGAGAAGGACAACAAGGCCGAGACGTTGCGCACGGATGTGGTCAGCGTGGACCCGGATCGCAATCCGAAGAACGCGACCGCCGAACAGCGCGCACGGTGGACCGAGCACTTGCGCAAGCTGCCGCGCCTTGATTTGTCGGAGAGAATCCAGCGCACCGTGCTGGCGCAAGGCATCAAGGAGGACGGCAAGCACTCGCCCGAAGGCTACTGGGCACATCCGACGACCGCGATTCTCGCCGATGGCCGCACGCTCTACGCCGTGTGGACTTACTATCACGGCGGACACGCGGGGCCGATGGCTCGCAGCGAAGACGGCGGCGTGACGTGGTCGCGGATCGACGAGGCACTGCCGCCGAACTACTGGAACTTCAAAAACTGCCCCAGCATCTACCGCCTCACCGATCCGCAGGGGAAAGAGCGGCTGTTCGTGTTTGCCATGCGCACGCTCGGCAAGGCGGAGGAGGACGTGCGCGAGCTGCCGGGTCGCCACGAGGGCTACATGCCGCGCATTGTCAGCGAGGACGGAGGCAAGACGTGGCGCGAACTGCCGCCGCTCGGCGTGTTCAATCGCGAGAGCCCGTGGCGCTGCGTGATGACTTTCTCCAGCATCGTGCGGCTGAAGGACGGCAGCTATCTCGGGCAGTTCCATCGCTTCAAGAGCCCGGTGAATGACGATCATTACCAGGTCATGCAAAGCGTCACGCGCGACGGCGGCCTCACCTGGAGCGAACCGACAGTGGCCTTCGACGGCGAAACGATGACGCGCAAGAAACCCTGCGAGCCGTATGTCTTCCGCTCGCCCGACGGCAGCGAGTTGTGCAGCATCATGCGCGAGAACTGGCGCAGCGGCACGAGCCTCATGATGTTCAGCCGCGACGAGGGCAAGACGTGGAGCCGCCCCGTGGAAACGCCCTGGGGCCTCAGCGGCGACCGTCACCAGCATGTGAAACTCCCCGATGGCCGGCTCCTCTTCGTCTTCCGCGACAGCGCCCCGCAGTTCCGCGACGAGGTGAAGACCGGCCCGTTGCGTTACTTCCGCATGGACGGCTTCGTCGGCTGGGTCGGCACCTACGACGACCTCAAGCAAGCCCGCCCCGGCCAATACGCCCTGCGCCTGCTGCCCCGCCTCGGCGACACCGGCTATCCCGGCCTGCATCAACTCGCCGACGCCACCCTCGTGGCCACCACCTACGGCGTCCTCGCCCCCGGCGAGAAACCCTCCATCGTCAGCGTGCGCTTCAAGATGAGCGATGTGGAGGCGATGGCGGCGAAACAAGAAATGACGCTTCAGAAGGAAGAACAACCATGACCATGAAACCCACGCTCCCCCTTCTCGCCGCCCTGCTGCTCGCGCCGTTGGCCGCGCTTCAAGCCG
>Ga0172372_10004389_pt1 | contig 20081 bp, 18 predicted proteins | sample LakKiv5m_2_FD_114544 | JGI IMG/M metagenome (GOLD analysis project Ga0172372, IMG submission 114544) | Freshwater microbial communities from Kabuno Bay, South-Kivu, Congo - kab_092012_9.5m | ecosystem: Environmental > Aquatic > Freshwater > Lake | place: Democratic Republic of the Congo...
GCTGCTGCCTGAGGGAGTAGCGCTTTACGCAACTCGGCTTGTGCATCCCGCTTCACGAGTCGAAGAGCGACTCGACCACTACATCCACCACATACCGCAGGCGCTCGCGCAGTTCGGCACACTCGACCTCGCCGCCTTCGGTTACGGCTGCACGGGCTCGAGTTATCGAGTGACTCCCGCGCGCGAGGATGAACTGACCGCCGCTGCATCCGCTCGCATTCCGGTAATCACTGCGGCCCAAGCGATTCGGCAAGCGCTACGAGTTTTGAACGTCGAGCGCATCGCAGTCGTATCGCCCTACCCGCAAAGTCTCGCCGAAGAGGGCTATCGGTATTGGCGCGCAGCGGGCATGACCCTGACCGATACGGCGCGGGTCGATCTGGCGCTGACGGATACCCATGCCATCTACGAACTCACCAGCGACGATGCTAGGCGGGGACTTGACGCCCTCTCACTTGATGGGGCGCAATGCGTTGTCATTAGTGGTACGGGCATGCCGACGCTGCGTGCGCTTCAAGATTGGTATCAAGATGAGACCCATCGGTGTTACCCGCCGGTGATTAGCTCAAATCTTTGTCTGGCTTGGGCGCTTTGGAATGCAGCGAAGCTCGTCCCGGCGCTCGACACTCCCATGGACTTGATTCGTAAAGGAGGTTGAACATGCTGAAGATCGACCGACGTCTGGCAATTCAACTGGGCTTGGCGGTCACAGCCTGCGGAGCCTCAGCTGCGTTACCCTTGCTCCATAAAGCCATCCCGAAAAGTGGCGAGCGACTACCTGTCCTGGGACTTGGCACGAACAACTACAGCCCAAAGACGCCCGAAGAACGTGCGGCTCGCCGCGAAGTGATCGCAGGACTCACCGCTGGCGGTGTAAGCGTCATCGACACTGCGCCTTCGTACCGAGAATCCGAACAGACACTCGGTGAGCTGATCGGCGAAATTGGTAATCGGCGGCAGATCTTCCTCGCTACTAAAGTGACCGCGCGCGGCGGCACTCGTGAAGAGGGCGTCGCGATGCTCGACAACTCGTTCCGAATGTTGCGTACCGAGACGCTCGATCTCGTACAGGTACACAACCTCGTCGGGACTGCAGTGCTGCTGCCCTTGTTGCGCGAACAAGTGGCCGCGAAAAAAATCCGCTATGTCGGCATCACCACCTCGCAGGATGCGCAATACGCGGAAATGTCCAACATCATGAAAAGCGAGGCGCTCGATTTCATCCAGATCGACTACTCGCTCGGCAATCGCGGCGCGGGCGATGAACTACTGCCGCTTGCAGCCGATCGTGGTATGGCCGTATTGATCAATTTGCCCTTTGGCGGACGACGCGATGGCAATCTGTTCTCGCGCGTGCGAGGTCAGGAACTGCCCGGCTGGGCCAACGAAATCGGCGCGAAGAGCTGGGGCCAACTTTTCTTGAAGTACGTGATCTCGCATCCGGCGGTCACTTGCGCAATCCCTGGCATGACGCGTCTTGCCAACCTCGAGGACAACCTCGCTGCCGCGCAAGGGACGCTGCCTGATGCTGCCATGCGTCGCCGCATGGAGAGCTGGTGGGAGTCCCTGCCGGGCTAGGCACCACGGCATAAGCGTATGAGCCGAACGACGGTTATCTTGGATTGCGACCCTGGGGTCGACGACGGTGTCGCTTTGCTGCTGGCCTTCGCAGCCCGCGATACGCTGGATCTCCTCGGGATCACTACAGTCGCGGGGAACGTCTCGGCTGAGCTCACCGCGCGCAATGCTTGCATCCTGCGTGAAATTGCCTCCCGCGAAGATGTGCCCGTTTACGCCGGCTGTCAGCGTCCGCTCAAAAGAATCCCCATAGAAGCCGGACATTTTCACGGTGAGTCGGGCTTGGGAGATCTACCCCTTTTTGAGCCGCGGCAGCCGGCAGAAACAGAACATGCCGTCGATTGGCTAATCCAAACGTTGCTTGCAGCACCAGCTCGAAGTATTTCTTTGGTCGTTACCGGGCCGCTGACCAATATCGCCACCGCCTTGCTTCGCGAACCAGCAATCGTGCAGGGCATACGCGAAATCGCCATCATGGGTGGCGCACGCAGCGAGGGCGGCAATATCACGGCCTCCGCCGAATACAACATCTATGCCGACCCGCATGCGGCGCAGGTCGTGTTCGCATCGGATATCGAGATCCTAGCCTTCGGCCTCGATGTAACTCACCAAGTGCGCGCAACGCAGGAGCGCATCGATGAGATCTTGCGTGTGGGCAATCCGTCGGCCGTCGCGACGGCGAAGTTGCTGCACTTTGCTACTTATCTGCCAGCCAACAGCCCGGCCGCTCAGGGATCACCGCTACACGACCCCTGCCCGATCGCATGGTTGCTCGAGCCTAGGCTATTCGAATTTCGGCGCTGCCACATCGAGGTCGAAACGGAATCCACTTTGACGGCGGGTCACACTGCCGTCGAATTCCGCGCAGACGTTGCGCCGCGTCAAAATGTTCGGTGGGGCGTACGAGCGAACGCTGCCGGTATCTTTGACCTGCTACGTCGCAAGCTCGCTCAATCAGGCAAAGCGTAAGCGATCAGATAATCGCCTAGCGCCGTGCCCACTTGGGCATTGCCACCTGCGGCAATAACGACGAACTGTTTTCCACCGGATTGATAGGTCATCGGTACCGCCATACCGGGCACAGGCAGATTCGCCGACCACAACTCACGACCGGTTGCGGTTTCGATGGCGCGCAATTTGGAATCCATCGTGGCGGCGATGAAGGTCAGACCGCTCGCGGTCGTGATCGGGCCGCCCACATTCGGTGAACCCCACTGCACCCCTTGCGGGATGGTAACACCCGCACGCTTGATCTGACCGAGTGGAATCTTCCAACGAACTTGGCCGCTCTCGAGATCAACGGCAGCGAGCGTTCCCCAAGGGGGCGGCGTGCAGGGGATGCCAAGCGGCGATTGAAACAACTCGCCCTCGACTCGATAAGGCGTGCCGACCAACGGCCGAGTCAAATAATCTTTGGGCGCTTGCTGATCTTCCTTGGCAGCATCCTGCTTTGGAACGACCTTGATCACCGTGGCCAGATTCTCGGCTTTGATGATGAGCAGATTGCTCGTAGGGTCATACGCGGCACCGCCCCAGTTACCGCCGCCTAGGGCTGACGGGAACAAGATCGAACCTTGCACGGATGGCGGGGTATACATACCTTCATACCGCAACCGATCGAACTGCCGTCGGCAGGCGAGTCGATCGAGCGGCGTCAATCCGAAGAGGCTATCTCTAGTGAGTGTTTGTCGCGCAAAGGGCGCCATGCCTTTGGGCACCGGCTGAGTGCGACTCGCAAGCTCCCCGGGCACGTCGCTCTTTGGTGCGGCCCGTTCCACGATCGGCCACAGCGGTTCACCCGTGAGTCGATTGAAGCCGAAAAGCCAGCCCATCTTGGTTTGCAACACGGCGGCTGGAACGGTTTTGCCATCGCGCTGGATATCGACCAATAGCGGATGACCTACAAGGTCGTAGTCAAAGATATCGTGATGCACGACTTGCTTTGACCAGACGACTTTGCCGTTTCGCGCATCGAGCGCAACGAGGGCATTCGCGAGCGGCAAGTCGAAGCGACGACCGCCACCGTAATAATCCGTCGAGGGGCTCGTGGTCGGCAAGAACACGAGTTGGTTCTCGACATCGACACTGATAGTTGACCAGACATTCGCCGCGCCGCTGCGATCCCGATACTCCACCGGAATGGGGTTGAACTCCCAACGCAACTCACCAGTACGCACATCGAAGGCGCGCACGATGCCATCTTTAGCGTTGGCAATACCGTCGTTGACCATCATCGCCGAAATGACCAACTCACCGATCACAGCGGGCGGAGATGTCGACGCTGCGAGGATGCCCTCACCGTGATTTTCGTAATCGTGATGCGACACCCAACCTGCATGGCCCTTGTCTTTACCAAAGTCAGCGCAGCGCTTACCGGTGTCGGCATCGAGCGCATATAGGCGCCCGGAATCGCCATTACGGAAAATGCGCCGCGCGCAGGCAGTCGCCTGCGTCGTATTTGTCTCCGCCCAGTAAGCAACGCCACGACATCGCATCGGACGGTCTGGTGCTGCGCTAATGCCTTCACGATGCGGATCGAAGATCCAACGCTCACGGCCGGTGCGCGGATCTAGCGCGAACACCCGGTTCAACGGCGTGCAGAAATACAGCGTGTCATTCACATGCAACGGGGTCGTTTGCAGAATCGTGCCATTCGGCGCCGGCGCGTCGACCACATCGCCCGAGCGATGCGTCCAGGCTCGCTTGAGCCGTTTGACGTTCTGCTTGTCGATTTGGGTCAGCGATGAGTGCTGGCTACCGCCCGGGTCATTACCAAAAGTGGGCCAGTCTGCGGCGGGGGCCACCACCGGCGCGCCCAATAAGAAAGCGAACGCGCCTACACGAATCCAAGCGAATTTCGACTCAGTCACTTGCGGGGCCATAGCGCTCACTCAATGAACCTTGGTAAGACCAATCACGTGGTGTGACGATTTCGTGACTCGTGCTCTCAAGCAACCGACACGCTGCCACCATCGCATGCCCATCGTCGATCGTGACATGCCCGTAGTCCAGCCAATCGCAGAGCGTGGTGATGCCGGCGCGTTGATCCACGACGGCAAAGTCTTTCGCCATGCCATTGACTTCATCGGCATATTCAAGCCCAGCCTCCATGAGCGCCACGACAAACTGCTGACACTGCTCGGAATCGGTGAAACCTACGCGGGCAATTTCGCCATCGTCACAGAGCGTCTGTTGCGGCAACTGAGCGAGCAGCGCCTCCCAGCCGCCTTGGAAACGACCGTCGATTGCGCTGCGACGAATGACGACAGAAAGCCCTTCGATGAGTACCGCCATGGCTCGAGTCTAGCGTCAACGACGCAGCAGCACCCACGCGCTTACCAGCAGCGTCATGAAAACGGTCACTGCGATCAGCACCCACCACCACTGTGGACGACGATCGTCGGAAAAGTCGCCACGCACTTCTGCAGCCGCTGCACGCACCAAGCGCGCATCGATCTGGTGGCGGTCGCGGACGTAGGCAGCGAGCATGGCGCGGTCGGCGATGATATTGATGAGTCGCGGATAGCCACCGGAGACGCGATGCAAGGTCCGCAAGGCGCGCGGTGTAAAAATCTCGGCGCGTGCTCCGGCGACGCGCAATCGATGTCGCACATAAGCTGCCGCTTCATCGACATCGAGTGGCGCGAGGTGGTATCGGCCAGTGATTCTTTGATTTACCTGTCGAAGATCATCGCGCGCCAACAATTCACGTAGTTCCGGCTGTCCGATGAGGATGATCTGCAGCAACTTTCGAGTCGGCGTTTCGAGGTTCGTCAGCAACCGCACTTGCTCGAGCACATCGCGCTCGAGTAGGTGCGCCTCGTCGATCAGCACGGCGACGCGTCGACCTGCTGTATTCGCAGACAGTAGCCGCGCCGTGAGCAGATCCATCAACTGCTTGATGCTGTCGCGCGCGCTCGCCTCAACCGGTACGCCAAGTTCCTCGCAGATGGTCAACAGAAACTCGTCGACGGTCACGCGTGGATTGAGAATCAAAGCGACATCGACATCCGGCAGCTGCCGAGCAAGCAATGAGCGAACGAGGGTCGTCTTGCCGGTGCCGACCTCGCCAGTCAGCTGGATGAAGCCACCTGCGCCACTGACGCCATAAACAAGATGAGCGAGCGCATCCGCATGACGCGCACTCGGAAACAAATAACGCGGGTCTGGCGTGATGGCGAAAGGGTTCTCGTCTAGCCCGAAGAAGGCAAGATACACGCGATCACTCAGCGTTCCGGCGGAACGTAAACACAGGCCTGACCCGCTTTGACGAGCACTCGGCAGATCTCGCGGGCACGAGTCTCGCTCACCACGCTCGCCTGCAAACGGTGGATCGAGCCGTTAGAACTCGTGCCCGCAATGACCTGCGACACTAACCCCTGCAGTTCTGGGTAGCGCTCGCGCGCGCTACGCCAGCCTTCAAGCGCCTTGTCGCGCGACGAAAAGGCGCCAAGTTGAATCCGGTGCTCGACCGGGTTCAGCGCTGTCGCTGCTGCGACCTCTTTCGCAGCGGGTACCGCTGCGGGCGCAATCCGCACCGGCGCCGGCTCCGCTGGCAGCATCGCCGGTGGTGGAGCGGGCTCAATCGGCTCGATGGGCTCGATCGCCGCTGGCCCGAGTACACCCGGCGTCGACAAGAAGTTTTGGAGACGCACCCGCGCCTCGCGAACCCAGCGTCCTTTCGGATGGGTGTTGATGAAATTTCGGTAGGCTTCGGCCGTATCCGCTTCCGACGCTGCCAACCAGTCGCGCTGCTCGATGAGATCGGCGAGACGCCGTTGTGCAACCGGCGCGTATTGGCTGTCGGGGTGCTGCTCGAGAAAGGCCTCGTAACTTTCGATCGTGTCGGCCCGCTGAGTGCTGCGCCACTCCTGCAGATCACTGCAAGCGGTCAAGACCAGGGCGAGGCCCAGGAAACACAGGCCGACCAGACGACGCGAACGACTGTCCATGGATGCGATTCTAGTGATCGATCTCGCCGAGCACCAGTCGATCGATCCAACTAGACCCATTGAATGACTCAAAAAAACCGCAGTGACCGCCGGTTTTGGTCGTGATGATTTTCAGCTGCGATGGCCGCGCGACGCGCACCAGATCGGCCGCCGGAATGATCGGATCATCGAGTGCGGTCACGAGCGTTGCGGGAACACGAAGATCGGCCAACCGATCGCCAGTGATTGCATAGCCTGCGAAATAATCCTCTACCTGAGCATAGCCCGCATGTGATAACACCAGCTCGCGCGTCATGCGTCGCAAATCCTGTGAAGCCATCAACTCCTCGAGGTCAAATGCGCCAGGCCACGCTTGCTGTTTGCGTCGTAAGGAACGCGTCCACTTACGGACGAAATACCATCGATACAGCGCCGCGCCCTGCTCTAGCGCATCGAGTGTCGTCGCGGGATCGAGAACCGGAGAGATCCCGATAGCCCGGTGGATTCGTAGGCCGACACGTGGCGCCTCGACAGCCACTCGCAGCATGAAATTTCCACCCAAAGAAAATCCAGCCAGCACGAGTCGATTGGTGACGAACTGCGATTGGATGGCACTGATCGCCCCGATCACCTCATCGAGACGACAAGAGTGAAACAAATCACGATTCAAATGATGAGTATCGCCATGATCGCGCAAGTTCAGACGAACGACGTCGAAGCCGCGCTCGTACAGCGATTGCGCCAGCGATAGCACATACAAAGATTGCGCACTCCCCTCCCAGCCGTGCAGTAATACGACCAAGGTGGGTTGCGTAATTCGGTCTCGAGACGGGTTTGCGGAGTAAAATGCTTGTAAACGCACGCCCTGACCGCAGTCGAGCAGATACTCGCGACTCGCCGCAAGCACCGGCGCAGCGCGGCGCTCGACGAATGGTCGCCGCCCGGGAAGGCTCGGCAAAATCGACTGCAGATGCTGGCCGCGCAACCACCAGCGCGGCAAGAAATCCACCGAATCAGTCACGCAAACCCGCGCTACGACTCATCAAATGCAGCGCGATGACGAACAACACGATCACAGCGAGGCCCATTATGGCAAAGGCCAACAGCACGTTGACGTCGCTACGTCCCATGAAGCCATAGCGAAAGGCATTGACCATATGCAGAATTGGGTTTGCGTACGAAATGGTTCGTGCCCATTCGGGCAATAGACTGATCGAGTAGAAGACGCCACCAAAATAGGTCAATGGAGTGAGAACGAAGGTCGGGATCCAGTTGACCTGATCGAAGTTCTTGGCGAAGACGCCATTGATCAATCCTGCTAAGGAAAAAATCATTGCAGTCAAAAATACTGCCAGGAAAATTAGCAATAAGTGCTGTACGGGTAGGTGCGTGAAAAACAAGGTCACGATAGTGACCGCAAGCCCCACCAATAAGCCGCGCAGCACGCCACCACCGACATAACCCAGTACGATGACCCAATTCGGCAGCGGCGACACCAGCACTTCCTCGAGATATCGTCCGAACTTCGCGCCATACAGCGAGGAGGAGACATTGGCGTATGAGTTGGTGATGACCGCCATCATGATCAAGCCGGGCGCGATGTACTGCATGTAATCGATGCCATCCATCGAGCCAATACGTCGACCGATCAAAGAACCGAAGATGACGAAGTAGAGTGCCGCAGTCACTACAGAGGGCACGATCGTCTGCCCCCAGATGCGCAAAATGCGCCCGAACTCCCGCAGGATGATCGTTTGAAAGCCGATCCAGCGTGCCTTGTTGATGGCCTCGCTCATGTCGCTGCCCCGGATTTGTCGACCAAACGCATGAAGATCTCTTCGAGACGATTGACCTTGTTGCGCATGGAAAGCACATGGACGCCATCGGCGGAGAGCCGCGCAAAGAGCTCATTCAAGTCGCGATCCTTACTGACCTCGACTTCCAAGGTTTGCGGATCGATCAGGTCGAAATCATATCCCTCGAGTTGAGGCACGATCGACACAGGCTCACGCAGGCTGAGCAAGAACGATTCCGTATGCAACTTGCGCAGCAGACTATCCATGCGGTCGGCTTCTGCGATTCGTCCTTGATCGATAATGGCGATATTTCGGCAGAGCGACTCGGCCTCTTCGAGATAATGCGTCGTTAGGATAATGGTGGTGCCACGGGCGTTTAGCTCGCGCAAAAAATCCCACATCGAGCGCCGGATTTCGATGTCGACTCCCGCGGTCGGCTCATCGAGAATCAAGAGACGTGGCTCGTGCATGAGCGCACGCGCAATCATCAAGCGACGCTTCATACCACCGGAGAGTGTTCGCGCCAGCTTGTGACGCTTGTCCCACAATGACAACGCAGTCAGATACTTCTCAGCTCGCTCGCGGGCGACCGGTCGTGGAATGCCGTAAAAACCGGCTTGGTTAACCACGATGGTTTCCGGCGTTTCAAACTGGTTGAGGTTTATCTCCTGCGGGACGATACCGATGCAGGCCTTGGCAGCCTCCAACTCATCGTCGAGGTCATGGCCAAAAACAGAGATTCGACCAGCCGACTTGCTGACTAGCGACGTGCAGATGCCGATCAGGGTGCTCTTACCGGCGCCGTTCGGCCCGAGCAAGGCAAAAAAATCACCCTCGTCGACATCGAGATCGATGCCCTTGAGAGCCTGAACGCCGTTGCGGTACTGCTTGACGAGTCCGCGGACCTCGAGTGCTTGCATGGGGCGCAGAAGATACCATGCCGGCACTGATTTTCATGGTCGAAATCGCATCTCGAAGTCAGGCGGGCGACGGTGGCCGCGACAGCGCAGCAAGCCGCTGCACGCCTGCAAAAGTGGTTTGCCACATTCGACGCGGATCGGCCGCAGTCGCCGCCTCAAGCCGACGGCCCCAAAACCACGGGTCGGCGCTCCAACGCAATTTCAAGCTCGCGCTGCTGCGATCGGCCAGCGGATCGAGATCCGGCAAAGGCACGGCGCGCAACCTCTGCACGGCAGCCGGTGTCAGCCCGAGCAACAAAGTGGCAGCAACAGCGCGGCCGCGACACACCTGCCACGCGAAATGACATAACAAGCGGACATAGTCTCGTCCTGGCGGCGTGGACCAAATATCGTGACTTGATCCATCGCCCGGTGCCTCCGGATCAAACGGCAGCTCGAACAAGACATAGGGAGCCTCAGCTACCTGCTTGAGCGCCGGCTCGTTCAGCGGACGCCAAACTTCCCGATCTGTGCAAGCGAGCAAGGATAAGACGGGATCATCACTAAGTAGATTTTGTCGAACCAAACTCAAACCGCGAAAATTGAGATCGCCTATCTGGCGAATGATTCTGCGATCAACGCTGTGAGTGAAATCGGTTTCGGTAGGTTCTTTCATGCATTCCTCCGTCGTTTGACGAAAAATGATGGCCGAGAGCGCCTTGGAATGCAGCCTGAGTTTTGGGATATTTTGAGCGCAAATACCACTCATATTGAATACATCGGGGGTTGTCATGCGCGTCACTGATGATCGTTATCGTCGCGACCGGTCTCGTCTCGAGCTCGCTCTGCGTCTGGTCAAACACGAAGCGCGTACTCAGACCATCAGACAGTGGACCGGCCTCAGCGATGATCGTGTGCGCAAGCTGATCCGCTCCTATATCCGACCGGGTGCCACCATCCGTCGGCATCGCGGCAAGTCGCCGCAACAAGTTGGTTTCTTTCTTCGATCGGCGCAACTTGACCATGACACGCAAGTGCTCGCCGCGATGTTCGTTCTCTTTGGCGTACTGCCCACCAGACAACCCGGCGCAGCGCCCCGTCGCTCTGCGCCGATTCAGCAAGGACGACTGCTCTGCGATGCGTTCGACGCTTACGCTCGAATCGTCATCGAACCTCATATCGATTTCGAACGCGCCGCTTTTCTCGCCGATGCATTGAGCGTCGGCGATGAGATCCGCCTGCAATGGTGTGACCACTGCGGCGGCGTCAACGTCATCGAAGCGCTGCGTCTGCGTGAGGTCGAATGTCGCGCGTGCAGCTACATGTTGCCGGTGCAGCGACCCGGCAGAGCAGCGCGCCCGATGACACGTCCGCCTGCTACACTTGGCAACCGAACAGGGCTCTGAATACGAACGAAGTCGTTTCCGTTTCAGCGCGCCCGGATATAGCGATGCGCGCGTTACCAGAACACCTTCAACCGAATTTTCTCGCAGGCCCCTACATCGATCGTCGTGCCCATCTGCGCGAACTGCCGAATTGGCAGACCGAAGCGCGCTCGGATCCGCTCGCGCGTTTTTTATTGAGTCGAGGTACGAGCCTGGCCGTCGAGACTGATCCGTTGCGGGCAGCATTCGTCGATCATCGTCATCCGCTCGTCCAAAAGTCGACGGATGCCTCCATGGTTCTGCTCGGCTGGTTCGAGGAGACTCGCTGCGTTCTCATCCAGACCGACGAAGCGGACGAGGTGCCTAGCGAGCTGCGCTTCGAGGAGCTACGCCCGCTGGCCTCGGAACTCGAGGCAGCGGAAGCCGGCTTGTTGGCTTACGCCCGCGCCCTGATTCATTGGCAAAGACGCCATCGTTATTGCGGTAACTGCGGTGCAGCAAATGAGCCTCAGCGCGGCGGCCACGTCATGCACTGCAGTAACCCGGCCTGCGGTGTCGATTCGTTTCCGCGCATCGACCCTGCGATCATCGTACTCGTCACTGACGGCGAGCGAGCGCTACTCGGTCGACAAGCCTCTTGGGCTCCGAATCGTTATTCGACCATCGCCGGATTCGTCGAGCCGGGCGAAAGTCTCGAGGATGCCGTCGCGCGTGAAGTACTCGAGGAAACCGGGGTGATTATCAGTCACTGCCGCTACCACTCATCGCAACCGTGGCCATTCCCTTCCTCGCTGATGCTCGGTTACATGGCGACGGCCGCTCCGGGATCCCCGGTGACAGCAGGTGACGAGCTCGAAGATGCACGCTGGTTCAGTCGTGACGAAATCCGCAACGGTCGTGCCATCCTGCCACCAGCCACCTCCATCTCGCGACGCTTGATCATGAACTGGCTAGACACCGACTCGCGCTGAAGCATCCATCATGTGTCTTGCCGCCGTTGCGCTCGATGCACATCCCGACTATCTCGCGGTAGTTCTTGCGAATCGCGACGAGTTCCATGCGCGCCCGGCGGCACCGCTCGCCCTGTGGGACGACCGACCCAGCATCTTGGCAGGCCGTGATCTGCAGGCGGGCGGCACTTGGATGGGTTTCGAGCAGCGAACACGCTTTGGCCTCGTAACCAACTTCCGCGAACCTGTAAAACTACCGCAGGCTCCGACCCGCGGTGATCTCGTTCCCAACTTCCTGACGAGTTCGGACTCGGCAGAATCGCATCTCGGTATGCTCGCGCATCAAGCGAATCAATATGCCGGGTTCAATCTGCTGCTACACGATGGCGATGCGCTCTGGTACGCCAGCAATCGCGATTCGACTTTTGTGCGTCGGCTATCGGCTGGCATCCACGCACTGAGCAATCATTTGCTCGACACCCCGTGGCCCAAACTGAAACGCCTGCGCGATGCGCTCGCCGATTGGTCGAACGTAGGCTCGGCAGATACGGCCCCGCTCTGGCACGCGCTCGGCGATCGCGAACGTGCTCCGCTCGATCAATTGCCAGATACCGGTGTCGGCACCGACTGGGAATCGATCCTCTCCTCGCCCTTCGTCCATACCGAGGGTTATGGAACACGCTGCTCCACCCTGCTGCTGCTGGATCGACGCGGTAACTGGTCGCTGGAGGAGCGCCGGTACGGCTCGGCGGGCCAACCGGATGGGCTCATTCGTTGGCACGGAACGCGTGCCAAGTGGCCGCCCGTAGCAGCAACTCCGTGAAGTAGAATCGGGGCACAATGCTGCCCTCGCTCACCTCGAAAACTCGTCGTCGCGCGGCACGCGCCGCCCTGATGGCAGCCCTATGGTCGGTAACCGCGGGCAGCTTGGCGCGTGCCGATATCGATATCCAGATCAATGGGGTGGACGGTGAGCTCCGTCGCAACGTGCTCGCATACCTCAGTCTCGAGCGTTACAAGACTCGCGACGATCTCGATGAGAACTTGGTCGAGCGCCTACAAGAGCGCGCTGTTCGCGAGGCCGCAGCCGCTTTACGTCCCTTCGGTTACTACGAGGCCAAGGTGGCAGCTTCCGTTGAGAAAGTCGACGGCACACGTTGGCGGGCTCGCCTGCAGATCGACGCGGGTATCCCGGTCATGATGCAAGACGTGACTCTACGAGTAGAAGGGCCCGGTCTCGAACACCCGGCGTTCAAAGATATCTTGCGCGACCCACCCTTGCGCGTCGGCAAGCGGCTTGATCATGCCGCCTATGATTCGATCAAAGATTCGCTGCGCCGAACCGCCGCCACACTGGGCTTCGTGGAAGCAAAACTGACGACGAGTGAACTTCGAGTCGATCCAGAACTCAAGACCGCCACTGCGACCTTGATTCTGCAAACCGGACCTCGCTACAGCTTCGGCTCGACGCTCATCGAACAACGCTCGCTGGAGGAGAGCCTTCTAAGGCGCTATCTACGCTATGAAGACGGCGCTCCATACGATGCGAATCAACTACTGCGTACCCAATTCGCGTTGGATGACAGTCAATATTTTTCGACTGTGGAAGTGCTCGCTGGCGAACCCGATGCACAAACGCGCATTATTCCAGTCAGCATTCGCACCGAGCCCAACCGACGCAACCGCTACTCGGCAGGTGTTGGATTCGCGACCGACAGTCGTGCGCGCGGCACTCTGACTTGGGAGAATCGACGCCTGAACGACAAAGGCCATCGACTGAGGGCCGAAGTGAAAGCGGCACAAGTCGAGCAGTCTTTTGAAGCGCGCTATCTCGTCCCGATCGGAGATCCCGCGCTGGAGAAATTCACCACCGAGTGGCGCTACTCTCGCAACGAGCTTGGCGATCTCGATACCCGAACGACTCGGCTGCAACCATCAATCACGCAGGTGCGCGGTGACTGGCAGCGCGTATTCTTTGCCTCATTGAGTCGAGTGCGTACGGCCACCGCTAATTCGGGCCGTGCGAACGCTATAGATACCAGCGATACCCTCGTCATACCGGGCATCAGTCTTGCGTCGGTACCGCGCGGATATCTCGGTGAGGCGCTGTTTTCACGAGGACTACTCGCGGAGCTACGTGGCTCCACCCAAAACCTCGGTGCGCCCGATGACTATCTGCAACTGCGAATTGAGGGCGAACGGGTCTTCGACATCGCGCCGCAATGGCACTTTTTCTTCCGCGGTCAACTCGGTGCTACTTGGGTCTCGGCGACGGAAAATTTGCCGGGTACCGAGCGCTTTTTCGCCGGCGGTGATCGTAGCGTGCGCGGCTTCGGCTACACCGATCTGTCGCCAACCGATGAGCGCGGCGCCAAAGTCGGTGGCCGGCATCTTTTGACGGCGACCGCTGAAGTCATCCGAGATTTACCACGTAACTTCGGCGTCGCAGCATTCGTAGATGCCGGTAATGCATTCGATGACTTCGGTGATCCGCTGCAATATTCAGTCGGTATCGGCCTGCGCCTACGCTTACCGGTCGTCACGCTCGGGATCGACATCGCACAGCCTTTGACGAATCCTGCGTGCCGCAATCCTCGACCAGACCCTCGCTGCGGCGTGGAGCCAGACTTTGACGATCCGTCCGGCCCGCGCTTGCATCTGAACTTCTCACCGAAACTCTGACATGCCTGTCGCAAAACGCTTATCGATCATTGCAGGCCTGTTATTGCTGATTCTGCTCAGCGCACCGGTGATTGCGCTATTCACGATCGGACACTCTGAAACGGCACTACGGTATCTCGTCGCACAAATACCGAGTAAAGCAGGGTCACTCGAGAAGCTGCAGATCAACAATGTGCGCGGCAGCCTAGCCGGTGGCTTCACGGTCGAACGTATCGTCATAGAGCATGATTTGGTCTATCTGCGTATCGACGGACTGCGCGCTCGCCTCGAGCTTCTGCCGCTGCTATGGCAAACCATCGATGTGAGCGACTTCGAGGTGCGTGATCTGGAAATTGCCCCGCAACCGCGAAATCAACCGCCTCCAACCGAAGCCAAGCCATTCCTTCCACGACTGCTGACACTTGAGGCACGTCAAACTCGAGTGCGATCGACCACGATCAAGCTAGCGACCGGGGCACCCGTCGTATTCAAAGAAGTCACGGCGCACGGCACCATCCGCGAGCGCCGCATTTGGATACGCGATGCCAAAGGATCTTTGGGCAATATCGAACTCGAAGCGAACGGCCTTTTAAAGGCGGCATTACCGCTCGGGCTCGAAGCGGAAGCAACAGCCACCTTCAACTCACGTCGGGGTCCGCGCTGGGTCGCAAAAGTCAGCACGGACGGGAATCTCGAGAGCTTGCCGCTCAAGGGGGGACTCACGGAGCCTTTTATCGCCGACCTCGACGAGGCGAACCTTCGCGCCTTGCCGCCGTGGAACTTGCGCGGCGCGGCCAAAGTATCAAAGCTCGACTTCACCCGATTCGGCGGTTCGGATTTCTTTGGTGATATCGCCGGAACGCTTGCGTTAGATTTCGACTCGGCGGGTTATCGTGCGAGCGGCTCCCTTGATTCGCCCGGCCTCGGCGCTGGGCCGATCGATGTGCAATTCGATGGTTCATTTGCGAGCAACATCCTGCGCGCGCGAATACTAAAGCTCGTGCATGCACCGAGCCAGTTGCGCATCGATACCAGCGGCACCGTGACGTTCGAGGAAGCAGGTCCTGCTCTTGCACTCAGCGGACGCTGGCAAAACTTCCGCTGGCCGTTGCGCGGAGATGATCCGGCACTGCAAAGCGAACGCGGCTTGTTCACCCTCGTGGGTGTGGGTAGCTACGACATCCGCACCGAAGCTGCGTTACGAATCGGCGCTCTGCCGCCGCTACAAGCCACCGTCGACGGAGCGCTGCAACCGGGTCGTTTCCTGTTCACCAACAGTCGCTTCAACTTGCTAGAGGGAACGAGTGTTTTGTCCGGTGAAATCGGCTGGCGTCCGGATTTGGCATGGAAAATCACCGGTAGCGTCAAAGATATCGACCCTTCCGGGTGGCGAGCTGGCCTTGACGGCAAGGTCAGTTTCTTATTGACGGCGAGCGGACGGACAAGCGGCAGAAACGCGGGTATCGAAGTCGACCTACGCCAACTTGGCGGTCGTCTTCGAGGAGCGACAGCCAGTGGCGGCGGCAAATTACGCATCGCCAAAGATGAATACCGCTTCGACGCGGTCGATGTTCGTTTTGGCGGCTTCGATCTTGAACTCGACGGCCTGCTGTCGGCGACGCGTCGCGACCTCAACTTTAGAATCAGCGCAAACGATCTGGCAGTCGTGGCCCCAGGCGCGACAGGAAGCCTATCGGCCAAGGGCGTTTTGCGTGGGTCAGCAAGCGCCATGCGCGTTCTACTCGACGCCAATGGCGATGATCTGAAACTACCGACGATGCAAATCGGCCGCCTGCGTGCCGCCATCGATGTGGATCCACTGACAGCCGCATCCGCTCCGGCCAAGTTTGATGTGGCGATCGCCGATCTTCGCGCTGCGGGTCGGGATATCGAACGCCTCGATTTCAAACTACAAGGATCTACCGCAGCACACGACTTGACCCTCGATGTCCGTGACCGCGATGCGACGATAACAGCGCGCGGGGCTGGCTCATTCAATACCGAAACTTGGCAGCAGCGCTGGGATCGGTTCGATCTCGATCTGCCGGCGGATATCGACCTCGTCGTGGTCGATCCATTGAACATGATTTTCACCTTGAGTAGTGCAGACGTCGAACCGTTCTGCTTGAGGGCTCGCAAGGTGACGGAACTGACCGGTAGTGCCGAGCTATGCTTATCAGCGGCGTGGAGCGACGGCGCATGGAATGCGCGCTTCGATATTGCGCGGCTGCCGATCGCTTCCGTGCTGCCAAAGCCTTGGCTCAAAGCAAGCTACGATGGAACGATCAGCGCCGCGGCCAGTATTGGTGCGCCGGCAAACGGGCCGGTACTCGGCACACTTCGCGCCGACTTCCGCGACGCTAGACTCAACTGGATACGTGCAAGCGGCAAACGCGACACCATCCCCTTGGGTTCGGGCTACCTCGATGTCAGTTCCTCGTCTGAGACCATCGTTGGACTACTGGATATCGCCGCCGGCGAACGCGGCCGGGCGAGCGGTCAGCTATTGGCACTCCGTGCTGCCAACTCTTGGACTGATATGCCACTTCAGGCCAAGTTGATCGCCGACTCCACCGCGCTTGGGCTTTTGAATCTCTACGTTCCTGAGATTGATCGTTCGGCGGGCGATCTGTCGATGGACTTCGATTTCAGCGGCACGGTCGGTGCCCCGCTCGTGAACGGCGTGTTACGAATCGAGCGCGGCGAACTCGACTTCTATCAAATCAATCTCGCACTGCGCGACATCGATGCAGAAGCGCGCTTGATCGATAATCGAATCGCACTGCAAGCATCCGCTGGTGCCGGCAAAGGCAGCATACGGGCAGATGCGGATCTCGAGTGGCGCCGATCACTCCCCTTCGGTTCGCTACGTATCCGCGGTAACGACATCCCGATCATCGACCTGCCAGAAGCGCGTATCAACGCCACGCCGGATTTGGAATTCAAGGTCACCGGACGCGACTTGCTCGCGACCGGCACCGTCTTCGTCCCAAGCGCGCGACTGACGCCCGTCGACCTGACAGGCGCCGTCTCGACTTCGACCGACGAGATCATCGTCGGCGCCGAGCCGATCGATCGGGCGAGCTCGTTCCGCGTATCAAGTGATATCAAACTCACGCTGGGCAATAGCGTTACCGTCGACTCGTTTGGTCTTAGTGGTCGAATCGCCGGCAATATCAATGTGCGCAGCACTCCGGATGGCGTCAACCGTGGTAGCGGCGAGCTCGGTGTCGTCGAAGGAAAATACGCCGCCCTCGGGCGACGACTCGATATCGAGCGCGGTCGACTCATCTTTTCGGGCGGGCTCATCAACGATCCTGGCGTCGATATCCGCGCAACCAAGGAATTCCCGGATGTCAAAGCCGGTGTGAACGTGCGCGGTACGCTACGTGAACCGCGCATGAGCTTCTTCTCGGAACCGTCTCTGCCGCAATCACAGGTGGTATCACTGATCTTGGCCGGAGGCACCATCGAAGCGACACAGACCGGAGACTCGACCTCCAGCGCCAGTCGAACGGCGCTACTTGCACAGGGCGGCGCGATCCTCGCGCAGCAGTTGGGCCAGCGTATCGGCATCGAAGATGTCGGAATCGAACAGAATCTCGCGAACGAAACGTCGCTGGTTTTCGGCAAATACCTCTCGAGTCGGCTCTATGTCAGCTATGGGATTTCGCTGGCAGAAACCTTAAACACGCTTAAGCTTCGCTACAGCATTAACGATCGTTGGACGGTACGAACCGAGGCTGGCAAAGAAGTCAGTGCTGATGTGGTCTATACGGTAGAAAAGCCGTGAGACGCGATCTGGCGATCCGCTCCATGTCGGGCGCTTTTCTCGTGATTTGGGCTGTACTAGCCATCGCCCCCGTTGATCGAGCCACTTGGTGGCTCGAGAACTTATTGATCTTCGCGGGCGTCGCCATTTTGATCGCTACACGAAAAGTGTTGCCGCTACCGCTCACATCCTACGTCTTGCTATTCGGCTTTCTCACGATCCACACAATCGGCGCGCATTACACCTACTCCTTGGTGCCGATCGACGAGGTGACGACCTGGCTAGGCTCGAGCCGTAATCATTACGACCGAGTCGTCCACTTTTTCTATGGCTTATGTCTCGTGTTGCCGCTTCGAGAACTGCTGATGCTGCTCGCCAGGGTACGTGGATTTTGGAGTTATTTTCTGCCGCTCGATCTCGTCATGTCGACGTCGCTGTTGTACGAAATGCTCGAATGGGCTGCGGCCATCGTTTTTGGTGGCGGACTCGGGGCGACATTTCTCGGCACGCAAGTCGATGAGTGGGACGCGCAAAAAGACATGCTGATGGCCGCTGCGGGCGGCCTCGTCGCGACGCTCTCAGTTTGGTGGTTCAACCGTCATCGGCAAAGCGACATGACTCTCGAGTGGTTTCGACAACTCGGGCTCGTTCGATGATTCCGAAGATATTGATCGTCTATGGCGGCCATTCTGGTGGACGCACGGAACAGTTACGACTGGCTATGGCGGAGGGGGTTCGCGGCACCGGCGAACGGGTCGAACTCCGTGAGCAGCCCGCCTTGTCTGCAACCGATGATGACCTACTTTGGGCGGACGGAATGCTGCTGGCCACGCCGGAACACTTCGCGTACATGAGCGGGGCTCTGAAGGATTTTTTCGACCGCACGTTCTATGCAGTCGAATCGCACACGGTCGGTCGACCGTACGGACTCGTGGTGAGTGCAGGCAACGACGGACAGGGAACCATCGCCGCTGTCCGTCGCATCGTCACCGGCTATCGATGGAAGGAGATCGCCGAGCCCGTTTTGGTACTCGGCGATCCTAAACCTGCAGACATCGAGCGCTGCCGCGAACTCGGTGCTATGTTAGCGGCGGGGCTTGCCGCCGGAATTTTTTGACGATCGTCAACGGCCAAGCGCTTTTTTCGCGATGGCAAGATCGGGGTCGAGTTCGAGGACTTTTTCGAACTCGGCGCGCGCCGTGGCAACATCGCCCGCATCCCGCGCACAACGCCCGCTCCAGTAGTGCGCCTCGGCAGCGCCCCAATCGAGCGCCGACTTCGACGCGGCTGCCGCGGTGCTTGCATGGCTCGAGTCGAACGCCTTGCTGGCTTCTCTTATGCGAGCGCAACCCTTGCCTTTATCGCCACCGACGAACTTGGGCCTGAAATAAAGACCAAAGCCATCGACTAAGATCACGCGCGGACTCTTCGGTGCCAAGGCGAGCGCGGCCTCGATGCTCTTGCCGCTACGCGAACCGTTACGGATGGCCGCCATGCCACCCAAATTCGCGAGATAGCCATAGCACGCGGACTGCAAAGCCAAAGCCTCATAGGATCGTGGCTGACGTTTGAGCAACGCGTCGAGCGTCGTCACACACAAATCCCCTGCCCGCTTGGCGTCACTGTCGCGCTTGGCTAGAACGGCTTCCTGCAGCGCGCGGAACTGCTTGTATGCCGAAGCATATTGAGGCTCGTCCATCGCTGCATCAGGCTCGGCGCCATGCGCCGATGTTGCGACCAGCGACAGTCCGACGACCGTCAGGCACAGCCATCGACGCACGGCGGTGATGCTCACGGCGCTGCCTTGACGAAGCGCAAGGTCATGCGATCAGACTCGCCGATTGCATCGTACTTACTGCGATCAAAATTTGGATCCGGCGCTTTGCCCGAACCATAGGGCACGGTGATGCGAGTCGGTGGCAGCGTCCAAACACCGAAAGGATGATCTTTGGTGTCTTTGGGGTTTGCGTTGATCTCAGATCGATCCGCCAGACGCAGCCCGGCTTTTTCAGCAGCGGCAATGACAAACGCCTCGGTGACGTAGCCACTCTCCGCCATCGGGTCTTGCGGGCCGGGATTTTCGCGATGCTGCTCGACAGCCAACACGCC
>Ga0172372_10004390_pt1 | contig 20072 bp, 18 predicted proteins | sample LakKiv5m_2_FD_114544 | JGI IMG/M metagenome (GOLD analysis project Ga0172372, IMG submission 114544) | Freshwater microbial communities from Kabuno Bay, South-Kivu, Congo - kab_092012_9.5m | ecosystem: Environmental > Aquatic > Freshwater > Lake | place: Democratic Republic of the Congo...
CATGCGCCTGCTCAAAGCCGGCACCGGAACCCTCGCGCTCGACGGCACCAGCACCTACACGGGCGCCACAACGGTGGAGGCCGGCACTCTGCTCGTCGACGGAGAGATCAGCCTGAGCGACGTTTCCGTTCTTTTCGGTGCCAGCATCGGCGGCGGCGGCACGCTTGGCGGTAGCCTCTCACTCGGTTTCGACGCCAACTTTGTCTTCAGCCTCACCGAGACTCTGACTGTCAATGGGGCCTCGGTCGCGTTCACCAATTTCGGCATCGACGACCTGATCGGGCTCGACAGCGCGGTGGCCGATGGCGCCTATACCCTCATCGACGGCTCGGCTTTCATCGATCTCTCAGGCCTGGAAAACCTCGGCGAAGAAAACGCCTTCGATCTCGGCAACGGCAAGCAAGCTTACTTCAGCACCGGCAGCCTTGTGGTCAACGTCGTCCCTGAGCCCTCGACCTACGCGCTGCTCGCGCTCGCCGCCGCTGCCCTCGGCGCACACGTCATGCGGCGACGCAAGCGCGGGTAGTTTTGCTGAGCTTCAGCCTTCGCTCTTCTCCTCCGCAACGAGGCGCGAAAGAACGGTCACCTTAGAGTGATCATCACACGCGAGTCGCGCGTGGCACGGAGTCTGCAGTCGGCAGCTTTTCGACATGGCGATGGTTGCCGTTTCGCCGTCGGCGAGGGGACTAGACTTTGTTCGACTCCGGTTGCCGCTGGAAACGAAAAACGTGGGCCTCGCACGGACGCGCCGCGATGCCGTGCTCAGCGCAGGGAGCTAGGCGCTGGGAGCGTGGAGCATGGAGCCAAGCGCTGCAAAAGGAGGCGGCGTGAGGATGCTCAGTCAAAGCCTCACGGAATCAGCAGCACTGACTCGTCGGGGTCGGCGCCGAATTCCTCGATCGTTGCCCGATTGTTTCGCAGACAGTCGAAGATGGTCTCTGTGCTGCAGTTACCCAAACGCAGCCAGATTACTTTCGGCGGATGGCCATGCATCACACTCAAGTTATAGTAATCGGAGTCCTTCGAGACGATGCAGTAGCCATCATCTTTCGCACGCTTCCAGACCGACAAATCGTCAGCCATGCCCAAGCCAATATCGTGAACATGGGCCGAGTCCGGATAAGCATCCGCTAGCTGCGCGACGAGCGCTGGAGATAGATTCTCGTCGTAGAGAAGTTTCACGCGGCAACGGCATGGGCCGTGCGGCGCCCGGCATCTGCGGCGTAAGCGAGACAGGCGCGGATGTCTTCCTCTGTGAGATAGGGAAAGTCGCGCAGGATGTCTGCGTGCGACATGCCCGAAGCCAGATACTCGAGCACATCATGCACGGTGATGCGCAAACCGCGGATGCACGGTTTGCCCGAGCGCTTGCCCGGTTCGATAGTGATGACTTTCGAGTAATCCATCGGTCTTTCCGAATAATACCCCTTCCGCGGTTCCCCCGCAAACCGGATTCCGCCCTCTGTCAGCTGTCCACTGCCCACTGACTACTGCGGCTCCGCTGCTGCTGCCTGCTTTTTCCACAGCTCCAAAGTATCGAGGAGCATCTGCCACGATTCCGGCGACATGTGTTTCGGCATGGTGATGGTTGCCGTTTCGCTGTCGGGGATGAGACTCGGCTGCCGTTCTTGAGCTGAACCAAGACAGACCGCCCCCTTACCCCCATGTCGGGGCTTCGTTGATGGGCGCCGTGTCAAATGACGGGGGCGGGGATGAATGTTTGCGGGCATGGTTTTTTCTGGCGCGGTTGACGGATTTTTGACCGGCGAAAAGTCGTCGTCATTTGACACCGGCGCGGTGGGTAACAGCTGCGAATTCCGACGGAAACGGTCCGCCTTGGACTGGTTGACGGGGGAGTCGGGCTGGAAACAACAAAACAACGTCACATATGACTGCTAATACATCGGCGTCTTACGACGCCCCAACACTGGAGGCGGCTCAGGCATCCCTGACTGCGCTTCTTACCGCCGTGCCGGTTCGTCCGGCTCTCACCCCGTCCGACCGCAGCAAACTCGCCGTGGTCGGCGACCGCACCCGCCCGTTCCTTGCGGACGCGCTGGATGCCATCCAGACCAACCCGGAGATTGTTCCGCGCGGAGTGGATGTCGCCGTGCTCGTCTCGAAGGCGGAGGCCCACGACAACCTGCTCCGGCTGGAAGCCAGCGCGGACCAGTTCGCGGAAAACGTTCGGGATGTTCGTATGCAGATCGGCAACGAACTCTACAACGTTGTCCTCGCTCTCTACGCCCTCATGGGCAAGAGGATCGTCGGGGCCGCGCTCAAGCCGCGTTTGGAGGCGCTCAAGCAGCGCTTTAAGAAATACGGCCAGCGCAAAACCGAGGCGGAGGCTGTGGTAAGTGCAGCCTCGGTGACCAAGAAATAGTCATCAACCTGCCCGTCAGGGAGCCGCGCCTCGCAAGGGGTGCGGTCTTCCCACGGCGGATTGTCGGAAGAGCATCGACCGACCGCAGTTCGGCCTGCACTTGAGTGTAGGTCGGGCTGCGGTTTCCGGCTGCTCGGGTTTCGGGTTGGGTGGGGGCGGCTTGCCGATTTGTTCGTATGGCAACGGCAGAATGTCGAGTTACCTGCGGCCTGAGGCTACCCCACCTTCCCCCTCCCTTAACCCAACCCCCTCCGCCCCGGTTATTCGGTCCCTTTCGGCCGCAAGCGAAGCGTAACGAACTGGGGACCGGTTGTCAAGATGTGGTGGTAGTGTCTCGGCCGAACCCAAGAGGTTGGGGTGCTTTTCGCGAGGATGGGCTAAGGGTTAGCCATCTTTGGAGGTCGGCCTCTGCCGAATCTCTCTGTCGGCTTTGTTCGATTGAGGCGCGCTGGGCGGCACGTTTCTCGGCTTTGGCCAGCATCATCTTCACCCATTCGGGGTTTCCAAAGTCAGCAAACGCATCGTCGCCGTCGATCACCATGTAAGGTTTCTCGGATTTTTTCATGGCCGGGAGCAAACCGCCGCGGCAGAAGGTTCGCCAGTGGTAGAACCACTCAGATTGCAGTTGCCGTATCAAGGTCGCAAATTGCGACCTTGAACGAACCGGCTGCCGGTGGAAGTCCGGCGCCTGGCCCTCGCGCTGGAAGGCGAGGCCCGGTCGTATGACACGTGTTTCCGTCCGGCGGTCGTGGCGGTCTTCCACGGGTGCGGGAGCCGCCTCGACGACGCCGCGCAGGCCCGGCTGGCGCGGTGGCTGGAGGATCATCAGGTGGTTTGCGCCTGGTCGGCGGCGGCGTCCGGCGAGGAGGCGGACTTTCTCGAGCGCGCGGCGGCGTGGGGCGTGGAAACCTGCGCCGTGCTTCCGGAGTCGGCACCGCGCGAGCACTGCCGGAAGGCCGCGGAGCGGGCGGCGCTGGTGGATGCCGTGGCCGAGGCGGCGGCGGACGGCGGCGCGGCGGAGGACTTGGCGAGGCGCATCGCTACGGCGCGGGCGTTGGCGCGGGCGGCCTCGTGGGACGTGCCGCTCTTGACGGTGGCGGCCGGCGCTGCGCCGGGGTTTTGGTCGGTGCTTGCCGGGGAGCCTTTTCTTTTGCGCGCCGCGTCATCGCAGGCGCCCGAAGCAACCGCGGTCCGCGACCGGCTGCGCGCCGTGCTTTGCGTGCGCGCCGTGCCTGCGGCCGCGCAGCAGGGGGGAGGAAGGACGAGTCTGCCGGATGGCTGGGAGGGGCACGCCGCGCGGTGCGGGAAGGTCGCCGGGCCGGGCGGATCCTTTTTCTTCGCGTGGCCGGCCATGGCCGAGGCGGGGCGGGCGGCGATGGATTTGCACCGGCGGCTGCACACGGAGGGTGGGCGGGCGCGCTGGGCTTTCGTTCTCCATGCCGGCGCCCAGGAACCGGCGGAGGCTTGGCTCGGCGAACTGGCCTCCCGGATGTATCCGGGAAGGATCCACGTCACCGGACGTTTCGCGGACCTGGCGGCTCTGGAGGAGAGCGACCGATTCAAGCTGTGCTACGTGGGAACCATCGATGCGCAGGCGGAACCGCTGGGCATCCGCCTCTACCACCTGCGGCAAAACGGGGCCGGGGCGGGGCTTGCTTGATTGCGCGGCCGCGCGTGCGATCGCCCGGGGCGGGTAGGTGAATAGCCCATGAATAGCGGGGTTGTCATCCGACGACCGAGGAAGTAGTCAGCAATCGTGACACGTCCCGTCACCAAAGCGGAGAGCAAGGAGCCTCCGCGGCGCCGGCGGATCTCGCCTCCGGTCGCCTTGGATCGCGCGCGTGACCGGGCGGCGGCGGCGCCCATGCGGCGGGAGTTGGCTTTGGCGCTGGCGCGGGCGGGCCAAACCGAGGAAGCCCGGGAGGTGCTGCGCGATTTGCTCACCAGCATGCCGCCGGATGCCGAGACGCTCGGCTTGGTCGGGCGGATCAACAAGGACCTGGCCATCCGCAGCGCGGATGCGGAGGAGGCGCGGGGGCATTTGCAGACCGCGTTGGCATTCTATCTGGACGGCTACCGGCGCGACCGTGACGCGTATTGCGGGATCAATGCCGCGTCGTTGCACGCCTTGCTCGGCGAGATGGAAGCGGCGCGGGCCTTGGCCGGGGAACTTCTCGCTGATCCCGCCATGGACGACGCGTTCTGGCAGTCGGCCATCCGCGCCGAGGCCTCGCTTTTGCTCGGGCGCGTGGAAGACGCCGCGGAGCATTATGCCGCCTGCGCCGGCCGGGGGACGCAGCGCGCGGACGACTTGCAGTCCGTCTGGGCGCAAGCGCGGAGGTTGTGCGCCGCGCTGCATGGTGACGCCGGATTGGTCGACGGCTGCTTCGGGAGCGGGACGTTCCGGGCGGAGCCCTTGGCGGAGCATATGCTCGCCTTGCGGCAAAGACTGGAGGCGGACGGGCAGGCGGGCACGGCGGACGACATGCCCGGTTTGCGGCGACTGGCGCGGGAGTTGCTGAGACTCCAGGAGGAACAGCGGCACGCGTTGAGCCGCGAATTGCACGACAACATCGCGCAGTTGCTCTCGGCCACGACGAACCGCATCGCGCTGGCGCGGAGCACGGCAACCTCGAAGACGCTCCGCAAGGAATTGTCCGAGGTGCGCGACGCGCTGGAGACGGCGCTGCGGGAGGTCGGGGAGTTGTCGCGCCGGTTGCGGCCCGCGTGGCCGGATCACCTGGGCCTGCCGGCCGCGATCGAAAAGCATGCCGCCGCTTTCCGCCAGCGGGTCAAGCTGGACCTCACGGTGGAGTGCCACGTGCCGTCGGCCGATCATCTGGACGGCGAGCGGGCGACCAATCTTTTCCGCATCGCGCAGGAGGCGCTGCACAACATCGAGAAGCATGCCGGGGCCACGGAGGCGCGGATCAGTCTGCTCGAAGAGGGCGAGTTGCTGCGGCTGGAAATCACGGACAACGGATGCTCGTTCGATCCGGATCACGCGTCGGAGGCGCAAAAGAACGGTCATTTCGGATTGGTCGGCATGCGCGAGCGCGCCGCCATGCTCGGCGGCCGGCTCGAGATTCATGCCCAGCCGGGAAACGGCACGACGGTGAAGGCGGCGGTGCCGATCAAGTAGCCGGACAGTGGACGGAGGTGCTCCCGCAGGAAGGCGGGGAACTCCGCGACGGGAAAGATGATGGCAAAGCAGCCCGGATGCGGCTATGGACAACGGCTTCACGCCGATGAAACCGCTTCAAGCACTGCTTGTTTTCTTCGTGTCCGCCTCGGTGGCGCGCTCGGATCTCGCCACGGATATACAAGCCCTCGTGGACGCGGAGATGGCGGCGAGGAACGTGGCGGGTGCCGTGGTCGGGGTCTGGCGCGGGAACGAAGAGGTCACGGTCTTCGCCCGCGGATTCTCGGACCTTTCCGCGAGTGTGCCGTTGTCGCTCACTGATCATTTCCGCATTGCGAGCATCACCAAGACCTTCACCACGACGCGGGTGCTGCAGTTGGCGGAGGCGGGCGCTCTTTCGCTCTCGGACCCGATCGAGAAGTATTTCCCCGATTTGATCAACGGCTCAGCCACACTGCGCCAACTCGGCAACATGACGGCGGGATTTTATGATTATTCCCGCGACCCGCTCTTTATTGCGACGGTCCAAGCCGATCCGCTGCGAGTCTGGAGTCCGTCGGAATTGGTCGCATGGTCCAGCGCCAAGGGTCCGAATTTTGCCCCGGGAGCCGCTTGGGAGTATTCGAACACGCACACCGTGCTGCTGCAGATGGTCATCGAGCAGGTGACGGGGAACAGTCTGGCGCAGGAATACCAGAACGCCTTTGCCACGCCGCTTTTGCTCACCCGCACCAGCTATCCGGCGACGGCGGATCTCCCGGATCCCCACGCCATCGGCTACAGCATCGATGTCGCCACGGGCTTGGCCACGCCGGCCCCGAATTACCATCCGTCGATCTTCGGCGGGGCGGGCGGCCTCGTCTCGACCTTGGATGATGTGCGGGTGTGGATCGAGGCGGTCGGACGCGGCGATCTCGTTTCCGCACAAAGCCAGGGCGAGCGCCTCGACATGATCGAGACCGGTCAGGGCTTTGACTATGGCTTCGGTGTCATGGGAGTCGACGATTGGATCGGCCACAACGGCGTCTTTCCTCCCGGCTACCAAAGCATCGCCCTCCATGATCCGGTGCACGACCAAACGATCGTCGTGCTGGCCAACGCGTGGTTCTCCGACGGCTACCACTTTCCCGGGGAGATGGCTGTCGAGATCATGCCGCTGCTGGTGCCGGAGCCTTCGACCTGGGCGCTGCTGGCGGTGGCCGCAGTGGGACTCGCGGCGGCCCGCTGGCGGGCTGGCGCCGCGGGAAAAGCGCCGTGATGAGATCGCCCCGCGCCTTGCCGGTCGTGCTCGCCCTCCTGCTGGCGGGTTGCGCCTCGGTGAGCGTGAAGGAGGACCAGTGGTCGTCCGGGCGGCTGAAGCCGCCGACACGGGTTTACGTGGAAAACTATGACATCCCTTCCGATGCTCTGGCGGTCGACCGCGACGGGGAGGATCTGGAAAGCTTCCGCCAGGCCACGGCCGAAAACTTCACCGCGGAGCTTTGCGAACGCATCACCAAGCGCATCGCCCCGGCGGTCCCGCTGGCCGACGACGTGCATCCGGAGAAGGGCAGCTGGGTCGTGGAGGGCCGTTTTTGCGGCTGAACCAAGGCAGCCGGTTGCTGCGCAGTCTGGTCGGTCTGGGCGCCGGGGGCACGAAGATGGAGGCGCAGACGACCGTCTCGGCGGTGGGGGCGCGCGGCGAGAAAAAGCCGGTCGCGGAAATCGAAACGACCGGCGGGTCGAATGCGGAACCCGGCATGCTCACTTTCCCCACGCCGATCGGCGGCGGTATCCGCGCGTTGGTGTCCCTGGCGAAGACGGGCGTGACCGCGGACCAGCGGCGCACGGCGCGGATGATCACCGCGGCGATGGCGGAGAAGCTGGAGGCGGAGGGCCACGCTTTGCCGGGGAAGGAGGAGAAAGTGAAGAGGTTGGACGCGCAGCCGTGACGGCGCGGCGGCGTCCGTGCGGCGTTCAGGCGGCGCGCAAGGCCGCGAGGAGTTCCCCGAGCGGGACGGAGGCGAAACGCGTGGCGGTGTCGGAAACGGCGTAGGGAAGAATGAGCATGTCGCGGTGAACGAGGGCGCCGCAGGAATAGACGACGTTCGGCACGTAACCTTCGCGTTCGTCGGAGGCGGGTCCGAGGAGCGGTTCCCGGAGGCGCCCGAGCACGCGCGAAGGATCGTCGCGGTCGAGCAGCACGGCGCCGAGGCAATATTTGCGCATGGGTCCGACGCCGTGTGTCAGCACGAGCCAGCCGGCCGCGGTCTCGAGGGGCGAACCGCAGTTCCCGAGTTGCGTGAATTCCCACGGCTGGGACGGGCGCACGATGACCTTCGATTCATACCAGAAACACGGGTGGTCGGAGAACATGAGGTGGATGTTCTCGCCGTCCTGGCGTCCGAGCATGGCGTAGAGTCCGCGGATGCGGCGGGGGAAGAGGGCGAGTCCTTTGTTGGCCACGGCGGGTCCGTTCAGCGTGCTGACGCGGAAGCGGGCGAAGTCGCGCGTTTCGACGATCTGCGGGAAAATGGTGCTGCCGTTGTAGGCGGTGTAGGTGGCGTAGTAGACGATGGAGCCGTCGGACTCGGTGAAGCGGACGAAGCGCGCGTCCTCGAGGCCGTTGCTCTCGAGCGGGGAGTAGGGAAAGAGGACCTTCTCCGACATGCGGAGTCTCTCCTTGAACCGCACGGTGTAGTTGGCCTCGGCGAGACGCAGGGCTTGCACCCCCGCCCGCACAACCTCGGCGGGCACGTCCTCGCGGTGCAGGCGCGCCACGCGCAGGACGAGTTCGTCCATGCGGAACGTGCCAGGCAATTCCGACGTGGCCCGGTTGGCGGCGCCGAAGTCGACGCCCATTTCGTGAAGTTTGCGGCGGAAGAGGACGAGCTCGTAACCGGCAGCGGGTTCGGGGCGCGGCGAGTGGACGAAACGCGAGACGGGATCGAGGCGCACGGTGCCGTCGGCCGCGGCCACGCCAGAGCGGAAGGTGATGGACGAAATGTGGCCCTCGCCGGTGGCGCGCAGGCTGAGGATGAAGCGGAGTTCGCCGGCGGCGAGTCCGGACTGGTCCGGGGCGGGCACGATGCTCGGGTTGAAGAGGGCGCTGGATTCGAGCGAATACTCGTTGGTGAAATACGAGCCGATGAGGAGCCGGCGGGGCTCGCTCACGGCGCGGCCGGCCGGCAGGAGCGGGGCCATCTTGTCGAAGCGCTCCAGGAAGATCGCTCGGATGTCCTCGTGGCGATCGTGGAATTCGTGGAGGACATTCTCCAGCACCGCGTCGACGGTGGCGTCGTCGAGGAGGAGGACGCGAGCCAGGATGTCGAGGAGCCGGCGGCTGGGTTCGGCGTGGCCGGTGGGTTTGACCACGACGGATGCCATGAAGGGCCGGAGAAGAACCCGCCGGGGATCGGGGCGGAGTTCGAGCGCTTGGCGGCGGATCTTCACGCGGTGGCGCCGCAGGGGAAGGCCTGCTGGAACGAGGCGGTGGCGTTCTCCAGCGCCTTCCATTCGGTGAGGGCGAGCCAGAAGGAAAGGGTGGATTCGGCGCCCTGGTTGCGGTTGACCCGGTGGGTGTGCAGGCCGTCGCGGCAACCGCCGGTGGACGCGTCATAAAGAGCTTCGTGAAGGTCGTTCGACCCGAGGAACCAGTCAAACGCGCTCCGGGCCCGAGCGCGCCACCACGGGTCGGACGTCGTGTTGAAGGCCTCGAGGCAGGCGCCGACCGCGGCGGCGGCTTCGACCGGTTGCTGGTCGTATCCGGCGGGCGCGCCGCCTTTCCGCCAGAAGCCGGGAGAGCCGACCGGACGAAAGCATCCGCCGGTGCCGCGCTGGTGCTCCATGAGCCACCGCAGCGACGTCAAGCCGGCCTCACACATCCCGGGGCGGGAGGTCCAGCGTCCGGCCAGGATCAGCGCCTGGCTGAGGCGGGCATTGTCATAAGCCACCACCTCCTCGAACCACGGCCAGTCCGGCGTGGCCACGCGCTGCCAGAGCCGGAACAGGCGGTCCGCGAGCTCCTCCCGCACACGGGCGGCCAGCAGGTCGCCGTCCATGGCGCGCAGGTATTCGTGGAGTCCGAGGATCGCGAAGGCCCAGGCGCGGGGCGAGGTGAACGATGACAGCGCGGGCAGGGCTTCCTCGAAGAGCGGCGCCGCCCAGGCGCGCAGGGATTCGCTGCGGGTGCGCCCGACCACGGCACCGAGGGCCCAGAGGGCGCGCCCGTGGCTGTCCTCCGAGCCTTGTTCCTCCAGCCAGCGCCGTTCAAAGGCCATGAAGTTGCGGAAGCGGCCGGTCGCGGGCACGAACGCATGCTGCAGGAAGGCCGCGTAGGCGGACCGCGCGTGGCGGAGGGCCGGGGGCAGTTCATCGAGCTCCTCGAGGAGGACGGCCAGCAGCAGGGCGCGGGAGTTGTCGTCCGTGCAGTAGCCGTGTTCGCACCACGGCACGGCAAAGACGGCATGCTGGAAGATGCCGGTGCTGTCGGTCAGGCGCAGGAGGTGATCGAAGCGCCAAGGAGGGAGATCCCGGGGGCTGGACGGTTCCGCGCCGGCGGGGGCCGTGTGGTTGCGGTGGCGTTCGAAGTGCCGGCAAGCTTGGCCGAAGACCTCGGCGTAGCGGCGGGCGACCTCGGGCCAGACCATCCCGCGTCCGGCGAGGTAGGCCTGCTTGCGGAGGCTGTTGAGACGTTCGGGATGGGAGAGAAGGTCATCGACCGCGCGCGAGATGGCGGCGGGATCGCGGAACGGGACAAGGACGCCGCGGCCGTCGGCCAGCAATTCCGCGGCGTGCCAGTAGGGGGTCGAGACCACGGCTTTGCCGGCGCCGTAGCAATACGACAGCGTGCCGGACGTGATTTGCGCCTCGTTGAGGTAGGGGGTGATGTAGACGTCGGCCGCGCCGATATGGGCGCGGAGTTCCCCGTCGGAGACGTAGCGGTTGACGAAGAGGACATGGGGCCCGACGCCGAGGGTGCGGGCCAGGCGTTCGAGCGCGAGCCGGTAGGTTTCGCCTCCCGTGCGGAGCAGATTCGGGTGGGTGGCGCCGAGGACGATGTAGAGCAGTCGCGGGTGGCGTGCCACGAGGTCGGGCAGAGCCCGGATGACATATTCGATGCCTTTGTTCGGCGAGAGCAGGCCGAAGGTCAGCATGACCGGGCGGCCGGCGACTTCGATCTGGTCCTTGAAAAAGCTCGGGTCGGTGAAGGCGACGTCTGGGATGCCGTGCGGGATGACGGACACCAGATCCTCCGCGACGTGGTAGATGTCTTTCAGCATCTCCTTGGCGCGCGCGGCCATGACCACGACCCGGGTGGAGAGTTCGATCAGGGCGGCGAAGACGCGCCGCTGATCGGGATCGGGGTGCGCGAGCACCGTGTGGAGGGTGGTGACGACGGGCATGCGCACGCGGCGCAGGAGACCGAGGAGGTGTCGTCCGGCGGCGCCACCGAAGATGCCGAATTCGTGCTGCACGCAGAGCACGTCGACGTGCGCGAGGTTGAGAAAGCGGGCGGCCCGGAGGTAGGAGGCGGCGTCGGCCTGGGGGATTTCGAAGCGCACTTCCGGCGGATAGGCGTATTCGCCGGGCCGGTCGGAGACAGCGATGACCGGACACGTCCACGCGCCGCGGGCCGCGGCCACCGACTCCCGCAGGTCGCGGGTAAAGGTCGCGATGCCGCACCGCCGGGGCGGATAGTCGCCGAGGAAAGCCACTTTGCCCGGTGGCGATGCGCTGACCATGCCGCATTATTTCCGCGCCCCGTCCGGCGGATAGTATGGAAATCCCTACCAATCGCGCTGCGCGCGGGGAGCGTTGCGGGGAAACAGCCGGCGGTGCACGCGGGTTCGATCATCCGGCCGCCGGCGAGGGTGCGGCCAAGAACAGCTTGATCTGTTCGGAATGCGGACACTCCCGTGTTGCGATAACGCGGAGCTTCTGTGAATGATGAGTCATAGTACTCGGATGTCCGCTCCAACATCACCGTCCCGCCGGTGGCTCCCGGTGGTATGCGTATGCCTGACGCCGGCCCTCCTGCTTGGTCGCTTGCAGGCCGAGTCCGTGACATTTCGCTTCGAGGACCCCGGGGCCGAATCCGTGGCTCTGGCGGGCGAGTTCAACAATTGGAAGCCCGAGGCGATCAGTCGCGATGAGCGCGGCGGTTGGACGAAAACACTGGATCTGCCGGCGGGAACCTACGGCTACAAGTTTGTCGTCAACGGCCGGCACTGGCTCTTCGATCCCGCGAACCCGGCCCGCAAGATGGTCGGGGGCAACGACAACTCGGCGGTGGTGGCGGGCGATGGCGTGTTCCGTCCGGCGGACGGGGCGGGGCGCAAGGAATGGACGTTCACCCTCGCGGACGAGACGGCACAGCAGGTCTTTGTGGCCGGAAGCTTCAACGGTTGGAACACCACGCTCCATCCCATGTCACGGAACGAAAACGGCCGGTGGGAGGCGAAGATTCCGCTTCCCGCGGGAAACACGACCTACAAGTTTGTGGTGGACGGACGGTGGGTGACGGATCCCGGCAATCCGCAGACCGAGCCCGACGGCCAGGGCGGCGTCAATTCTGTCATGACCGTGGAAGGATTCCACGCGACCAACGCCCGGCCGCAGGTCAGCCACCTGCACATGGTTGACGCCTTCACCCGGCAGATGCGGACGTGGCTGGAGGAAAAGCGTTTCGCCGACTTGGAGGCGATGGCCGCCACACTCCGGTCGGCGCAGACACGGTGGCAGACCGGTTTGTGGAAGCTGCCTGACTTCTACGTCGGAGTGACGGCTCAACAGGGGGAATACGAAGCGGTCGCGCCGTTGCTGGAGGAGTGGATCAAAGCCTGCCCCGACTCCGTCACACCGCGCGTGGCCAAGGCCGACTCGTTGGTGAACCATGCGTGGGCGGCACGGGGTTCCGACTGGGCTTCCGAGGTCAAGCCGGAGGCATGGCCGGTTTTCGAGGAACGCCTGCAGCAAGCGAAAGCGGTGATCGAGGAGGCGCGGGGCCTGTCCGCCAAAGACCCCGCGTTGGATTCCGTCATGCAGGCAGTTTACCTCGGCCTCGGCGCAGACTTCGGGCGATCGCAATACGACGAGCTTTTTTCAAGGGCGACAACGGCCTTTCCGGGATATTACGGCTACTATTTCAGCAAAGCGCACTACCTCCTGCCGCGCTGGCACGGAGAGCGCGGGGAGTGGGAGGCCTTTGCGGCGGAGGCGGCCGATGCCTCGCCGGAGGGCGACGCCATCTACACCCGCATCGCTTGGGCCAACAGCCGGTTCTATGACAATATTTTCAAAGAGGCGGCCGTTTCGTGGCCGCGGATGAAGAATGGATTCGAGCAGATCCTCCAGGCGTATCCGGAATCCCGCTGGAACCTGAACTCCTACGCGAGGTTCGCCGTGCAGGCCGGGGATGAGGAAACGGCGCGCCGCTTGATGGAGCTCATTGGTGACACGCCGGACATCATTGCGTGGCGCGGTCCCGGGCGGTGGCGGGAAGCCCGGCGCCTGGCGGAGGGGCGCGCAGCGCAGTCGCCGGTTCGCGCCCAATGGGAAATGCCCGGCAGGGTCGCCTGCGTCGTCCCGCTGCCCGGCGGGCGATCCTTCGCCGCCATCGACACCGAAGGGATGCTCGCAGTGTTCGAAACCGACAGCCGGGCCCCGGCGTTTGCCAAAGAATTCAAAGGCGAAAAAGGTGCACAGCTTGCGGTGTCGCCGGACGCGAAGTGGCTGGCGGCGGCCTTCCACCGCGAGGACGGGCCCGGCCGGGTCCGGGTCTTCACGCTGCCCGCCATGGAGGAGAGAATAATCCTCGAAGACTGGAAGGGTGAGGTGATGCGTCTCGCTTTCACTCCCGACTCGCGGGAGCTTTTCCTCGCGGGGGGCACGGTCAACGGCGAGGGCGATATGCGGGTTTGGGACACCGCGACCGGCCGACTCTCGCCCTTTGTCGAAGGGGGGTTGCCGGGCGGATACGTCGCTTACGCGGACCTCTCACCGGACGGAAAGCTTCTCGCCGCTGGCGAGAACCGCACGCTTGTCCTTTGGGATTTTGCCGCGAGGAAAGTCCTCAAGCGCATGCCGCGCGATATTGGCGGCTGGGTCATGGGGCTGTCGTTCTCGCCGGACGGCAAACAACTGGCGGAATTGACCGGCTCCGGCTGGAACAATGGCGGCCGCGACAGCCGCATCTTCGTCTGGGACACCTCGACATGGGAAAGTCGCGAGGTGCCGCTCGACAACACCGGGGGAGGGCCGATCCGGGTCGTGTTCTCGCCGGACGGCAAGCGGTTTGCGACCGGTGGGGTCGATCACGACGTGCGCCTCTGGTCGTCCGACGGAAAAGAAGAAATCGCGTGCCTCTCCGGCCATAAAGCCGGGATACAAACCCTCGCTTTCCTCGACGGCGGCCGGAGTCTTCTCTCGGGCTCTTTGGATCGCCAAATTATCCTCTGGGATCTTGACGATTCGAGCCCGGGCCGTTGACTTCGGTGGCAAGCGGTCCATGTGACGGTGTGATTTGTTTCGGGCTAAATGTTTGAGCCACGCGATTGCGAAGACACCGGCCCCCGCCGTTCATCATGGTGGAGAAGACTCCGACCTCACCTCCACCAAAGAAGGCCCGCGCCTGCCAGCAAGACGAGTGGGGCGACGGCAAGCGGCACCTGCAGATCGTCGGCGACACCGGGGTAAATGACGCTTCGCTTCGGGTTCCTCGGGTCGCAAAAAACCTCCACGGACGAGCCGACGGGAAAACGCGAGGCAAACTCGCGGGCTTCGGCCTCGCGCATGAAGGTCCGGGAGCCGAAACGAATCCTGTCACCTTCCCAGCAGCAGCCATTCCAAGTGTATCGATAGCGCAGGGCGAGGTAAGAGCAGATCAAAGGACCATAGTCTCGGCGCACCGCGGTTTGGAAGACCTCCGCCGGCACTTTGCTCCAGGACCTCGACTGGACCGCCCAGGCCAGCGTGTAAAGCGTCAGCAAGAGAGTCACGCTCCCGACGGCGAGCAGAAACCAGCCCAAGATCATGGGTTCAATACTTCAGCACCCGCTCGAGAAACCGCCGGGCTTGGCTGCTTTCGGGGGTGGAGAAGAAATCTTTCGCGGTGCCTTGTTCGACGATGCGGCCATTGGCGAGGAAGGCGACTTGGTCGGCGACGGTTCGGGCGAAGTTCATCGCGTGGGTCACGAGGATGAACGTGCGGCCTTCGGCTTTGAGATCGGCGATGACTTCGAGGACTTCGGCGGTCATTTCCGGATCGAGAGCGGAGGTGGGTTCGTCGAAAAGGAGGAGCTTCGGACGGATGGCGACGGCGCGCGCGATGGCGACGCGTTGGCGCTGTCCGCCGGAAAGCTCGGCAGGACGTTTGTGCGCGTGGTCGGCGAGGTGGAGGCGGTCGAGGAGTTCGAGGGAGCGGGTGCGGGCTTCGTCGGTGTTGAGGCCGTGAACGGCCGTCAACGGGAGCATGACATTGGACAAGGCGTCGAGGTGGGGAAAGAGATTCCAAGATTGGAAGACGGTGCCGATTTGGCTGCGATAGGCGCGCAGAGACTTTTCGTCCTTCGGCACCGCGAGTCCGTCGACGGCCAGTGACCCGTGCTCGGGGGATTCGAGGCCGCCGATCAGGCGCAGGAGAGTGGACTTTCCGCCGCCGGAGGGTCCGAGCAGGGCGAGGACGTGGGGGAAGTCGAGCTCGGCCGTGATGCCGTCGATCACGGTTTGGGCGCCGTAGCGTTTGGTCAGACGGTCGAACTCAAGTTTCATAACGGAATTTGTGTTCGAGGCGGCGGGCAAACAGCGAAACGGGGAGCGTGAGAGCGAGGTAGCCGAAAGCGAGCGGGAGATAGCTTTCGAGGGTGCTGTAGGTGGCGGAGTTGACCTGCTGCGCGGCGAGGGTGAATTCGCCGATGCCGAGGATGGAGAGGAGGGAGCTGTCTTTGATGATGGAGGCGGCTTGTCCGGCGAGCGGGGGGAGGATGTGGCGGATGGCTTGGGGGAAGATGACGTGGCGGTAGGTTTGCCAGCGGGTCAGACCGATGGCGCGGGCGGATTCGAGTTGGGATCGTCCGACGCTTTCGATGCCCGCGCGGACCATTTCGGCGATGTAGGCGCCGCTGAAGATGGCAAGGATGAGGATGCCGGCGGTGTAGCGGTTTTGCAGTCCGACGGCATCGGCCACGACATAAAAGAGGATGAGGAGTTGGACGAGGAGCGGGGTGCCGCGGATGAGCTCGATGTAGCCGGCGGCAAGCCAGCGCACGGCTGGGTAGCGGGCGCGGCGTCCGAGGGCGGCGAGGAGTCCGAGCAGGACGCTGAGCACCAGCGCGGCGGCGGAAATCCAGATGGTGTTGAGCCAGCCGTGCCAGAAGACTTCGCGGTAGGCCCAGACGCCGGACCAGTTCCAGCTGAGGGCTTGGAGAATGGCGAAGCAGGCGGCGGCCAGGAGGCCGGCGGCGAGGAGGACGGAGATGACCGCGTTGATGGTGTGGTGGCGGGTCATGGAAGAGATGCAACCGGCGGTCATAGACCGCCGCTACAAGTTGGCGGATTTGGCTTCGCGCCAGAGGGTGTCGAGAGCTTCGGGGTTCAGGTCTTCGAGCTTTCGGTCTTTCGCGGCGGCGGATTTTTCCATGTGTTGGAAGCGGGCGACGAAGCGTTGGTTGGCGTGCTCCAGGGCGAGTTCGGGCTCGACGCCGAGTTTGCGGGCCATGTTGACGGCGGTGAAGAGGAGGTCGCCGAGTTCGTGTTCGAGCTTTTTCGGATCGCCGGATTCGAGTTCGACGGACAACTCGGCCAGTTCCTCGCGGAATTTGTCGATGACGCCGTCCGTGTCGGGCCAATCGAAGCCGACGCGGGCGGCCTTCTTCTGGATGTTGGCGGCGCGGATGAGGGCTGGGAGGGCGCGCGGGATATTGGCCATGATGGAGGCGCTTTCGCCTTTCTCCTCGCGTTTGATTTGCTCCCACTGGCGGAGGACGGCTTGGGTGTCGGAGGCATATGTGTCGCCGAAGACGTGGGGGTGGCGGCGGATGAGTTTGTCGCAGGTGTGCTGGGCGGCGTCCTCGAGAGTGAAGGCGCCGCGTTCGGCGGCAAGATCGGTGTGGAAGACGACTTGCAGGAGGAGGTCGCCGAGCTCCTCGCGGAGGTTGGCGTCATCGGCCTTGGTGATGGCGTCGATCGTTTCGCAGGCTTCCTCGAGGAGTCCGGCGCGGAGGGATTCGTGGGTCTGCTCGCGGTCCCACGGGCAACCGTCGGGCGAGCGGAGGAGGCTGACGATGGCGCGGAGGCGGGCGACGGGTTCCGTCGGGAGATTTTGGAGTTTGTTGGACATCGAGTCGTGACGGGCGAGACGCCCGTGCCCCCTGGTCAGCGACTTAGATGCGCCATTGCTCCTTGTGGCTGCCGCGTAGGTCGGTGACTTCGCCGGCGCTGTTGACCGAGACATACCACGTGAGCGCGGTGGTGGCGATGATGGTGACGACAAGCACGGCGCCGACGAGCGAGCCGGGGAGTTCGCCGACGGCGTTGTAGAAGGCGGACCACGAGTGGATGGGCGGGCTGGCGTGCATGAAAAGTTTGGTCATCCACGCGACGATGATGATGGCGATGATGAAGACGTAGTTGCGCTTGAGGCGGCGTCCGACGGCTTCGAGTTTGCTGATCTTGAAGGACGGGAGGATGAGGTCCTCGCAGACGAGCTTTTGCCAGTCGCCGCCGAGGAGGGCGGGGTTGCGGGAGACGGTGGCGACGAGGAAGTGGGATTCGATCATGCGGACACGGCCGCGGAACGCGTCATGGAAGCGGTAACGCCGCGCCTCGATCCAGAGCATCATCCAGACGATGACGAGGTTGAAAAAGAAGATGATGTGGGGGATGTCGCGGAACGAGAAGGCGACGGTCACGATGGTGGTCGTGCTGGTGATGGCCCACGTGGTGGTGATGTCGAGACGCTGGCGCCAGACCATGATGCGTCCGAGTTCGCCCCGATAGAAGTGAGCCATGGCGTTGACGTAGCACGGGTCGTGCAATTCGTCGCCATTGGTGCGGGTGATGGCTCGGTCGCCGTCCATGGGTCAGCGCCGCTCGTCTTCCAACAGCAAGGCGCGGGCGCGTTCGAGTTGCTCGCGCTCCCGGCGGGTCAGGCTGGCCAGCCCGTCGCGGGAGATTTTTTCAAGCAGCGGATCAATGATGCGGTGGGGGTCGACGGGTTCGGCGTCCGGGTCCTTGACGACACGGAGCCGCGGCTGCCGGGTGCGGCGCGGCGCGGGGCGGAGGCGGGACAGGAAATCGAGATTGAGCGCCGCCCCGTGGCGGATGGCGTAACAAGCGAGGAAGGCGGTGGCGAGCAGGACGAGCATTTCGGGCCACTGGCGTCCGGCTAGGAGTTGGAGGACGGAGAGTCCGAGGAAGACCCAAGCGAAAATTTTGGCCGTGATCTGGAAAAGAAGTTGGGCGTTGGGATAAAGCGCGGCGAAGGCGAGGAAGACAGCGAAGTTGGCCCAGCTTTGGTTGAGGGCGAAGGTTTGGCCGGTGACGAGAGAGGCGGCGAGGAGGAGGGATGGCCCGAGGAGGAGGAAGCCGAGGTAGAGGCGGACGAAGCCTTTGCGTCCGAGATACTGCTCCACGTCGCGCCCGAAGATGTAGAGCATGACGAGAGAGATGATGAACCACGGATCGGGGGCGTTGATGAAAGCGTAGGTGAAGCAGCGCCAGATTTCGCCGTGGCGGAGGGCGTCTTCGGTGTTGAAAGTGAGTTTGGCCAAGACGGCTTCGGCGCCGGAGGCCAGCGCCACCGCGACACCGATCATGCAGGCGACATAAAGGGCCACGATGATGGTCGTGGCATAAACCGGAACGCGGCCGACCCACGTGATCGGGTCATAGTTCTCGGGGCTGCGGTGAGTGATCACGGGAAAGTCAAACTAGCGTGGTTCGGGCGGGGGGACAAGGGGAAGAGAGGTGTTCAGTGTTCAGTTTTCGGTGATGTTGAGTTGGTCAGGCGCTTGATGGGTTTGAAGTAGGCGGTGAGTTGGCCGGGCGGGAGGCGGCCGGCGGTGCCGTCGGTGAGGAAGATGCGGTCCCAGCAGCGTTCGAAGCAGTGCGGGGCGAGGGGCATCGTGGAGGCGAGGTCTCGGGCGTGGGCGTAGAAGGCGCGGTCGCGGCGGCGGGCGGCTGCGCGGGTGACGATGAACTGGGCGCCGACGAAGAAGCGGTAGGTGCCGGGTCCGGGGTCGCCGAAGATTTGTTGATGGAATTCGTCGAGGGGGAGTTCGGCGCGGTCGGGGTTTTTGCTCCACGGCACGAACAGGCGCCGGCCGCGGGAATCGTCGGTGTCGGCGAGGAAGCCGAGCCAGTGGAAGTCGGGGATGTGGAGTGAACCGTCGGCAAGCGCGCTGAGCGTTTTGTGCAGATCGGGGGCGTGGTCGAAGGGGCGGCCTTGGACAAACACGGTCAGATCGGCGAGCGAGTCGTGGTGTTGGCATAAGTGATGCAGGTAAGTGTGCGCTTCGCGTCCGTTGTTCGGCAGGCAAACCCCGCGGCTGCCGCCATCGCCTTTGTCGTAAACCGTGACGCGGAATTCCCCCGGGACGCGCTTTAGCCACGCGAGATCTTCGTCGTAGCGGGCAACGACCAATTCAAAGCGCGGCGGCATGGTGGTCGGCGGTGAAAATGGCCGCGGCGGTTTCGATGGTGTTGGCGTGCAGACGGGCTGTCATGCCCAGTTCGCGGTGGTAGCCGCCCCCGTAAAGCACGGCCACGGGAAGACTGCGTTCGCGGCACCAAGTCAGCACCATGCGGTCGCGCTCGAGCATCTGCTCCGTGCCCAGTCGCATCTGACCGAACCGGTCTTGCGCGTGCACGTCGGCACCGGAAATCCAGATGACCAAGTCGCTGGGGAAATTGTCCATGGCGGACGGCAACGTATGGGCCAGCGCCGCAAGGTAATCGTCCCCGCTCACTTCGCGGGGAAGTCCGACATCGCAGTTGCCGGGCTCCTTGGCGCTCGGGTAGTTGCGCTCGCCATGGATCGAGTAGGTGAAGACGCGCTGGTCGCCGCGGAAGATGGCATGCGTGCCGTTGCCTTGGTGCGCGTCGGTGTCGGCGACGAAGATGCGGAGGGTTGGACGGCTTTCGTGCAGGTCCCGTATGGCGACCGCGACGTCGTTGAGCACGCAGTAACCGAGGCCGCGGTCGGGAAAGGCATGATGCGTTCCGCCGGCGAGATTGGCCCCCATGCCGTGCTCGAGGGCGTGCCGGCAGGCCGCGATAGTGGCTGCGGTTTCCAAGGACGAGCGATAAAGCAACTTCGGCTGCCACGGCAGGCCGAGTTTGTAGACCTCTATGTCGCCAAGCGTTCCGCGGCTGAGCTTTTCCAGATATATGCTTTCGTGAACCCGGCGCAGCTGACGAAGTGTGGCGGGGGCGACTAAGGAGATATCGATGGGCGCGGTCGAGGCAATGAGGAGATCGTGTGCCTGCGGAAATTTCTCCATGGGGAACGGATGACCCGGCGGCAATGGGAGGAAATAGTCCGGGTGATAAAAGCAGCGCAGGCGCGGC
>Ga0172372_10004391_pt1 | contig 20069 bp, 17 predicted proteins | sample LakKiv5m_2_FD_114544 | JGI IMG/M metagenome (GOLD analysis project Ga0172372, IMG submission 114544) | Freshwater microbial communities from Kabuno Bay, South-Kivu, Congo - kab_092012_9.5m | ecosystem: Environmental > Aquatic > Freshwater > Lake | place: Democratic Republic of the Congo...
GTGGATTTGCCATGATCAATGTGAGCAACAATTGAAAAATTTCTGATATGCGAAAGCGACTTAGACATTGAATTAGACATTGCGATTGGAGAGTGAATTAAATTAAGAAAATTAAATTAATGTAAAGACCAACAAAACTTTTAATTAAAAAAAATAAAATCTTCGATGAAAATCAAAATTGCAGTTTTATAATCAGTTGCAAACTTATTTCAATTTAAAATTTCTCAATTTGATGTCAAATATTAAACTCCAACCAGTTAGGGGAACCAAAGATCTTTTTGCTAGCGATATAAAAATATTTAATCGCATTATTGAAGTTGCAAAAATCAACTCTGAACTATTTGGATTTGAAGAAATCCAAACACCAATTTTTGAATTTAGTGAAGTTTTTGAACGTAATTTAGGCGAGACTTCTGATATAATTTCTAAAGAAGTTTACAAATTTTTAGACCGATCTGATAATTATTTAACTCTGAGACCAGAGTTCACTGCGGGGATCGTTAGAGCTTTGATCTCTAACGGCGAATTAATGCAAGTTTTACCTCGAAAATTATTTTCTTATGGCCCCATTTTTCGTTATGACCGTCCCCAAAAAGGTCGTCAAAGACAGTTTCATCAAATTAATTTTGAGATCTTTGGCGAAGAAAATTATTTTTGTGACGCCGAAGCCATTTTAATGGCTAATAAAATTCTTAAAGATCTTGAGGTTTTAGAAAATACAACTCTAAATATCAATTCGCTTGGATGTTCGCAAACCAAAATAAATTTTGAAGAAGCTCTCAAAAATTATCTTCAAAAATTTCGTCAAGATTTATCACAAGATTCGCAAAATCGTCTTGATAAAAATCCACTTCGAATTCTTGATTCTAAAGATCAGATTGATGCTGAAATTTTGTACGATGCCCCATCAATTCAAAATTTTTATTCTGAAAATTCCAAAAAATCTTTTGATGAAATATTAAATTTACTTGAAAAATTTTCTGTAAAATATGTTGTAAATTCTCGTTTGGTTCGTGGTTTAGATTATTATACCTCAACAGTTTTTGAGTTTCTCATGAAGCATGATGGTTCGCAAAACGCCGTTTTAGCTGGCGGAAGATATGATAATTTAGTTGAAAAAATGGGTGGTAAAACTATGCCCGCGATCGGTTTTGCATCTGGAATTGAAAGGCTATCTTTGTTAATGAATTATGCTCCACAAAATTCGCGACCAATTTGGGTTAATTATATTTCCCAGTCGGAAAAAACTATAGCTTTTGAAATTGCTAATCGACTCAGAAATTCTGGACTCAATGTTGATTTTGCATATGATAGTAACTTTAAAAAACAAATGAAAAAATCTACGCAAAATAACGCTAGATTTGTAATCATTATTGGTGAGGATGAAGCTAAAAATGGTAATGTGGTGGTCAAAGATTTTGATAATTCCAAAGAGCAAAAAGTTAAACAAGAGTTGTTAATTCATTATTTAAAAGGCAAAATAAAATGATTGGTTTTGAAGAAATAGAACAAAAATTAATTAGCAATTTTAATTCAAATAAATTCCATCACGGCATTATAATTTCTGGTAAAAAAGGTATCGGTAAAGCAAGTTTTGTTAAAAATTTTTGTAATAAAATTTTAAACGAAAAATCTCACCAAAATCATAATGCACCTAATATTGATTTTGTTATTGCTGAAAAACTTCCCGATAAAAAAACTATTGGCATCGAAATTATTCGTCAAAAGCAACAATTTTTAAATCATACTGCCGGAATTTCAGAATATAAATTTCTGATTGTTGATGCGGTTTGTGAACTTACTAAACAAGCTTCTAATGCTCTTCTTAAAAGCTTAGAAGAGCCAAAAAAAAACTGTTTTATAATTTTGATTGCTCACCAATTAAACAAGGTTTTGCCAACAATTAAATCCCGTTGTTTGATAGTTAAAGTGCCGGATTTTTCAAATTCACAATTTAATTCAATACTTGAAAATAAAAGTTTAAATCTAAGTGATATCGATCAGGAGTTCTTATCTCAAATTTGCGAGAATTGTCCTGCTTTGGCGATAAGTTCAGGTGAAGATCTAATTAAATTTTATCGTGGATTTGTCGATTCTCTTGCCAATAAAAAAATTGCCAATGATTTATTGAAAATGCTTGGTGATAAGAATTTTTCATTTTTGGTAATTGAAAAAGTTGTGCTATTTTTCATCTCTCAACTCATTAAAAAAAATAACAATTTACCGATATTTAATTATTATTCCAAAGATGCTCAAAAATTCGAGGATTTATCAAAAAATTTTAATCTAAATAATCAATTAGATTTATATAATAATATCAGCAAAAGTCTTGAGAATGCATTAAAATCAAACCTCGATAAAAAAATTAATTTTATAAATATTTTTAATCAAATTTGTTATGTCTAAAACTTATAGAGCTATTGGTTTAATGAGTGGTACATCTCTTGATGGTATTGACTTAGCTTTAATCGAAAGTAATGGTGAAGATAAAATTCAGGTTATTGGTAATGACTATTTGTCATATGAGTCGGAATTTCGTAATAAACTTAGATCGATAATTTTTTCCACCAAAATTGCTATTGAAGACATTAAAATCATCGAAAATGAGTTAACCATTCAACACGCAAATTTGGTTAATAATTTTATGCAAAAAAACAATTTATCTAATGAGGATATTGATGTAATTGGTTTTCACGGACAAACAATTTATCACAATCCAGCCCAAAAAATAACTTGGCAAATCGGAAATTCTCAGCTTCTTGCTTCGATGACAAAAATTAATGTAATTGGAGATTTTCGAGTTAATGATGTGATTGAGGGTGGGCAAGGAGCTCCATTGGTGCCAATTTATCATTATTACTTATTTTCTAAAATTGATAAGCCAAGCGCAATTTTAAATATTGGAGGAATTTGCAATCTTACTTATTTCGATAATCAATTAACAAATCTTATTGCCTTTGATGTTTGTTACGGCAATGCACCCATGAATGATTTGGTTTTTAAAAAACTAGGTCGAGAATTTGATGAAAATGGAGATATTGCGCGTTTAGGTTCACCTAATATCGAAATAGCAAAACAAATAATTGATGCACCAATTTTTAACACTAAAATCCCAAGATCATTTTCAAGAAATGATTTTGATATTATTTTGCGACCGATGGAAAACCTTGAGCTAAAAGATGCTTTAGCTACTCATATTTATATTATTTCTCAAATACTGGCGCGAGATATTGAAAATAATATCCCTCATTTGCCAAAGAACATTATTGTTTGTGGCGGTGGTAGTAAAAATTTTTTCTTGATTGAAAATATTCAAAAAAGATTACCAAAATGTGAAGTAATTTCTGCAAAAAAACTTGGTATGAATGTTGATTTTATTGAGGCAGAAGCTTTTGGATTTTTAGCAATTCGAAAACTCCGAAATTTACCAATTAGTTTCCCAAAAACAACTGGAACCAAATCAATTTATGGATCTAAGGGCGGAGTTTTATTTGAGGTTAATTAACGATTCTATTTACTAGGAATAATTAATAGATTTTGAGATTTGAGATATTGTTTTACTTCTAAAATTGAATAAGTTCTAAAATGAAATATTGAGGCAGCCAAAACCGCAGAAGCGCCAGATCTAAGTCCATCAGCAAAATGTTCGATTTTCCCAACTCCACCTGAGGCAATTAATGGAATGTTAATTTTTGAGCTAATTAATTTAATTATTTCTAAGTCATACCCAGATTTGGTGCCATCTTTATCCATTGAAGTTAAAAGTATTTCCCCCGCTCCACGATTTTGAGCTTCGAGTGCCCAATCAAGAGCATTAATTCCAGTTGGGTATGAACCACCTTTGGCAAAAACTTCATAATTTGAGGATGATTTTTTTTTGACATCGATAGCAACAACAACAGCTTGCGATCCAAATTTATTAGAAGCTTGAGAAATTAGCTCAGGATTTGAAATTGCTGATGAATTTATAGAAACTTTGTCAGCTCCACATTTAAGAAGTGTTGAGAAATCTTCGATTTTGCTAACACCTCCGCCAACAGTAAATGGAATAAAGCATTTTTTAGCAACTTTTTCGACCATTTCAAACATGGTTGAACGATTTTCTTTGCTTGCGTTAATATCTAAGAAGCATAATTCATCTGCGCCTTCATCAAAATAATATTCGGCTTGTTTTAATGGATCGCCTGCATCAATGAGATTTTCAAAATTTATACCTTTAACAACTCTTCCGTCTATAACATCAAGGCAAGGAATTACGCGATATTTAAGCATTAGATGATTCTTTTTAAAACGTCATTTTCAGGTTTATCAAAAAAACGATGTTTTATGACTGCTAAAACATGAATTATAATGATACCAAGAAGTGCGTATGCACTAATTTCATGAATTTCGGCGCAAATTTTAGCTAATGTAAAATTGGTTCCAACCAAATTTGGCAATTCTAATGAAAATAGTTTTACTGGATAGCCAGCAAAGCTTGACATTAAATAGCCTGAAAATGGAGTTATTAACATCAAGAAATAAAGTATTAAGTGTCCTAATCTAGCAAGTTTTTGTTCAATCGGACGAATTGAAGAGGGTAGAGCTGGAGGAGTTTTTATGAAACGATTCGCAATTCTAATAATTAACAAAATTAATACTAAGATTCCCATTGACTTATGGAGATCATATATTTGATAGCGGTTTGTTGAATCGTTACTTAAAAATTCGTTCATATAGATTCCAAGTGCGAGAGTAGAGAAAATTATTATTGCCATTAGCCAATGCAATAAGCGAGACGACAATGCGTATTTCATATTATATGTTTATTTGATTGTTCGTTTTTGTTCGACGATTTCGTAACATTCGATAACATCCTTTTCTTTGATGTCTTCAAAATTTTCAAATGCGATACCGCATTCAAAGCCATTTTTAACTTCTTTTACGTCATCTTTGAAGCGTTTCAAAGTTTTTAGTGTGCCGTCATGTATTACGACATTATCGCGAAGAAGTCTGGCTCTGGCATTGCGTTTTATAATGCCATCTATAACAAAAGTTCCAGCAACTTTCCCAGCATTAGATATTTTGAAAATTTGGCGTATTTCTGCTTGACCAAGATATTCTTCATTTTTAGTTGGATTTAAGAGTCCAGACAATAGTAGCTTGAGATCGTCAACTAAATTATAAATTATTGAGTAATATCTAATTTCAACACCCTTGAGTAAGGCTAATTCTTTTGCGGAGAGATTGGCGCGAACATTAAAACCAATTATAATAGCCCCTGAAGCCGTTGCAAGACTGACGTCACTTTCGGTAATTCCGCCAGTTGCCGAGTGAATTATTTTAATAGCCACTTCTTCATTACTAACCTTGGCAATTGATCCAGCAATTGCTTCGACTGATCCATGAACATCGCCTTTAATGATAATGTTTAGATATTTTAGTTTTCCTTTTCCAGATTCTTTAAATATATCTGATATTGAGCGAGCAGAATTTTTAAGTGCCTTTTCTTCTTTTTCTTTGCGAATTCTATACGAAATAATTTCACGAGCTTGTCTTTCTTCGTCGACTTCAACGAACTTATCGCCTGCATTCGGAGCGCTATCAAGACCAAGGATTTCTACTGGCATTGAAGGGGTTGCGCATTTAAGTTGTTTATGAGAAGAGTCGGTCATTTTTCGAATTTTACCATATGATGTCCCAACCACAACAATATCGCCTGTGTCAAGTGTTCCTCTTTGGACAAGCATCGTCGCAACAACCCCTTTAGCTGGATCTACGCGAGATTCAAGTACAACGCCACTTGATTTACCTTCATATGGAGCTTTTAATTCAAGTATTTCAGCTTGAAGTAAAATAGCTTCTTCGAGTTTATCTAAGTTAGTTTTTGCTTTGGCTGAAACTGGGACGAACATTATATCCCCCCCCAAATCTTCAGAAACAAGTTGATGATTTAAAAGTTCATTTTTAACAATTTGTGGATTGGCATTAGTTTTATCAATCTTGTTGACAGCTACAATAATTGGGACGTTTGCAGCTTTAGCATGGTTGATAGCCTCAACGGTTTGTTCTTTAACTCCATCATCGGCCGCAACCACTAGAACAACTATATCGGTAACATTTGCTCCACGAGAGCGCATTTCAGTAAAGGCTTCGTGACCCGGCGTATCAAGAAAAGTTATAAATTTATGATCTTTGGTTTGTATACGAGAAGCTCCGATGTGTTGAGTGATGCCACCATGTTCACCAGAGACAATATCAGTTTCACGGAGTGCATCAAGTAGTGAAGTTTTTCCGTGGTCAACGTGTCCCATAATTGTAACAATTGGTGCACGAGGCAGGAGCGCGATACTACTATCATTTTCATCTAAAATATTTTCAACATCTGAGTGCGAAACTTTTTTGCTAGTATGTCCGAATTCGCTCACAATAATTTCGGCAGTTTCGGCATCAATTGCTTGATTACTGGTCACTACCATTCCCATTGAAAAAAGTTTTTTTACTACATCTCCAGCTTTTTCAGACATTCTTTCGGCAAGCTCAGATACTGTTATTAAATCCGGCAAATTTACTTCACGACTGATTTTTTTGTATTCTTTAGGTTCTTCAATTTTGACTTGATTTTTTGATTTTTTACGTCGCTGAGAAAAAGAATATTCATCTGAGTCATCATCAGGATTAATTATATATGTAAGCTTACGAGGATTGAATTTTTGGCCTTTAATGGATTCTTTGATATTAGGCTTTTTAAAACTATCGTCTTCAGCAAAATTTTTTTGAGAGAAAGAAGAATTTTTTTTGATTTTTTTCTTTTCAAGTTCAATTTTTTCTTTTTCAAGATTTTGTTCAATTTCTTTTTTTTTGCGTTCTTCAATGATTTTTTCGCGCTCCTCTTTTTGCTGATTTGCAATTTGAAGGCTTTGTTTAATTTTATTGCGAACATCAAAATTATCGAGCTTGATGTCGACTAGTTTTAGTGTGGTTTCAGATTTAAGGTTTTTGTTTAAATCATTTGATATTTGCTCTTTAGAATCTTTTAAGGAATTATCAGAATTATTATCGTTTTTAGTATTAGTTATGGGTGCTTCGTTGAGTTGATTTTCTTTGTTAATTTTACTAAGAATTTCGTGAGTTTTAATATTTTTTTCAGATTTAGGTGATGGCGAAGATTTTGAAATAGCCTTTATTCGAGCCTCAAGCTCATTTTTGTTGAGTTCAGAAGAGTTTTTGTTTTCCTTTGACTGAGAAGAGGGCTTGCGACCTTTTATAGTTACTTGCACAGGAGATGATGACGATTTTTTGTCAATCAAAACTTTGGTGTTGAGATTAGAAGTATTACTTCCCGAGGGTGCCTTTGAAGAGGTCGGTAGTTTTAAAGTAAGCTTTGAACGCTTGGGATTATTATCGTTATCAGTCATTATTTGAACATTAAATTTTAAGTTTTTTCAAACTTTTATGAAATTTTTTGAAGATATTCATCGGCGCGTCTCTTAATTTCTTTGGCAATGTCTTCATCAAAACCTTCTATTGAAGCAATGTCTGTAATATCTGCATCAGAGATTGACTCTACATTTAAAAAACCTTCAGAGGCTAGTAAGCTGGCAATCATGTCTTCAACATCTAAAGCTTCGATGAATAGTTTTGAAGCTTGATTAAACTCAGCTGTTCTTCGAGCTGATTCTTGTTCATCAGTCATAACGTCAATTTTATATCCAACTAATTTTGATGCTAGTTTAACATTTTGTCCACCTCGTCCAATTGCAAGACTTAATTGATCTTCTGCAACAACAACCTCAATTAAATTATTTTCTTCATCCACTACTACCTTGCTAACTTTGGCAGGAGTTAGAGAGCTAATAACAAGTTCGGCAATATTTGGTGACCATTTAATAATATCGATTTTTTCACCTCTTAATTCTGAACTTACTGATTGAACTCTACTTCCGCGAATTCCAATAAATGAACCAATAATATCAATGTCATCGCGACGAGAATAAATTGCAATTTTAGAGCGAGAACCGGCATCTCTGGCAACGGCTTTAACTTCAATATTGCCATCATTTAATTCAGGGACTTCTTGTTCAAATAGCTTAACCAAGAATTGAGGATGAGTTCTGGATAAGAAAATTTGTGCACCAAATGGCTCTTTGCGAACGTCTTCGATGTAACATCTAATTCTATCTCCTACACGAAAGTTTTCGCGGGCAATCAGGCCACTTTCATGAATTACTGATTCAAAGCCATCGATGTCCATAACAATATTTTTAAGGCCGACCTTTTTAACTGATGCACTAACAACATCACCAATGCGATCTTTAAATTCGTTGAATTCTTTATTTTTCTCAGCTTCTTTGACTTTGCGGATTATTTCATTTCTTGCAACTTGAGCTACAACCCGATTTAGATCAATTGGCGGTAATTCTTGAACTATAAAATTATCAATCTCAACATCAGGATTATCCTTTTTTGCAATTTTTAGGGTAATTTGCGTTCTAACATCAAAATCTTCAATATCATTTTCAACAACTTTAAGCTTGTTATAAAGTTTTATTTGACCAGTTTTTTTGTCAATTTTACAGTCAATATCAAGATGAGTTCCGTATTTTTTTTTGGCAGCAAGTTTTATGCCTTCTTCCATGGCTTCAATAACTTCTTGAAGGGTTATACCTTTTTCATGCGCAATATTTTCAGCAACCAATAATATTTCTTTATTGCCCATAATAGTTAAATTACTTGCCATACGATTAAGTGAGTTAAATTAAAGTTTTAATGATTTATAAGAATGAAAGCCTAAATGAGATGAGACTGCTTAAATATTACAAAGCGCCAAATATTAAATCAACAACAAAAATTTTACCAACAGTAAAAATTTTAGCATAAATTTTGATAATAAACTTTTAATTATTTAATAAAAAATTAATCGTTAAGAACCAGAATTATTTAGGCAGAGATGTAATTAATTTAAAATTGCCATTCGCTACGAATGTAATGACAAGTATAGCCATTGGGGTTTTTTTTGAGATAATTTTGATGATAATTTTCAGCTTTGTAAAATTTTTTAAGTGGAGAAATTTTGGTTTGAATTTTAGCTTTGTAAATTTTCAATTTTTCGGCTTGTTGAATTACTTTTTCAGCGATATTTTTTTGATTTAAATTTTTATAAAATATTTCAGATCTATATTGAGTACCAATGTCGTTTTGTTGGCGATTTAGTTGAGTTGGGTCGTGAATGGTAAAAAAGAATTTCAAAATTTTTTCGTATGAAATTTTGTTTTCATCAAAAATAATTTTAACTGATTCGGCATGACCAGTCAAACCAGTTGAAACCTCTTCATATGTTGGATTGTCAGTTGTTCCTCCGCTATATCCAACTTGAGTTTCTGTAATTCCGTCGAGGTTTCTAAAAAGTTCTTCAATACCCCAAAAACATCCGCCAGCAATAACGGCCGTTTGAATATTTTTTTGGTTCTTTGCATTAACATCGTTACTAAAAAAAATCATAAAATTTAAAATTATTGTAATTTTTTTAAGGAAGTTATTTTTCATTTATTTGTTTTTCGAGAGATTTAATTAGTTTTTTTTGCTTTATGTTGCGAAAGGCATTTTTAATTAGTTTATTTGAATAAATGAAGATGGCAGTAATTAGACCTAAAAAATAAAATATTAACATTAGGACAAATAGCCTAGTTTCAATATTTTCTATTGGAACTATTCCAAAAGTAATAGTTACGACTTGGCGATTATTGATCATAAAAATTGTCGCCAAGACCAACACAAGAGTAGTCAGAATACTTTTAAAACTCTTTAAAATTTTAATTATAAATTTCATAAATATCAGATATTTGTTAATAATATTTTTTCCAATTCCAAGCTATATTGCGGTTTGTAATTAAACCACATTTCAAAACCAACTAATGCCTGCTCAATTAACATACCAATTCCGGTAATAGTTCGAAAATTATTAATTTGCGCATTTTTCAAAAAATCAGTGTATAAGGGGTTGTAAACTATATCATAAAAAATTGCTGTTTTTTTAGCATTTGAAATTTCGATTTGTAACTGTTCAGAGTTTTTCATTCCCATCGACGACGTATTGATAATTAAATCAATTTCATCAAGAAAATCATATTTTTCTTTGAGTTCAATACCCTGCAACTGAGTGTTTTTATTGAAAGCGATTAAATTAAAGTCGGTGATGATTTTCTGAGCTTTTGATAAAGTTCGATTGGCGATATAAATATTGGCAACATTTTGATTTATAAGAGCATGAATTATGGCTCTTGAGGCTCCTCCAGCTCCAATAATCAAACATTTAGAATTGTGAAAATTAAAGTCCAATATTTGATTTTTAAGATTTTTAATAAAGCCTTCGCCATCAGAATTATGGCCGAACATTTTACCATTAGATAAAATTTTTATAGTATTAATTGCTCCAATTTCTTGAGCGGTTTTGCTTATATGATGACATAAATTAAAAATTCTTTCTTTATGCGGAATTGTAACATTAAAACCAACAAGTTTTTCATTGTTTATTAAATTTCTAATTGATTCATCAAAATCATCGATTGGAACTAGATATTTATTATAATTACCAATGATGTTAAGTTTTTTTAAGTAATAATTATGAATTATCGGTGAGAGAGAGTGAGAGATTGGAAATCCAATAACCCCAGCTTTAATTGGAGTTGAGGGGTTTGGCTTAGATAAAATAGCTTCCATAAAAAACTAACTCGGGTTTTGATTATTTGGTGGGGGGTTGTTTTTGTCTTCAGAGCGTTGAGCCTTAAGCGCTGAATGATCAGGCATATATGGTTCTTGTTGAGGAATTTTGATTTGTGGCATCAATCTGCTAGTGAAAAATTTATCGTCATAATAAGTAATTTTTTTACATCTAACTGGCGGTTGCGACTCGATTAAAAGAATTTGGTCATCTCGAGGAAGTTGAATAACTTCTTGCGGAAGAATCAATGCTCTTTGAACATCAGAAACATGTAATGATCTGGCGCCGGGATTAAGATCAAGATATTTTGGTTTATTGTATGATATTTGAGTGGCAGTTTTATTACCAACTAATTGAGATATTAGATTAGCAGTTTCCATATTGTTGGCAGCAAATGTAATGCGATAAGTCGAGTTAGAAAGAAAGGAGTTCATTCCACTTTCCTCGTAAATTCCTTTTAGCTGTTCAGTGTCTTGGATAATTAAAAATAAACGTACTCTATAACCCCGAAAATATGCTATACCAGCCAAAAATTGTTCCATTTTACCAAGCGTTGGGAACTCATCCATGAGCAACAACACGCCATGTTTTTCATTAGGACGTGGCATTTTGGCGGTAAAAAAAGATGCGGCCTGTTGGTAAAACATACCCATCAAAGGTTTTAAACGTGATATATTATCGGGAGTAAGTCCAACATAGACTGTATGCGGAGTTATTTTAAATTCATGAAGATTAAAATCTGAAGTTGCTGTTGTGGTATCAATAAGAGGATTGGCCCATAACTCGAGAGAAGAGTTGGCGGTTGAGGTAACAGAACCTCGTTCCTTGTCGGGTTTTTGTAAATAAGACGCAATATTCATATATGAAACTGGATGGATTTTTTTACCCATAGTATCAAGAACTACTGCCAAATTATATACCACATCATCATTGCGAAGAGTTCTCACAACTTCACCTAGCGTGCAAGGGCGATCTTCGGCGGCCACAAGATAAAGCATAACTCCTGCAAGAAGTGAACGCGCCTCATTTTGCCAAAATTCTTGTTCAGGAAGAAGAAAGTTACAAATTTTTTGGACATCATCAACCATTTGTCCAGGTTTTGTACTTATCCAGTCCATTGGATTGTAACAATGACTAATTCCATCTGGGTCAGCTGGGTTCCATAGAAAAACTTTTTGTTTGAGATGATTTTTCCGCCAACCTGAGGTAAGTTCATAGATTTCCAATTTAATATCGTGCACTATAACTGAATCATGCCAAAATAATAAATTGGGAATAACAAATCCTACACCTTTTCCAGAACCTGTTGGGGCAAAAAGAAGTATGTGTTGAAAACCTTCGGCGATTAAAAATTGATTTCTGAATTTACCTAACAAGACACCGCTTTTGGCGCGTAAACCCATTTTTTTAACCTCAGAATCAGTTGCCCAATGAGCGTCACCATGAATTGATTCGGGTTTTTTAAATGGTCGCCAGTCAATAAGAGGAGCACGAAATATCCATGCCAAAGTTAGTATAAAAGTATAGGGTATTAAAGTTGCCAGCCAAAGTTTTACAACAAAGCCATTACCGCTCTTGAATGATAAAACTTTTCTTTTTTCAAAGTAAAAGTTCCAATAATAAACAAAGTTTTTGTGAATTGTGATGAATTGATCAAAAAAGTTTTTTGAAAAAAAGGCGTTAATTGATGCAAAAGTTTTGGCAGTTCCAAATAAGAGTAATATTCCAGAAATATAATAACATATCACTAGAACAATAATGATCAAAAGAGTGATTGTAGAAAAGTTCCGAATACTGATGGTTAAAGGACTGTCGGAGCTTGTATTGGACATTTTAGATTATTTGGTAAATTGAATATCTTTGAGGTTATTTTTAAAAATAAAAACAATAAATCAATTAGAAAATTGTATTTTTTAAAACAGTAAAATAAATATTAATGAGCAAAAATATCGAGACTGGCAAAGCCCTCCAAATCTAGTTTAATTCTAGTTGGAAGAAATTCCAAGCAAGCTTGAAAAATATCCATTCGATTTTCTCTGATCAACATTTTGTTAAGTTTGTCGCGAAGTGCGTGAAGATGCAATACATCTGAAGCCGCGTAGTCTATTTGCTTTTCAGAAATATCAGAATTTCCCCAATCTGAGCTTTGTTGTTTTTTTGAAATTTCAATACCAAGAAGTTCTTCACAAATTGACTTTAAGCCATGAGAATCTGTGTATGTACGAATTAGTTTTGAAGCGATTTTAGTGCAGTAAATATTTTTTATTTCAACGCCCAAATAATGTTCTATAGTTGCCATATCAAAGCGTGCAAAATGAAAAATTTTTTGAATCGCTGAATCGCTTAGAAGTTTTTTAAGATTCGGAGCGTTATATTGATTTTTTTCAAACTGAATTATGTGTGCGTTGCCATCGCCATTAGAGATTTGAATTAGGCAAAGGCGATCACGACTAATATTTAGGCCCATTGTTTCAGTGTCGATTGCAATAGAATCTTTAAAAAAAAGAGTTGTTGGAATATCGTTTTTATAAAAATAATTTGTCATATTTAAAAATTATTGAGTAAATCTAATCCAAAAATCTTCGGATAATTTTGGTAAAATTGAATTAATTTCTTGCATTTCCGACATTGAACCATTGCAATGCAAAACTATATCGCAACCAGCATTTAGAACTTTTTGAGTCTTTATCGCAAAACTCTCGGTCAGTGCTTTCATTGATAAATCATCGCTCATCAAAATATTTTTGAAGCCTATTTGATTACGAATTAAATCAATGGCATTTTTTGAAATTGTTGCGCAATTATTTTTATCAATTGATTGATATAAAATATGAGCCGTCATAGCAAATTTTTGATTTGAAAGTTTTTTAAACGGAATGAAATCGGATTGATTTAAATCTTCAAGTGATGCATCAACAATCGGTAATTCTAAATGGCTATCACACGAACCGCGACCATGACCCGGAATATGTTTTATAACCGGAAAAACCCCCTTGCTTAGAAGTCCATCACAAACTTGTTGACCCAAATCTGAAACTTGTGCAGGGTTATTTCCGAGTGCTCTATCACCAATTACCTCATGAGTTTTTGATGTTAATATATCAAGTACTGGGGCGCAATTAACATTTATTCCAACTTCAACTAGATCATTGGCAATTTGTTGATAATTATTAAACAGCTCAATTCTCGCTTGTTCTTTATTAGTGTTATAAAGATCAGAAAAATATTTGCCAGTAGGATACGAATTCCAAACTGGTGGTTTTAGACGAGAAACTCTTCCGCCTTCTTGGTCAACTAATATTAAAATTTCGCCATCCATTAAATCACGTAAAGAGTCGGTAAGTTTTTTAAGTTGATCTTTATTGGCAATGTTGCGGGCAAATAAAATAAAGCCAAGGCAAGAATTTTTAGAAAAAAAATTCTTTTCTTCATTAGTTAGTTCAAGTGAATTGATGCCGTAAATAACGGGTTTAAAAAGTTTTTTATTTTGAGAAATTATTTGAAGAAGATTAGAGGACATTGATTGAAGAAATTATAAAAAATATAAATTAAATTTAAGTAAATTTTAAACGTGCAGGCTATGGGCGGGCTCGTCAATCTTGATTTTTAAAAGAAAATTTTTTAAAGAATTCCTTTAGTTGAATTTATGGCATTTTTTTTTCGCTCATCGATCGTTGATGCAATTCTTAATGAACGAGCGAATGCCTTAAAACATGATTCAATAATGTGATGATTGTTGGTTCCGTATAAATTTTCAACATGAAGATTGCAAGCCAAAGATTGTGAAATGGCGTAAAAAAATTCTCGAAATAACTCGCAATCCATATCACCAACTTTATCGCGTTTAAAATCTACATTAAAAATAGGATAAGCGCGCCCAGATAAATCGATAATACATCTGCTTAAAGTTTCATCCATCGGAACATAAGAATGTCCAAAACGAGTGATACCTTTTTTATCGCCCAAAGCATTTCTGATAGCTTCACCAATTGCTATTCCACAGTCTTCAACAGTGTGGTGAAGGTCAATGTGAAGGTCGCCAATAGCTTTAATTTTTAAATCAATCAGGCTGTGGTGAGAAAGTTGTTCAAGCATATGATTAAAAAAACCAATACCGGTGGAGACTGAATATGAGCCGTTTCCATCAATATTAACTTCAACCTGAATATTTGTTTCTTTGGTAGTTCTTTCAATTTTGGCTGAACGCGTCATGAGATGTATAGTTAATTTTTAAGATTGTGAGCGACAAAATCCCAATTAACTAGGTGATTCAAGAATGTGTCGATATAGTTTGGACGAGCATTTTGAAAATCTAAATAATAAGCATGCTCCCAAACATCCATTGTCATTAATGGTTTGGCACTAGTAGTTAGAGGAGTTTCAGCATTTCCAGTTTTGACAACTTTTAGCTTTCCAGAATCGAGGACAAGCCACGCCCAACCAGAGCCAAATTGAGTTGCTCCGGCATTTTTAAATTCACTTACAAAGTTTTCAAACGAACCGAAATCTTGTTCAATTTTTTGCAAAACTTCTCCACTTGGTTTGCCACCGCCATTTGGTTTCATTGAATGCCAATAAAAAGTGTGATTCCATACCTGAGCAGAGTTGTTGAAAATGCCAGCTTTAGATTTATCTTGAGCTGAGATTTTGATAATTTCTTCGAGCGATTTATTGACCAATTCAGTTCCAGCCGTTAAATTATTCAAATTTGTGATATAGGCTTGATGATGTTTTCCGTAGTGATAATTTATGGTGTTTTCAGAGATATAAGGGGCAAGAGCATTCTTGGCATAAGGCAGAGCTGGTAATTCAAATGGCATTTTAGTTCCTCCAAAATTTTTGTTGTTTAAGAAATTATTATTAAAATTATTGTTGATCCCAAGGACTTTAAATTTGCATGCGCTTAATATAAAAATTGGCGATAAAGTTAAAGCCTTGATGAATTTTCTTTTTGACATTTTCATAAAAAATAATCTTAATTTTTAAGCTTTGGCATGTCAAATTTATTTTCAATAATTCCCAAAATTTTGTCAAAATTTTTTTACTCAAAATTATCTAACTTATAAAAGATGAAAATTGCACATATGATTTTAACTTCACAAAATGGTGGAGCTGAAAAAGTGTTTATTGATTACGCTAAAATTTTAGAAAAAGCTGATCATGAAAATTATGCTATTGTTAAAAATGACGCGCCATATTTAGATGAAATAAAAAACATAAGTATTGATTGCTTAGAAACCTCCAACAATTTGGGCTATTTTGATTTTATTGCTGTTGAAAACATTAAAAAATTTTTAATCAAAAATAATATTGAAACTGTTATTGCTCACGCTGGAAGAGCTATTTTTCTGTCATATAAAGCTATAAACAAAATTAAAAACCGTAAAATAATTTTAGTTGCCGTTAATCATAGTAATAACATCAAGAGATCGTTGCTAGCCGACATAATTATTTCTGTGAATCGAGAAATTTTTTATAAAACAATCGACGCTAAAAGAACTCCAGAAAACAGTTTTATTTTATATAACGCAATTGATTTACAAAATTCATTAAAACCTACTAAAAACATTGATTTTGTTGGGCAAAACGAAATTGTAATTGGAGTGGTTGGCAGATTTGAAGTTGGAAAAAATTTTGACAAAGTCATTAAAATGGTTGATTATTTTAATAAAAATTTTTCTAAAAAAATAAAATTAAAAATCGCTGGTGATGGCCTAGAGAGTAAGAATTTAAAGCATTTAGTTAAAGATTTAAAACTAGAAAATGAAGTCGAATTTTTAGGTTGGGTAAAAAATATCGATAATTTTTTTCAGCAAATCGATATTTTTGTTATGTCTTCGCAATCTGAAACTTTTGGCTTGGTGATTTTAGAAGCGATGAAAAACCACACACCAATTATTGCCACAAATTGCGATGGTCCGCGTGAAATATTGCGCCCCAATATTGATTGTTTGATGCTCGATTTAAAATCTCAAGATCCAATTGAAAACCAAATATCAAACGCAATTAATAAATTAACTAACGATGATGAATTAGCTAATAACTTGGTTAAAAACGCTTTTGAAAGATTGGAGAGTCGATTTTCGTTCAAAGTTTTAGAGTGCAATTTGCAAGATTTGTTCAAAATAAAATAAATTTAATGATCTATTTAATTCTATCCCCAAAATTGATTAATGCTAAAATCAACCTTTAAATCAACCACGAGCTTGTAGGTTTCAGTCATTGCAACTTTTAATATTTCGGTGATTTTTTCGATCTCACTTTCTGGAGTTTCAATTAGAAGTTCGTCATGAATTTGTAAAACTAATTTAGATTTTAGATTATTTTCAATTAAAGAGTGATGTAATTTTATCATGGCTTTTTTAATAATATCAGCTGCACTTCCTTGTATCGGAGCATTAATGGCTTGCCTTTCAGCCTCTTGACGAATGATTGGATTTTTATTGTTAATATCATTAATGAAGCATTTGCGTCGTGAAATTGTTTCAACAAAGCCTTTTTGACGAGCAAAATCAATGTTGCTTTGCATATATTCTTTAATTCCTGAGTATTTCTCAAAATATGATTTGATGTATTCGCTGGCTTCTTTATTAGAAATTTTTAGTTGTCGTGAGAGGCCATAAGGGCTTATGCCATATATAATTCCAAAGTTTATGGTTTTGGCTTTATTACGCATTGCTTCATCAACTAAATTTTCGGGTACCCCAAAAATTTGACTCGCAGTGGTTTTGTGAATATCTTTATCAAAGTTAAATGCCTCTATCAAATCATTAATTCGAGCTAAATGAGCTAAAATTCTAAGTTCAATTTGCGAGTAATCGGCGCTGATTAAAACATGGTTTTTTGGAGCTACAAAACATTCACGAATTTTTTTACCTTCCAAACTTTTGATCGGAATATTTTGTAAATTTGGATTAATTGAGGTTAAGCGACCAGTCAGTGTAGATGTGCTTGACAAAGTTGTATGAATTCGATTGGTGAGTTTATTTACCTGCTTTGGAAGACTTTCGCAATAGGTGTTGTTGAGTTTGGTATATTTTCTGAAATCAATAATTTTTTGAGCAATTTCGTGACCATCAAAAGCTAAATCTTCAAGAACTTTGGCATTAGTTGAAGGAGCTTTAGTTTTTTTAGATTTTTTGGTAGAATGAAGGCCAAGTTTATCAAACAAAATTTCCGCCAATTGTTTGCTTGATGAAATATTAAATTTTTGTCCGCTTAATTCAAAAATCTGAGCAGACAATTTAGAGATTTGTTGGTTAAATTCTATTGCTAATTGCGAGAGTTTTTCAACATTAATATTAATCCCGTTATATTCAATATCAGCTAGAACCTCAAGAAGTGGGAGTTCATTTTTCAGATATGAATTATACATTTTTAATTCAATAATTTTGGGTGCAAAAATCTTATATAGTTGAAATATTGCGTTGTTTAAAAAATTAAAAAAATCGACTTTTTTATCATCGTTAGAAAAAATATTAGTTAAATTATTATCAGAATTATCGTGAGAATTATTTTGATAAATTTTGTCAAGAATTTCTCCATATCCAAGTTCTTCAAAATTTATATCAAGATTAATATCGATAATTTCGCGAAGCGAGTTGTGGACGGCTGAATTGGCAATATAAGTTAGTAGTTTGATATCGTCAAAAACAATCGAATTTTTATTTTGTGGAAGATTATTTTTTCGGATAAAATTTTTGTAAAATCTTAAAAAAACTTTGCCATTAAAAAATACTTTTTTAATTGAGTTATCGAATAAAATATTATCAAAACTCGTGATGTTAATCTGGTTTGTGATATTGTTATTGTTGATGTCAGAAAAGTTTAACAAATCAATTTGATGATTATTGAATGAATTATTTTGTTTAAAATTTTTATAATAAATTTGATGCTTTTTTTGATCTTCGCTAACTGGACATAAGGTTATGTAGCTGAAATTGTCATTTTCAATTAAATAATCAATTACAATAGCGCCTTTAACTTTGGCTTCAGAATATATTTTATCAATTATTTGAGAATTGATAATTTCTAATGATTCTAATTGATGATTTATTTTTGCGTTGGTTTTAAGTGAACTAGATTTTTGATCGCAAACTGAAGAGTTATTGTCAGAATTTTGAGTGTTTTTTTGGATATCATCGCTAGAAATGTTAAATTCTTTTTTTACTCGATAAACAAGTGATTTAAAGCCTTGATTATCAAGGAATAAAATCAATTTGTGAGGGTCAAGATTTTTTGATTTTAAATCATCAATTTCGATACCAAGATTAACATTTTCATCGAGTTGAATAAGTTTTTTTGATAAAAAGGCATTTTCTTGATTTTCTTCAAGAAGTTTACGTCTTTTTTCTTGTTTAATGTTGTCAAGATTTTGATAAAGATTTTCGATCGATCCATATTCATTGATAAGCTCTGAAGCGGTTTTAGGTCCAATTCCTTTTACACCCGGAACATTGTCAGAGGCGTCTCCCATAAGAGCTAGAACGTCAATAACTTTATCGGGTTTAACCATAAATTTTTCATTGACCTCATCAAAACTAATGAATTTATTTTTCATGGCATCAAACATTGAAATATTGTTATCAACCAATTGCATTAAATCCTTATCAGATGAAACGATAATCACTTGAAAATTTTCTTGAGCAGATTTTTTAGCAATGGTGGCAATTATGTCGTCAGCTTCAAAACCAATTTTTTCTATTACTGCAATATTCAGAGCTTCAGCGCATTCTCGAACAATTGGAAACTGAGGAATTAAATCTTCGGGGCAGGGTGGGCGATTAGACTTATATTTTGAATAAATATCGTTTCTAAAAGTTTTACTACCCGAATCAAATACAACCGCTAAGTGGCTAACTTCAAGCGAAGCAACTAATTTGATAAGCATGTTGGTGAATCCAAATACAGCTCCAACCGGCGTTCCGTCGTTTCTATTGAGGGGTGGGAGGGAGTGATAAGCTCGAAAAACAAAGCCATATCCATCAATCAATGCAATTTTTTTCATATTTTTTGATTTAATTATATTTGCGATTTTAAAATAATAGGTAAAATGAAAACAAAATTAAATCAAAAAATATGTATCGATTATATTACCATCCTTTATGCCCATTTTCGCGTAAAGTCAGAGTTCACTTGACTGCTAAAGGCATTGATTTTGACTTGGTTCAAGAAAATTTTTGGGAACGCCGAAAAGAATTTATTGCCATGAACCCTGCCGGAACTGTCCCAATTATTTTTGATAATCAAAATTCAAATTTAGTTATATATAGTTCTGTAATATGTGAATATATAGAAGAGCGACATACAGATACAAAAAATTATATTGGTGAAAATTTTGTTAAAAAATCTGAGGCGCGAAGATTGCAAA
>Ga0172372_10004392_pt1 | contig 20069 bp, 19 predicted proteins | sample LakKiv5m_2_FD_114544 | JGI IMG/M metagenome (GOLD analysis project Ga0172372, IMG submission 114544) | Freshwater microbial communities from Kabuno Bay, South-Kivu, Congo - kab_092012_9.5m | ecosystem: Environmental > Aquatic > Freshwater > Lake | place: Democratic Republic of the Congo...
CTCTCTGCGGCCTTGTCTCAGGGGAATCTTGGCAATGGCCCTGGATCGTGCGCCACATCGCGCCGCGCTCTCCACCGGAGAGCGCATCGCGACCGCGTCCTTCGGTGTTCGAATCCCTCCGCTTCGCGCACCCAGAAAAGCAAAAAAGAGCGTCGCTTTCGCTCGGCCCTTTTTTGCTTTTCTGAAGTGGCGGAGAGGGTGGGATTCGAACCCACGGTACAGTTGCCCGTACTCCGGTTTTCAAGACCGGTGCATTCGACCGCTCTGCCACCTCTCCGTTGGATGACTGCTTGTGTGCACTTGCATGCATGCGGCCTCTTCTGTTTGGGGGCAAGCGGCTTTCTTGTCAACGGTTTCTCTTGAATGCTCGCTTGCAATTTTTCGAATCCTCCATTGAAATCAAGGCGTTTCAACTTTGAGTAGTTCAACCTGCAAAGACTCTCTCGGAGAGGCGGTACGCATCATGTTGCTTCAGAAGTCCTTTCGTATTTTGGCCCTGCGCCAGGCTCTGCTCCCCACGTTCGCACTCGTTCTTGTGGCCTCCCTGGGCGCATGCACCAAAAAAGATTCCGGGGGTGCCGATGATGGGACTTTTCTCGTCAATCTGGGGCCTGAGCCCTCGACCCTCAATCCGATCACTTCTCAAGATGGCTACGCTTCGGAGGTGCAGGGGTACATTCTCGAGTCGCTCCTCACTCGCAACATCGACACGTACGCGTGGGAGCCGCTCCTCGCTGAGAAATGGGAAGTTTCCAAGGACGGCAAGGAGTTCACGTTCACACTCCGGGATGGCGTCAAATGGCACGATGGCAAGCCGCTGACCGTCGAGGACGTCAAATTCAGCTTTGATGTGATCTTTGATCCCAAGTTTCCGACGGCTCATCAACGTCCTTACTATGAGCAGATCCAGTCGGTTGATATCGTGGATCCCAAGACGGTGCGTTTTACGACCAAGAGTGTTTATTTCAAGAATTTTGACGTGGCGGCAGGGCTTACGGTGCTGCCTAAACATGTTTACGGCGACCCGGAAAAAGGCCCGAAACTCAGCAAAGAGTTGATCGGCACCGGCGCCTACAAGCTTGCGCAGTACGATCGCGGCAAGCGCATCGTGCTTGAACAGAATCCGGAGTGGTGGGCGCGCAAGACCAACTCCTACCTCAAGGACACGAACCTCTACCCCAGGATCGCGCTTCGTTTTGTGAACGAAGAAGCCATCGCAGTCGAGATGCTCAAAAAAGGGGATCTTGATTACTTTTCTTTCTCGCCGCAGACCTACACCGAGCGTGCCCAGGGCCCGGAGTGGGGCAGCAAGGTTTTCAAAGTGCAGGCGGAGAATCGAGTTCCAAAAAACACGAGTTTCATCGGGTGGAATATGCGCAACCCGCTCTTTGCCGACCGCAACGTGCGGCTTGCACTCTATCACCTCGTCAATCGCGAGCTCATGATCGAGAAGTTCCGCTTCGGGCTTTCGCTCCCGGCCACGGGCCCTTGGTATCGCCAGAACGAGTCCGCGGATTCCGCGATTGCAGCCGTGGGGTTTGATCCCGCCAAGGCGGCCGAACTCTTCAAAACGGCCGGCTGGACGGATAGTGACAAGGACGGCGTGCTGGATAAGAAGTTGAATGGCGCCCAGACTCCCTTCAAATTCTCGATCTTTTTTGCCAACCCGGATTCGCAGAAATACCTGACTCTCTTCAAGGAAGACGCCAAGAAAGTGGGCGTGGACGTGGAAGTTAAACAGCTTGAATGGAACAGCTTCACCAAGCTCCTCGATGAGCGTAAATTCGAGGCGGTCATGCTCGCCTGGACGGGCAGTGTGGAGCCGGACCCCAAGCAGATCTGGCACTCGGCGAGTGATACTGCCAGTGGCTCCAACTTCATTGGCTACCGCAACTCCAAGGTGGACACGCTGATTGATCGGGCGCGCTCCGAAATGGATGCGAACAAGCGCCTGGCGATGATGAAGGAAGTTTACCGCGAGATCGCAACCGATGTGCCTTACGCCTTTTTGTTCAATGACCGGTTTGCGCTTTACGGCCACACTGCCCGCGTCAAGCGCACTCAGGACACTCACATCTACGGCGTTGGTTCCGAGTTTTGGACCTTGCAAGGCATGAAGGCTCCTGCCAGCGAGAAGGCCGCGCAAGTCTCCACGCAGTGATTGAGGATTGAAGCAGCCGTCCCGCCCGGAGTCAAACGGAGGGGACGGCTCTTTGTTTTTCTGAACCCATGCCCGCTCGAATCCCGGAGGTAGTGCAGTGTTTCAATATATCTTGAAGCGGCTCCTGCTCATGATCCCGACCCTGCTCGGGATCACGCTCATCGTGTTCATGATCGTCAACCTTGCGCCCGGGAGTCCAATCGAACAAAAGCTCCAAGCCTTGCGGTTCGGTGGCGCCATGGGGAGCTCTGCCTCCTCGGGAGCGTCCAGCAGCGTGACTTCCAAAGGGGATACGGGAGTCAGCAACGAAGTCGTCGAAGCGCTCAAAAAGCAATATGGTTTTGATAAGCCCGTGCATGTCCGTTACGGGCTCTGGCTCAAGAATCTCGTGACTCTCGATTTCGGTCAGAGCTTCACTTACGAGGAGCCGGTCATTGATGTGATCACAAGCAAGTTTCCGGTGTCCCTGCAGTTCGGGATCACTTCCCTGATTCTGGCCTACTTGGTGTCGATTCCGCTCGGGATCCGCATGGCGCTCAAGGACGGGCAGCCTTTTGATATCATCGCAAGCACGATCCTGTTCATCACTTATTCGATTCCCTCGTTCGCGCTCGCAATCCTGCTGATCGTGTTTTTGGCCGGTGGTAGCTTTCTCGATCTTTTCCCGATCGGAGGGATAGCGTCGGACAACGCCGAGAGCCTGCCTTTTCTGGATCAAGTGCTCGATCGCATCCACCATTTCATCCTGCCGTTGATCTGCTACTCGATCGGATCGTTCACGACGCTCACGCTCCTCATGAAGAATTCGATCCTCGAGGAGATCCGCAAGGACTATGTGCGCACGGCGCGAGCCAAGGGGCTGGACGAGCGAAGAGTTTACCTCAAGCACGCGCTCAGGAATGCGCTTATTCCGGTGGCCACGGGACTGGGTTCCTTTGTGACGGTTTTCTTTTCGGGCGCCCTTTTGATCGAAACGATCTTTCAGCTCGATGGGATCGGACTCCTCGGCTACAAGTCCGTGCTTTCGCGGGATTACAATCTCATCATGGGGTCGATCACCATTCAGAGCTTTCTTTTCCTGATCGGCAATCTCATCAGTGATCTGATCTACGTGGGCGTCGATCCGAGGATCGATTTCAGCGAATCCTCTTCGAAATCCGGGTGATGGCACATGGGCTTTTTTGAATCCAAGCTTCTCAAGAATGATCTTAGTCGCAGGCGCTGGAGACTTTTCAAGCGCCAGAAGCGCTCCGTCTTTGGCGTAGTTGCGATTCTGGTGCTTTGTTTTTTCAGTTTTACGGCCGAGTTCTGGTCCAATAGTCGCCCCGTGCTGATGAGATACAAAGGCGCGCTGCATGTGCCGGTCGTCCGGGAGATCCATCCCTCGGAGCTCGGGATCGCGGATGCGGTGGTGGTGAGTTACCGCGAACTCAAGTTTGAAAACGGCGATTGGGCGTTTTGGCCTCTCAATTCCTGGGATCCTTTTGAGAGCAACACGCGGGTGGAACGCTATCCGTCGCCACCGAGCTTGGAGAATTGGTTGGGCACGGATGATCGCGGGCGGGATATCTTCGCGCGACTCCTGTATGGATTCCGATATAGTATCAGTTTTGCGGTCGTGGTTTGGGCGCTCACCGTGGCCGGTGCCATCGTGATCGGTGGCGCCATGGGTTATTTCGGCGGGCGGGTGGATTTGGTCGGACAGCGCTTGGTCGAGATCTTGAGCACAGTCCCGGTATTCTTTCTGCTCATTATCTTGGTTGCGACCTTTGATCCGTCGCTCGGGCTCTTGATTCTGATCACGAGCCTCTTCAGTTGGATCGGACTCAGTTACTACGTGCGCGGTGAGTTTTTGAAGAATCGAAAAATGGATTTCGTCGAAAGTGCGCGGTCGCTCGGCGCCTCGCACCTCCGTCTGATCTTCAAGCACGTGCTGCCCAATTCGCTCGTGCCCGTGATCACTTTCTCGCCGTTCATCCTGTCGAGTGATGTGCTCAGGCTCGCTAGCCTCGACTACTTGGGATTCGGACTCAAGCCGCCCACGCCGAGCTGGGGGGAGCTTCTCAATCAGGCGCAGAAAAACTTCACGACCGCTTGGTGGTTGTCCGTTTATCCGGGGGTGGCGCTATTTATCACGCTCGTGCTGCTGGCGATGATCGGCGAGGGCGTGCGGACGGCCATGGATCCGCGCAAAGGCTGAAGAGGAGTGATATCCCATGAATGAGTCGCAGGTCGTGGTGCAATCGATTCCGTGGGGTCTCTTGATCGGGGCGCTGGGGTTGGGGTGCGTGCTGGGTGTCCTGCTCGGGCGCGAGAGCTTGCGCCGCCGCATGGAGCAGGAGTCGCGGGAGCGGGAGCTGGCGCAGCAGGAGCTTTCGCGCCTCCAGACGCAGGCCTCCGAGCGGGAGAATCGGGTGGAGGAGCTCAAGCAGACGCTCGAGGATTCCCGCCAGAAACTCGTCGAGGCTTTCAAGGCGACGGGGGCGGATGTGCTCAGGCTCAATGCCCAAACGTTCATGCAGGCGGCCCGGGAGCAGTTTCAGGCCCAAAATGAGCTCACGCTCAAGCCACTCACCGAACAACTGCACAAGCAGGAAAAACTCGTGCAGGAACTCAACCTCAAGCGCGAGGGGGATTCCAAGACGCTCAGTGCGCAGGTCCAAAGTCTGCTTGAGCTTCAGAGTCAGGCGCGGGATGCGGCGCTTGCGCTCTCGAGTGCCATGCGGGACCACCGGCAGCGCGGGCGCTGGGGCGAAGTGGCGCTCAAGAACGTGGCCGAACTTGCGGGGTTGACCGCCGGCATCGATTTTTTCGAGCAGGAGCAGATATCTGATGGCGAAGGTGCAAGCCTTCGTCCTGATATGATCGTGCGCTTGCCCAATGCGCGCATCATCCCGGTCGACAGCAAGGTGCCGCTTTCGGCGTACTTGGATTCGATGGATCCGGCGCGCCAGGACGCCGAGCGCGATGCTTTGCGGGCCGCTCATGCCCAGGCCTTGCGCACCCACGTGCGTGCGCTTGCGCGCAAGGAATACGCGCGCAATCTCGAAGGGGAGATCGAGTTCACGATCCTTTTCGTACCGGTCGAAAGCGCCTTCACGGCGGCGTTCGAGGCTGATCCCTCGCTTTTTCCGGATGCGCTCGAGAAGAAAGTGATTGTGGCCACCCCGAGCACGCTGCTTGCGCTCCTCAGGACAGTGGCGCTTCATTGGAAGAGTGCCCGGCTCGCCGAGAACGCCGAAAAAATCGGGCGCGAGGCGACCGAGTTCCTCTCGCGGATGAGTGTTTTCATCGGCCATTTTTCGGCGTTGGGCGAAAAATTGGACTCCTCGGTCAAGGCCTACAACAAGGCTTTGGGCTCGGTGGAAAGCAGGCTGCAGCCTTCGGTAACCCGGATTGCAGGCCTGCTCTCGGCCGCAACCCCTGAACTCCCCGAGGCGCTCGCTGAGGCCCCGCGCAGCCTCAAGGAGAGGACCGAGCCGGAAACGGCGAGCAAGTAGGCCGAGCCGGAAACGGCGAGCAAGTAGACCGAGCCGCAGATGAACTACGTATACAGCAAAAACTCGCGCGTCTGCTCGCGCCACGCGGATTCTTCTGGCTTGCAGAGTTTTTCGAAGTCCTGCGCGTCCGTCGCCGCATCATCCACCCACTCCCGCAGCCGCGGGCTCCCATTGATGAGATCGATAGCCAGGCGATCCTGCTCATACTCGTACGCAAAATCCCGCCAGAGCGGGTAGTCCGGGTGGATCTGGCGGATGGCTTTGAACCAGAGTGATATCAATCGGTAGGGCTTGAAACGTTCGTGTCCGTAACCCGGGTGATCGACATGGATTTGAAACCCCGCGTTCAAAGTCTTCTGGTGCTTGTGGAAAGTAGGTTCGAAAAAACAGGGCCTGAGCAGACAGCCCTCGAGCCACTGGGGCGCAAACTTTTGCATGGCGCCGAGGATGGCGGGCATATCCAGATCCGGTGCGCCTTGCAGTTCCAGCGGGCGCGTCGTTCCGCGTCCTTCCGAGAGGGTTGTGCCCTCGATCATGACCGTGCCGGCATAGGCGCGCGCCATGGAAAGCGAGGCCGCATTCGGGCTTGGGTTGACCCACGGGAGCACGCCAAGTGGCCAGCCATAGCCGGGGCCCTGCTCCGGGTGATATCCCTGCATGGGTACGACCTCGAGCTCCACATTCCATCTGAAGTGTCGCGCAAACCAGCGCGCAGCCTCTCCCAAGGTCAGACCGTGGCGCATGGGGATCGTGGGCGCCGCCCCGACAAAGCTCTCCCAACCGGGCAGGAGCGCCATGCCTTCGACGGGGCGGCCGGCCGGGTTGGGGCGATCGAGCACCCAGACGGATTTGCCGGTTTTGGCGCAGGCCTCGAGCACGTAGAGGAGGGTGGTTAGAAATGTATAGATCCGGCAGCCCACGTCCTGGATATCAAAGAGCAGGACATCAAACGACTCGAGCATGGCCGGGGTGGGGCGGCGGACGGTTCCATAGAGGCTGAAGACCGGGATACCGAGCGCCGGATCCACGAAGTCGTCGGACTCGATCATGTTGTCCTGCTTGTCACCGCGCATGCCGTGCTGCGGCCCGAAGGCGGCGGAGAGTTTGATATCTCCTCGGGCCGCCAGGGCGTCGAGCGAGTGCCTGAAGCCGTTCTCGGGAGAAGTCATGGAGGCCGGGTGACCGAGTAGGGCCACGCGTCTGCCTCGGAGGCGTGCGCACAATGAGGGATCGGAAAGCAACACGTCGATTCCAAGTTTCATGGAATCCGAGTGTACCGCCGGAGTTTGCGACCTGAAAAGCGGTAATTCAGAGGGTCTTCAGGCGATATCCCATGCGCTCGGCCTCTTCCCGAACCGGGAAGAAGATCCGATCGCAGACCGGAACTTTGCCATATTCCGCAGGAGCGACGAGTTCCCGGGTTCGGAGATTCCCGACCCACTTGTCCGCCTCGCGTTTCTGCATCCGCAGCCGGAATTCAAAGGGAAGCTCATCCAGACCTGATATGGGTGAGAAAATGCCCAGCTGGCCGCGCACAGCCACGTTGCAGGCTTTCACGTACTCATCCACTTTGTTGTCGCGGTAGAAGTTTTCGTTGCAGCTCTCGCCGGTGCAAATCAGATAGAGGGCCGCCAGCCCCTCTTGAATCATGATGGTGTGCACGTCCGTGCTATTGATATAGACTCGGCCGAGGGTCCGGCCGTAGTGATCCTTGCCATAATCGACCAGCTCCGCCCGGGAGCCCAAGGGCAGGAGTTCTTCGAGCCGATGCCATGCCTCTTCAGCCCAGTATCCCTGCGAGGCCATCCCACCGGGGACCGGCAGATGCAGTTCAGGAGTATCCATGCCGGTCATCCGGACTTTGAGGCGAGTGCCGGTGAGGGAGTTGCCGATTCCATTCGGAAAGGAGGGGCTTTTTTTGAAGCCTGAGTCCTGGTCGACGACAAAGTGAATCGTATCTCCGTCGGAGACTTTGGTGACGGTGCCCTTGAGGCGGGATTCTGTAAGTAGAGTGGGCGCGCCAGTCGCTTGCGCTGGGGCTCCATGAGAGGGGGAATCCCCTCCTTGGACGGTCTGCGAGGCTGACGAGATCAGCAGCAGACCTGCGAAACCGGTCAAAAGACCTTGGGTAAACTTCTCAAAAAAACTCACCGGCTTACTCTGCGCTTTCTTAGCCAACATGGCATTCCCCCAGCGGTAGTGGTCGGTTGGTTGTTGAGGCCACTATAAGTAGCGACCTCTATTCGTCCAACCTTTTTTGGGGACGCGCCGGAGATTCTCGGATTTCTCAATGCAAGGCAGGAAGGGGAAGGAATCAGTTCATGGCCACGCGGCGGCCCTTCTGAGGGGATGTGCTGGTCAGGGCCGGAGCAAATGCCTTGTAAAGAGCGCGGTAGTTGCCCAGCACCCTTCCCGAATACTCGCTCGGGCGTTTCTGGGTGCTTGCGATCAAACGACGGACGTTGGTCGAGCCCATGTTGTAGGCCGAGATGTAAAGTTGGCCATCATCATCAAAACTCTGCCTGAGCATTGCGAAGTAGGCAGTGCCGAGTTCGATGTTCACGACCGGATCGAAAAGCGAAGTGCGGCTCGTGTAGCGGGTATAGCCGATCTTCTTGGACAGCCACGCCGCCGTTTCAGGACGGATCTGCATGAGGCCGATTTCACCCACGCCACCCACCTGGTCCGGACGGAACGAGCTTTCGGTCCACATCACCGAAAGGAGAAAAATCGGATCAAATCCGTGCTCGATGCTTTGAGCGAGGACTGCGCGCGTGATGCGCTCCGAGTTCTTCTTCCAGGCGGCAGGCAGAAGCTGGTTCACTTTGTTAAAGACAAAGTTCTCCACATTTTTTTGCGATTCGGTCGTTTTGACGATGCTCGATTTGTAGCCTCCGCCCAGAAGCTCGCGGGCATGATAGAGGCGGATCGCATGGAGCCGGATCCTGCGGCCTGCTGCCAGGAGCTCCGCCGACGGGAGAATCCTGGACTCGCTCACCTCCGGGAGAGGGAGGGACGGAGCGGTTTGTGCAGCCTCCGTTGCTCCCCCGAAGATGGCCCCGAAAGCCATCAGAGGGAGCAGGTTTTGGAACATGGCCTGGTTTTGGGTCCTGGTCGTTGTTTCCATGCTCTTAGGTAGAGCAAGGTCGGTGCCGACCGCTAACTGGCTGAAAACAAAAGGATTTAGAGGCGCGCAAAAAGACACACCGGGTCCCACCGGGGGGGGGAGTGTCCGAGGGCCTGACAGGTGTCTAAAAGTTCAGCAGAATTCATGACGGCCCGGAGGAGTCATACAGTGACTCCGGGCCGGGTGTGTCACTCGGTATAGTCCGTGGGCTGCTCGGGCGTGTTGCCCACGATCCCCTCGATCCGGGCGAGCACTTCGCCCGAGAGTTTCTTCACGTGGGGGAGTGCACCGAGGTTTTCGCGCAATTGCTCGGTTTTGGTTGCGCCCAGGATCACCGTGCTCACGTGCGGGTTGTGCAGGCACCAGGCGATGGCCAGCTGGGAAGGGGTCATATCAAGCTCCCGGGCGATTCCAGCCAGTTTCTCGGCTTTGGCGACTTTTTCCCGGCCCAGGGGGGATTCCAGCTTGGCTTTGAGCCACTCGTAGCCGGGGACGTTGACTCGGGAATCGGCGGGGATTCCCTTGGAGTATTTGCCGGACAAAAAACCCGAAGCCAGCGGTGACCAGATGGTCGTCCCCAGGCCGTGATCGTGATAGAGCGGCAGGTAATCGGCTTCGACCTTCTGGCGGTTGAAAAGATTGTACTCGGGCTGCTCCATGGTGGGTCCGACCAGGTGGTGAGTGCGGGCGATATGATAGGCTTCAGCGATCTCCCGCGCACTCCATTCGCTCGTACCCCAGTAGAGAACCTTGCCCTGTTGCACGAGGGTGTGCATCGCCCAGACGGTTTCTTCGATGGGAGTGTTCTGGTCCGGGCGGTGGCAGAAGTACAGATCGAGGTAATCCGTTCTGAGACGGCGGAGAGCGGCGTGGCAGGCCTCGGTGATATGTTTTTTGTGGAGCCCGAGCTGCGTGGGCTTCTCACCGCCCCAGAACACTTTGCTTGAGACGCAGTAGGTGTCTCGTCCCCAGCCCGTGGCCTGTAGAACGTCGCCCATGAGCTCCTCCGATTTTCCGTCGGCATAGATCTCGGCGTTGTCAAAGAAGTTCACGCCGGCGTCGTAAGCAATTGTCATGAGATCGCGGGCTTTTGCGCGATCCAGTTGATTTCCGAAGGTCACCCAGGATCCGAACGAGAGAGCGCTGAGTTTCAGTCCTGCTTTTCCAAGGCGGCGGTATTCCATGATGAAGGGGCTCCTGAGGCTTGAGTTGGTTCTATCGAGCAGAAATTCAAACTCTTTCCGGACGGGGCGGCAAGGTCAAAATCTTCCCTTGCGGTCCGGCGCTTGAGGCAGGACCATGTGGGAGAAATCAAAGCGTTTGACTATTCGGTTTGAATCTTCAGGAGATGCAACTCGTGCCCATGAGAGATCGTGCGCTTTCCCGTCTCGTCTTCCACTCCTCCTTCTTCGCAAACTTTCTGCTGGGTGCGGGTGTCCTCGTAAGCGCGCCGGTTGCGCAGGCCGCGCTGCCGTCCGAGTTTCATATCGAAACCCCGGTGGCCGGGGCGGATCTGCAGGCGCAGCACACGGTTCTTGCTTTGCAAAACTGCAAGGCTCCGAAAGGTGCGTCCGCGCCCGAGTTCCGGCTTTTTCTGGACGGCGAGAAAATGGAGTCACGCCCGCTGACGCGGTCTCGCGTGGCCATGCCCAGTTCCTGGTGGCTCGGGCTCGAACTCCCGGATGATATCAGTTCGGAAGCCCCGCATCGGATCACCGTGGAAGCCGTGTGCGGTGAGCGCGCCCGCGTGGCGACGCTTGAGTTCTCGTGGCGTAATCGCGGCGGTCTTGAGACCGCGCTCGGACTGGCCAGAAGCTTCCGGGTTCGGAGCCGTTCGGATACGCAGGATTGGAGTCCCGCTTCCGGGATGGTGGCGTGGGGGCTGGATGCACTGCGGGAGTTCGCACCCCTGGCCGAGCAGAAAGTGCTGGGTGATTGGCTGCAGGGATATCATCGGAGCTGGGCTGCCCGGCCCGATCAAGCGCGCAAGGTGGACCAACCGGGCGATCTTCTGCCCGGAGTCTCCATGCTGGGGCTGGCATTCGAGCAGCAGATCACGCCTGTTTTCGAGCGCTTCAAGGAGCTGGTCTGGTTTCTGAAAACCCAGCCGCTCAACGCCCAGGGGGCGATCGATCGCTGGGGTTCGACGCCGTTGGCTTGGGCGCGCGCCAAGGGCATCGAGGCTCGGGATCTCCTGAATGTCGGGGTCTTTGCAGCCCTTGCTGCAGCCCGTCTCGGTGATCGGGATTTGCTGGAGTTCGCAGCCCGTCAGCCGTTCATCCATGCGGACAAGCTCCGGGATCCGATATCAGGTTTGTATCATCAGGTCTGGCTCGAGTCGCTGGATGCGCCCCAGAATGAGGGGAGTGGTTTCAGCCTGCGGGTCAACGGACAGGTGTTGTTTGCCTTGATCGCGATCGCAGAGGCGCTCCCGTCCGGGCACGCTTCCCGAGGGCCGATCATCGATCTTGCTTTGGATTTGCGAAGCCGTCTTCTTGCGCATCAACTGCCCAGCGGAGGATTTCCGCTGGGAGCCGGGAGTCGGTATCTGCAAGAGGAAGAAGTTTCGGCCAGCGCCTGGATCGGAGCCGCGTTAGCCCGTGGTGTCCGGGGGGGGATCCTTCCGCCGCTCGCTCTCGACGAGGCCCGGGGCGTCTGGAACTATCTGGTGGCCCGGGTGAACGTGGTGGAAACCAAGGGCGCGCTCCCCCTCTATGGGATCGGGCCCATAGCGCGACTGACCCGCAAACCGGATCGCTTGCAAGGCGATCTCGAGAATGCCGCCCACGGAGTGGGGCCCGTTCTGCTTCTGGCGGCCGAGCTTCAGGGGCTGGGAGGATTTTGATCCATGGGCTTCAAAAATTTTCTCGCAGGTGCGGCACGTTTGTCGGATCCGCGCACTCCGGCGTGGCTGTTTCGGGTTGAAAAAATCCTGGGTTGGATCGCGGTTCCCAATCTCGCTTTTCTTCTCGTGAGCCTGCAGATTGCGGGCTTCATCTTCATCACCTACGAGCCGGAGTGGGCGGTGCAGCTGGCTTTGATCCCCGCGGCAGTTCTCGCGGGCGAGTACTGGCGTCTGATCACTTTTCTTGCCCTTCCGCTTTCGACGAGTCCTATCTGGATGCTGTTTGTTCTGTTGTTCGTCTACATGATCGTCGATCTGCTCGAGGATCAATGGGGCGCATTCCGAACGACGCTCTACGTGCTGGTTTCATGGGCGGTCACGGTCGGATTTTCGATGCTGACGGGGTATCCGGTCCTCAGCGCCGAGCATTTTGAATCATCGCTTTTTCTGGCGGCCGCCATGCTGTACCCGGAAATGCCGATATCGATCTTTTTTGTGATTCCGGCCAAGATGAAGTGGCTGGCTTGGATCAGCATCGGTTTCGTCGGGCTTGAAATGCTCCAGGGGTCCTGGCTGGATCGATGCCATATCCTGGCGATATATTCGAACTTCATTTTGTTCTTCGGGCCCGCGGCGGCCGAAGTGCTTCAGTCGACACTCAAACGTTGGAAGTGGGAGCGGGATCGCAAGAACAAGGACCGGTCCTGATGGCAGAGGGCTTCTGCCATTGGCGCTTGCAGAACCCTGGAAATGATATCGGCCGGAAGCCTCCGGGGTGGGGCTTCCGGCCGGTTCCTCGATCGATCAGGAGACTCGAGGATCACTGGCGAACATGGGACTCAGAACAGCGTGCCGTTGACCCAGAGGCCGACGCTTGCTGTGTCGAACCAGTCCACTCCGGCTGCTGCGCCGAGATCCTTGCGCAGTTGATCGTCCCATGGACCGGAGGCACGGACGTGCGGGTAGATCGAAATATATTTATTGAATGTGTGTGAAACTCCCATGTCCACCGGCATGAACCAGCGACGGAGGCCCTCGTCGTTCATGTTCTTGCGGATGTCGATGCCCACACCGGCGCGAACCGCCGTTTTCTCTGTGATATCGTAATTGATGGAGGGCGAAAGCGAGAGTGCCAACTGGGGTTTTTGTCCGGGCACCGCGCCGCCTGCCAGAGATTGGCGGTCCATCGCGTCGGCATCGCTATAAATGAAATAGCGCGGACCTACGAGCGAGTAGACTGAGAATTTGCTGCCCTTGGGACGGAAGGTCAGGTTGGAGAACATCCCGGGGTTGGCGATCAGCGTGCGCTCGCTGACGATCTGTCCGCCGATGAGAGGGATGTCGGTATTGATTGCGCCCGACCAGGTCAGGTCAAAAGCGTTGTTGCTGATCTTGAGGAGTGTTCCCGAGATCCCAAAACGCGCACCCTGGAAGCGGAATTCAAATTCATTGGTGACGATTTGCTGCAGGCGGAATTGAACGTCGAGCGCGAGATTGGAAGAAAATTTTCCGCGGGCCGAAAGGTTGGTCCATACACTCCAACCGTTATCGGCGGGGCGCCCCAGGGAGTTCGGAGAGTAGGTGAGGTCCGTGCCCAAGCCGGGGCCATCAAAGAACGTGAAATAGTTCATGCCCAGGTACTTGCTGAGCCCCGAGGGTTCACCGGAGGTTGCTGCAACGGTCGTGCTCGAAGTGGTGGCTGCAGCCGATGCAGGGGCCGGAGCGGCCGCCACAGTGCTCGCTGGAGCGGTGGCTGCGCCGGGCGCGGTTGCTGAATGACTCGGAGCTGATATCAACTGCAGGCCGCACGCCAGTGCCGCTGTGCCTGCAAAGGAGTGGCGGTTCGTGATCTTTTTCATGAGGTCTCCTGTGGGCTCGGTCGGTTCGAGCCGTTATCGGGTTAGAGGCAGCCGAGTTCGTTCGGGAGCGCACTCCGCTGCTGCGGCGTCCCTACCGCAGTTGATATGCGCAGCGCAACACAGCTCGTTTTTCATATTTTCAACGAGTTGGTTTCATTTAATCAAAATGCGAATTCCGGAGGTCAGGGTGAGGCGGGGTAGGGACAGTGCCTGCAGCCCGAGTGGCAGCAGTAGCCCCGCTCCTTGAGTGCCTGCTCGGTAAAGACCCAGAGTCCCGATTGCGGGTCCTCGTAGAGAGCATCCCCGCGTGCGCAGGCTTCATCATGGGCGTGGGCCCAGGGCGTCGCCACGGAACTCGGCTCGGAAGGCTGGGGGGCTCGGGAGTCTGATTTCATTTGAGCAAACTCTAGAGGATCGCTGCGATCTCGTCGTCGAGTTGCTCGGGAGTGGTCTGCGGAGCAAAGCGGGCAAGCACTTCACCGTTCTTGTTCACGAGGAATTTCGTGAAATTCCACTTGATCGACTCGGTGCCTAAGAGTCCCTTTTCCTTGCTCTTGAGGTGAGCGTACAGCGGGTGGGTCCGTTTTCCATTGACGTCCACTTTGGAGAACATCGGGAAACTCACTTCGTAAGTGAGGGAACAGAAGTTTTTGATTTCTTCCGCATCGCCCGGCTCCTGCGCGCCGAACTGATTGCACGGAAAGCCGAGGATCACGAGTCCCCGGTCCTTGTATTTGCGGTAGAGATCCTCAAGTCCCTTGTATTGCGGGGTGAAGCCGCACTTGGAGGCCACATTCACGATCAGCAGGGTCTTGCCCCTCCATTCGGCCAGCGAGGTTCTACGGCCATCGAGCGTCTGGAGTTCAAACTCATAGATGGGATTCATGCAGGCTTCTCCTTGTGATATCGCGGCTGAATCAATCCTTGAGTTCCGACTCAAGGGTTTCGATCCATTCGCGCAGTTTTTCAAGCGTCTCGTTTCCCTCGACGCGTTCCGGGGGCAGCGGGCCGATGGCGAGCCCCATCTTTGCGATTTTGAGTGCCTCCCGGGGCTCGTCCAGATCCTTCCCGAGGAGCTGGCTCAATTCGAAATAATTCATGGGCTCGTCGGGTGCGATCTGGATGGCGCGTTCAAAGTGCTTTTTGGCGCTCTTGTTGCTGCCACCAAAGATCCCCGGCAAGGCTCGATCGATTTGCCCGAGCAGCCGATGGGCGCCCGCAAAAGCATATTTCTCGTCGAGCTCGATCACCCGTTTGGCGTGATCCTTCACGCGGTTGATTCCGGAAAGAGAGCTGAACGCGCCTTTCTCATTTCCAACCAGCGCGTGATTGATACCGGTCCAGAAATGGCAAGCCGCACAGTCGGGGTTCTTTTCGAGGATGCGATCTCCGGCCGCTCGGCCTTCCTCGAAAAGCTTGAGGCGTTCGTCCTTTTTCTTCTTCTCGTCGAGCTTGGAGCCCCAGGAGTACGTGGCCATGGCGAATTTCCAGCCGATATCGCGGTGATCCGGGTTTTCGCGGTTGAGCGCACGCAGTTCCTGAAGCGCTTGCTCGAGCTTTTTCGGATCACCGCGTTCTTTGAGCAGTTCGTCCACTCGGGCGATGCGCTGCTCTAAGTTCCCTGCGACGGAGGGCTCGGTCCCTTGAGGTTTGAGCCCCGTATCGATGATGGAGGTTGCCCAGCCGTGGGGTGAGGTAGTCAGCATAAAAAACGGCGCTGCCAAAAAAATCCAGGGCAGGGATCCCGAACGCTTTTTCTTCATGCATCACCTGCTTGTTCCTGTTGTTTGAGAAAAGCCGCTTCGAGCGTCTTTTCCATCAGGGCGCCGAGTACGTCCGTCATGTTGAGTGCGGCTTGCAAGGTGCGTGGATCCACTTCCTCGATCCGTCGTCCGAGGGCTTCGGTCAGGTCCGAGGCGCCCCCTTGACGGTTGCCCGCAATGAGTTGATCCCTCAGGTGTCCGCGCACCGCATCCGCGATCTCATATTCCCGCCCTTCCATGAGCAGGGTGGCGCAGATCTGCCGGAGTTCTTCAAAATGGGCGTAAGTGAGCCCTTCCGTGAGTTCCAGAAGCTCATGAAACGAGGAATCATTGGCCAAGCCCAGTGGCAGATTGCGAAGCAGAACCTCGCGCAGGGGGAGGGGGGGGCCGTCGAAACGCACGTTGATATCAAAACGGCCCGGGCGAACGCACTGGGTCTTGGGGAGGAGTTCCGCATGGCGCGTGGTTGCGATCCAGAGCGTGCCGCGGCTGCGCTCGAGAGCGTGATCAAGAACGTTGAAAAACTCGTGCGGTTCCATGCGGGTGATCATCTCGTCGAGGTGATCGAGGATCACCACCGAAGGACCTGTTGCGGGGGCAAGGTGCACGAGCGCGTCCGCAAACGCGCGCTCGAGCAGGCCCGCATGCGAGATTTCGTGAGCGGGAATGGTGATATAGGGAGTCGCAGGACCCAGGTTGTGTGCGATGGCGCGGGTGGCGGCGGTCTTGCCCTGGCCCGCCGCGCCCGAAAAAAGCAGTCCGCGGCGCCACGGAAGTCGGAGAGCCTCGAAATTTTCCCGTCCATCCCGGAAGGCGCGCGACAAGCGTTCCAGCTGATTGCGGAGTTCGGCGTCAAAGACCAGACGGGAGGGGTCTTCGTGCGGAGGGGGGGCGAATGCAAGCCAACCCTGCCGGCTCCAGCGCAGGCAGCTCGAATGGGTCGAAGAGATGGCGGAAGCGGTTTCTTGAGAGTTCACGTAGCTTTGATTCTGGCTTAAATGCGTGAAATTGCAAGAGTCGGTCCGTCCAGGAGATTCCTGATCGATGAGGGGGGGCGGGAGCCTTTCGACCTTGCGCTCCGCAGTTCAGCAGTTCAGCGGTTCAGCGGTTCAGCGGTTCAGCGGTTCAGCGGTTCAGCGGTTCAGCAGTTCAGCGGTTCAGCGGTTCAGCGGTTCAGCAGTTCAGCAGTTCAGCAGTTCAGCGGTCGAGGCGATGTGACAGAAGAACGGCCAAGGTCCGTGATAGCGCTGCGTTTGACGAAAGGCCGCTCAGTCCGAACGCGGACTGGTCGGTGAACGCTGCCGTGATGGCGGTGGTGCCGGGCAGCATCCAGGTGATATCAGCTCCCAGAGCCGTGATGCGGCGGGAAGCCGTTTGGCTTCCGATGCCGTCGACGTCGACGGTGCGCTCGCCGCGCCATTGCGGCTCGAGGCGCGCACCGAGTCTGAGTTTGCCCGCGCCCGGGCTGTAGCCCAAGGCGAGCAAGCCGTTCCATCCGAATTGGGGGCCAAAATCGGAGCGCGAAACGAACCCGGCGCCGAGGTCCTGTTCGAAAGACCGGCCGAGGGAGGAGCGGAGTTCGACGGAGGCGGTTGCATCCCACTGTTGCCAGCGTTTGACGAAAAGAACTCCGGCCGAGGGAGTCAGGAATCCTTCGCCCAGTGCTTCGGCCGGATCGAGGGTTTCATGGATGGAGCGTCCGGTGGGGAGGAGCACGCCCGCCCAGATATAGCCGCGCGGTTTCCAAGACGAGTACGACCACTCGGGCAGAAATTCGAAGGCGGAATTCAGTCGGATATCACCGAGACCGACCGCGGGCGGGGTGCTCGACTCTTCTCCCGGAATGGCGAGGGTCTGGGCGGATCCTTCGAGGCGGGCTCCAATTTGGAAGCGATCCGCGAGAATGAGGCTGCCCTCGAGAGCCGCGAGCGTCTGGGATTCCGAAATGCTCCCGGTGGAGCGCGGGCTCAAGGCCCCCGAGCTCAAGGCATCTGCGACCACCGTGCGGGCAGCCACGCTCAATCCAAAACGGGCCTGCTCATCCCCGGTGATCAGGGATGCGCTGGTCAGGCCGCCGCCGCAACACGCCCCCGCTTGGGTCGGGCGGGGCAGTGCCGCAAGAGCGATCCAGAGGACAAGCAGCAGGGTTCCGGTTTTTTTGATGGGAGATGAGCTCATGAGTGCGGATCCGTGACGAGCATTCGGGTTAAATGGGTTGCGGGCTCAAAGATCCAGACTCAGAACGGCCTGGTCGACGACCTGAGCACCATTCCTTAGCTGGACTTGCACATCCCAATCCCCGCGCATCGTAAAAACCACTTTTTCAACGCGGTAGACACCCGGGAGGATTGCGCCCGAAGCATCGCGTGCCCGACTCATCACGACCGGTCGGGATCCGTGTCCCATCGAAGTCATCCACAGGCGAACAAAGGGCTCCTGCGCCGGAGCTGCGTAAGGGCCGGCCTCGCTGCCCGCGACTGGGTCCCAGAAACGCAGCGTGAAGGAGTTAGTGCGGGAAGCCGAGGGGGCTGCATCCCAGGTGATGGATGCGCACAGACCTGCACGATTGAGCGGCAGTGGACAGGTTGCAGCCCGGGATTTTTGGGGGAATCCGGTGAAAACCGCAAGCATTGCGAACCCAAGAGCCCATTGGCCGATGAACCGATTCATGAACGATCCTCCCTGAAGGTTTTTTGTCCTTAGCATGCAGGCGCTGGGAAAGTCTTGTGCGTCGTTGATGCTTTTGAACTTTTCAGATGGGATTTACCGCGTACTCTCGGTCGCTGATGATCACCTATAATCCCAAGGACTGGTTCAAGCTCATTTTTCAATTTCATCGCAGCGATACGTTCCGGATTCTGCTGCCCACGATGTTCCTGCTCGGAGCCTTGACCGGGGGGTTGGTTTATTTTGAAATGCAGGCGCTCGGAAAATGGCGCAGTTCTACCGTTTTTCACCAGATTCTGGGATTCGTGCTTTCCATGCTCCTCGTTTTCCGGATCAACACGGCATACGAGCGCTGGTGGGAGGGGCGCAAGCTTTGGGGGAGCCTCATCAACTGCAGCCGCAGCCTTGGGGTCAAGGTCCATTCCTTCGTCTCTCCGGTGGCGGCGCGAGACGCATCCCGCCTGCTTCACTCCATCGCGTTGTTTCCGTTTCTTTTGAAAATGCACTTGCGGGCCGAAAAACCGGATTACGAGGGTCCGCTCAAGGACCTCTTTGAGAAAGCGGGTTGGCGAGCGGAGGAGTTGGCCCGGCCCGGTCGGCACTTGCCCTTGCAGGCTTACACCAAGATCCAGGAACGGCTTGCGGGACTCGGGCGCGAGGGCAAGCTTTCAGGTGAACTGCTTTTGCTTTTGAATCCGGAGGTCTTCGCCCTCATGGATATCACCGGGGCATGCGAACGGATCAAGAATTCCCCGATTCCGTTCTCTTACGGCCTGTTCCTCAAGAAGGTGATTTTTGTGTATATCATCACGATGCCCCTCAGTTTTTCGATGGAGTTCGGTTATTGGGCCGTGCCCGCCGTGATGCTGGTTTTTTACGCATTCGCGTCGTTGGAGTTGATATCGGAAGAAGTCGAAGATCCGTTCGGGACCGATGCCAACGACCTGCCTCTGGATGATTTGAGCGAAAAAATCCGGCGCAGCATCGAGCAGGTCGTGCAAGGGACCTGAGCGCTCCTGCGGGATATCTTCAATCCCGCTTGATCTGGCAGCCCAAGGCGCGGGTCTGGCTCACGCGTGGCGCCTTGCCGTCTGAGAGATCCTCGAGCGCTTCGGACAGGTAGAAGCGGCTCGCGCGGTCCGGATGGGTGCTGTCGTCCACCCCTCCCTGGTAGACAATGGCGCCGGAGCGGGCATTGATGATATAGGCGTGGGGAGTTTTGAGGGCGCCGAGGGAGTGAGCCCACTGCCCGAGTCGGTCGGACAGGACCGGAAAAGGAAACCGGGCCTTCTCGAAGTGGGCGCGCGCTTCTTCTTGAGTCTCGTCCGCATTGGCGTGAACTCCCAGAAATGCAAACTTGGATTTCTTGTAGCGCTCCGCGAGTGCCTTGATTCGCGATTCGTGCGCGGCGGAACAGGGGCAGCGCGAGGAAACAAAGGTCACCACCCAGTAGTCCGAGTCGTTCAGAAACCGCTCCGTCGGGACCGGGGCGGTTTCGGCTCCGAGGAGTGCGTCCCGCGCTTTGAGCGAGTACTTGAGTTGCGTGAGTTCGAGCGGGGAGAGTGAAACAGCTGCGTGGCTCGGGCGGGGTGCCACAGTCCCGACGCCCAACAGGAACGGGATCAGGATCACTTCAATGGACTGGAGGATGCGGCGCTTTTGCATGCTCCCCGCGATACCATGCCCGAAGGGTTCACCCAAGCGCCGAATCAGGCATCACGACTCGCCGGGGCCGGACTCGTCCTGCTCCTCGCCCAAGCGGCAGGTGAGCCACGAGGAGTACCGGTTGTAGTTGGTTCCCCGCACCGTCAGCAGGGATTTGCCTCGACCAAAGTGGAGCGCGTCGCGGGTGGCGCGACTCCAGCCAAAAGCATGAGCATGAACGACGGCAGGATTGATGAGCGGCGTCTCGCGACCCGTGTCCGGAGTCTCTTCGGCATGGGCATTCCTGACCCAGCCCAAGTCGCGGCCCTGTTCGGAACCGCGGATGCAAGAAAACTTGGGGCTTCTTTCGAGGCTCACCGGGCGTGCCGGGTCCATCCACAGCGGCAGGGTTACTTCAAATCCGGGTTGCTGAGTGAGGCCCAGCGCTTCGAGCTCAAGCGGTTGCATGCACCGGATCTTGCGCAGCTCCACTTGCCCCAGAG
>Ga0172372_10004393_pt1 | contig 20067 bp, 18 predicted proteins | sample LakKiv5m_2_FD_114544 | JGI IMG/M metagenome (GOLD analysis project Ga0172372, IMG submission 114544) | Freshwater microbial communities from Kabuno Bay, South-Kivu, Congo - kab_092012_9.5m | ecosystem: Environmental > Aquatic > Freshwater > Lake | place: Democratic Republic of the Congo...
ATCCCATCTTTAAATAAAATTATAACAAAATATTTTTGCCAGTCGTGCTAAAGCTTTCGACACGATTTTTTAGATAAAAATTTTTAAAAAATGAAGCTGTATATCCATACAGCTGAGGCTTTTTAGAGATTTTTAGCCAAAAATATGAAGTAAGAATTTTAATTTTTTTTAAAACTTTTAAAGATGGGATTTGGTATAAGATTGCTCAAAATATTTCCAGATATTTATTAAAATTTTGTTAAAAAAGCGCTAAAAATAGAACGAAATATGAGTTTAAAAACCTTTGTTAACAATGCCTAATTCTTGACTTACTTTAGTACTAATGCCATTTCCACTAATAAATGATGCAATTGGGTATTTATAAATACGGACCTCAGCTGTATCGATAAAAGCTACCCTTAATTTGGAAAATAGTGTTAAATTTTCTAAATTCTGCCTTGGCCACCATTGCTTTTGTCGTCATCTTTATTGCCTCTTAGTGAAGTTATTTTTTGTACAAAACTATTATTTTCATATCTACTATCAAAACCACCAGAATTATTTTCATGATTTTTGTTAGAATTACTATCTATGGTTTCGGCAATATCAGCGATTTCATCGGCCTTATCTTGTTTCTTTTTTTGTTTTTTTCTCCATATAATTGATTCAAATGTTGATGAATGAGTGTATTCTTCGTAATCTTCATTCATTTCATGTATTTCTTCTGTTCTTTCATCCCAAACGTCTTTTGCAGATGGGGTATAAGATTCTTTTTGTTCAACTCCACCAACTTCTCGATCAAGGTTTCTTTGTTGATTATTGGCTGGAAATATTTTGTTTTTTGTTTTTTTAAATTTATCAATTTGATTGTCGCTATTTTCTTTCTTTTGATCGAATTTATTTGTTGAATAATTATAGTTGCTATCATTTTTTTGATCTGAAAATTTTTCAGTTTTCTTTTTAAAAAAGAACCAAAAAATTTTTTTTAAAAAATTAAAGATTTTTAAAATTAATGACATTTAAATTAGATTTAATATGGTTTGAACGCTTTCATTGGCAATTTTAATTTTTTGCTTTGTGTTCTCAAAATTATTTTTAACGAATAGTATTTTGTGTTGATTATTTAATTTTATTTCGCCTTTACTACCAAAAACTAAATTCATTAATTTATCAGCACAACTAAATTTATTATTAAAGAAGCCAATTAAAATACCATTTTGTGAAATTTCAATAGTTTCAATTTCAGCTTGTCGGCACTTATTTTTCAAAAGCGCTATTTCAATTAAATTAAATATTTCATCTGGAATTTTTCCAAATCTATCATTCATTTCATTGATTATATTTTCTTTATCTTCAAAGTTTTTAATGTTAGAAATTTTTTTATAAAAACTCATTCTTAATGAAAGATCAGATATATAATTTTCTGGTATTATTAAGGATATTCCTAATTTTATTGAAACTGAATTATTAAAGTTTAAAGAATTATCATCTAATGTAATTTCGTTATTATTTTTTATTTTTTCAATAGTTTCTAAAAGCATTTGTTGATATAATTCTACTCCGGTTTCTTTGATGTGTCCTGATTGCTCGTCGCCAAGTAAATTGCCACTTCCACGAATATCCATGTCATAGGTTGCTATACTAAAACCCACACCGAGAGAATCTAAATTTTGCATTACTTCTAATTTTTTCTTTGATTCATTAGAAATTTTTTTACGATTATCCAGCATAAAATAACAATAACCCCTTAATTTGCCTCTTCCAATTCTGCCTCTTAATTGATAGAGTTGTGACAAACCAAACATCTCTGCTTTATAAATTATCATAGTATTTGCAATTGATATATCTATTCCTGATTCAATAATTGTAGTTGAAATTAATAAATCTGTTTTGCCATCAATAAATCTAGTCATTATCTCTTCTAATTTTGATGGAGCTATTTGGCCATGGGCGTGTTCTATATTTAATTCTGGCAATAAAGTTTTTAATCTTGGCTCTATTTCTTCAATATCGCGAACCCTTGGAACAACAAAAAAAACTTTACCACCGCGATTGTATTCTCTCATTATAGCTTCTTTCACTATTACCGAATCATAGGGCATAACAAAATTTCTAACTGCTAATCTATCAACGGGTGGAGTTGAAATTAAACTTAAATCTTTTACTCCCGCTAAAGACATTTGCAGGGTTCTAGGTATTGGCGTTGCAGATAAAGATAAAACATGAACTTCACTACGAATTTTTTTTAATTTTTCTTTTTGAGCTACTCCAAAATGCTGTTCTTCATCAATTATAACTAGACCAAGATTTTTAAATTTTACACTATCTTGAAGAAGGCTGTGAGTTCCTATAATAATTTTAGCTTGATTATTCTCTATTTGTTCGCGAATTAATTTGCTTTCTGTGTTGCTAACTAATCTTGATAATTGAACAATTTTAATATCGCTTCCTTCAAATCTTTTACTAAAATTTTTATAATGTTGACGAGTCAAGATGGTGGTTGGTGAGATAATTGCAACTTGAGCATCATTACAGCATACTATAGCACTCGCTCGCATTGCTACTTCGGTTTTGCCAAAGCCAACATCACCGCATATTAAACGATCCATAGGAATGCCTTTTTTTAAATCTTGTTCAACTTCATTTATTGCCTTTAATTGATCATTGGTTTCATTATATTTGAAGCGCGATACAAATTCATCATAAAAATTATTATCAGCAATAAAAATATCAGATTTTCTTAAAGCTCTTTTTGCCGCTACTTTGATAAGTTCTTCGGCAGCTATTTTTATTCTTTTACGAATTTTTTCTCTTCTATTTTTCCAATTTGCACCACCGAGTCGATCAAGTTGAATTAAAGAATTTTCAGAGCCATATCTAGTAATTAAGTTTATATCGTCAACAGGAACAAATAATACATCGCCACCATCATATATTATTTTAACCATATCAATTACATATGATCCATTTTTTATAGTATGAATGCCATCAAACTTACCAATTCCATGATCTCTATGAACAACCAATTCACCTATAGTTAATGTAAGAGTTTCTTCAATAATTCTTTGTGAAGCGATTTTAGAATTTTTACTTTTAGTTGTTTTTTCACCAAATATTGCCTGCTCTCCAACCAAAATAAAATCACTAGTTATAAATCCAAAGCCAATTGGCATTATGAATAAATTAATTTTATGATTATTTGTTTTTTTAATTTCTTGAAATTGTTTTATTTCATCAATATTTAAATTATAATCATGAAAAATTTGATATAATCTTTCTTTAAAACCTTCATTAAAGCATGCTAGTAAAAGTTTTTTATCATTATGTTCTAAAATAAATTCTTTAAAAAGTTCAATCGGATCTTTTTTATTAGCTCTTCCAGCTAATGAAAAATCAGGAATTGTTTTAAAATCTAATTCTAAAATTCTTTTTTTATTATCTTTGCAATCAAAATTACAAAATTCGATATTAATAAATTGATTAAAGTTATTTATTGTTTCTTGTGCAGAAAAATAAAGTAGCTCTCTTTTTATTGGATAGTATAGATTTTGTGATTCTCTAATTTTCAACTCATCAATTCTTGCTTGTTCATATTCGATAATATTTTTTTCAAATTCATTAGCAAAATCATAAATTTTTTGATTATAAAAAATTACAGGATTTACTAAATATGAAAAAAATGAAGTTAATTCTTTTTCGTAAAACAAAGGAAGCCAATGTTCCATTCCTTGATAAGAGCGACCCTCAGAAATAGCTTGATAAAGTTGATCATCGAGAATATTTCCAAAATAACTACGATATTTGTAACGAAAATTATCAATAGTTTTAGTGGTTAAAATAACTTCACTAGTAGGAAGTATTTGTAAAAATTTAACATTATCAGTAGTAATTTGAGTGATTGGATCAAAAACTTTTATAGATTCAATTTCGTTACCAAAGAAATCTATACGATATCCGATTAAATCTCCAGCTTGCTCAACAACAATATCAATTATTCCACCTCTTACAGCAAACTCTCCAATATTATTAGCACAGGCTTCTCTTTTATATCCTTTATTAATTAAAAATTCGATAACTTGATTAAGAGAATTATGATCTCCTACTTTTAAATATATTCCTAAATTTTTTAACTCATTTGCAAGAATAATTTTTTGTTGAATAGATTTAATAGAGGTTATAATAAAAAAATTCTCATTTTCTTGGCGATTAGCAAGTTGATATAATGTTTTTATTCTGTTAGCAAGAATGGTTGGTTTAGGAGAAGAGCGATCATATGGCAGACAATCCCAATTATAAAAAGTTAATATTTTTATATCAGGATTAAAAAAACTAATTTGCTTGGCAATAAATTCAATTTCAAAATCATTTCTAGCAATAATTAATTTATCATTTTTGTTAAAATTTTCTGATATTTTTGAACATAAAAAACCAAAAGCATCATCAGGAACTTTTGATAAAGAAACCGATTCATTAATATTGTTAATTTTAATTTTGTAATCCATTTAAGATAAAATTTTTTCTATGGAAAAATAAGCTTCGCTACTATTGAGATCTGGAGGTAACACTGCAATATTATGACTCTTGGCTACTTGTAAAAAAATATTAATTTTATCGGTATTATCAATTTCAAGGTTGATTGAAGCGGTTAAAAATTCAGGAAGAAAATGAGCTTTTAGATAAGCTGTTTGATAAGAAATCATGGCATAAGCCGCCGCATGAGATTTATTGAATCCATAGCCTGCAAATTTATCAACTAAATCAAAAATTTCATTGGCTTGTTGTTGAGAAATATGATTTTTTAAAGCACCTGAAACAAAAACTTCTCTTTGTTTATCCATTTCTTCTTTAATTTTTTTACCCATTGCTCGACGAAGTAAATCAGCGCCACCAAGGCTATATCCAGCAAGAATTTTAGCAATTTCCATAACTTGTTCTTGATATACTATAACGCCATAAGTTTCTTTTAGAACTTGTTCTAAGAGTGGGTGAGGGTAAGAAATTTTTTCATCACCATGTTTACGACGAATATATGTTGGAATATTATCCATAGGACCGGGGCGATAAAGTGAAATTAAGGCAATAATATCTTCAATTTTATCTGCACGCATTTGGCGAAGCACGGAGCGCATACCAGAAGATTCAATTTGAAAAACACCAATTGAATCTCCGCTAGCAAGCATTTCAAATGTTGTTTTGTCATTTAGTTTTAAATTAGATATATCTATTTTTATTCCGCGATTTTTTTCAACTAATTTAACTGTTTCAAATATTGTTGTTAAAGTTTTAAGTCCAAGAAAATCAAATTTAACTAATCCAGCGGCTTCAGCATATTTCATAGAATATCCAACTGCTGGCATTGATGAATCTTCATCATTATATAAAGCACATATTTCATGTAGCTTGCAATCACCAATAACAACTCCAGCTGCATGAGTAGAGGCATGTCTATTTAAACCTTCAAGCTTTAAACCAATATCAACTAATTTAGTAATTTGCGGATCATCTTTTATAGCTTGTTGCAAGTCTTTATCCATCTCAATTGCTTTTTCTAAAGTTACCGCTTCTATAGCATTAAAAGGTATTAGTTTACAAATTCGATCAACTTGAGTATAGGGCATTTGTAAAACTCTTCCAACATCTTTAAGAACAGCTCTTGCTTGTAATTTTCCAAATGTAATTATTTGAGCAACATATTCTTTGCCATATTTTTTTTGAACATAGTCAATTACTTCATCACGACGAGATTGACAAAAATCAATATCAAAATCAGGCATAGAAATTCTTTCAGGATTTAAAAATCGCTCAAAAAGCAAACCAAATCTAATTGGATCAAGATCAGTTATTTGAAGTGCCCAAGCCACGATTGATCCTGCGCCAGATCCTCTACCGGGGCCAACTGGAATTTGATTTTTTTTTGCCCATTTTATAAAGTCGGATACAATAAGAAAGTATCCAGAGAAATTCATTTTTATAATTATATCTAACTCATATTCAAGCCTAGTAAAATATTCTTTCTCAATATTATTTATTTTTTCAGAATCAGTTTCTTCAAGTAAAAATTTTTGATGCAATCTTGATTTTAAACCTTCTTTAGCTTGTGTTTTTAGTTCTTCACTTTCACTAAAATTTTTGGAATTATCAAATTTAGGGAGGGTAGGTGGCCTTTCATGGGCCATAACATGACATTTTTTAGCGATATTTATTGTATTTTCAATTGCTTCTGGAATGTCTTTGAATGTCTGATAAAACTCTTCTGTTGATTTAAAATATTGTTCAGGAGAGTTTTTTTTTCGATTTGTTTCGCTTTGAATATTTCCTTCATAAATACATGATAAAATGTCTTGCGCTTCATGCATATCTTTAGAAATGAAATACACATCATTTGTTGCAACTAGTGGTATAGAGTCTTCAAAAGCTATTTTAATAAATTTATCTTCTAATAAATTTTCTTCTTTAATGCCATGTCGAGTGATTTCTATATAAAAATTTTCTTTAAATAAATTTTTTAATTCTTCGATGTATTTTTTTTGTAATTTTGGCTGTTCATTTAATAATAATTTGCCAATAATCCCTTCATATCCACCAGATAATGCTATTAATCCTAAATTTTTTTCTTTTAGTGTTTCAAAATTAATATGAGGAGAAATTCCTGTTTTTCGTTCTAAAAAACTTTTACTGACAATATACATTAAATTTTTATATCCTTCTTCATTTCTAGCTATCAAAGGCAATTTGCATAATGAATTTTCAATATCAAGATTTGATAAATTTTTATTAGTATTTAAATTAAAATCTACCAAAATCTCGCAACCTAGAATGGGTTGAATATTTGATTTTTTACATAATGAAGAAAATTCAAGTGCACCAAATAAGTTTTGTGAATCCATAATTCCCAAAGCCGGCATTTGAAGAAAGTTAGCTTTATCAATAATTTCATTAACTTTTATTGCGCCTTTGCAAAGCGAATATGTAGTATGATTTTTTAATGCAATATAATTCATTTTATTTCTTACTAATTGTTAAATATCCGCGATAATTACTACCATCAAGACTATTCATTGCTTTTGTTATATTGCTTACTGAAGTCCAAAACCATTGATTTTTATGAAGCGCTGGATCAAGAATTAAAACCATATCACTTGCTTCATCAAAAGCTACAATTGGAGCAATATGTCCATTGGTTTTTTGATTTAATATTTTGCCATCAAAATTGGCAATTATAAAGCTAGAATTATCAGTAAGAATTTTTTTTAAATTATTACGAAAATCATTTATCAATGATTGATCAAGAGACGAAAAATTATATTTTTTAACTTTTAATTTATAAACTTTGCTTAAAATTTTTGTGAATTCTTCTAAAGTTAATCCCGGATCATAAGTGTTATTTTTACTAACAGTTTTAAAATCTATTATTTCTTTATTTTTTATTTTATCTGTTTTTTCATTAAAAAAACTTTGTTGGGAATATAAGTTATAAGGTATTGTATTGCCATTTGGATTTTTTATTTCTAATAATTTTTGATTATCAATATTGCCATAATTTAAGGCATTTAAAATCATAACCCCGCTAGCTACAGAGCAATAAAGAGGGTTCATTTGTGGTTGATAAAAATTTACTAATTGATAAAAATCATTTTTATATTTGCTGTTATTAAGTAAATCAAGACCTTTTTGGCTATTCCATAATTCATTAGCATATATATTTTGATTTATTAAAATTGTTGCAAAAATAAATAATAGAAATTTTTTCATGAATTTGATATGAATATAAAAATTGACGATTTAGCACAAAGCTCGAAAGATTATAGTATATGTGATGATAAAGTTAATATTTTTATAAATAAATTTTTAAGTTTTTTAGAAGTAGAAAAAAAATATTCTAATCACACAATTATTTCTTATGAAAATGATATATATTATTTTATTAAGTTTATTCATGGAATTAAAGAAAAAATTTTATCCCCACAAGATATTGAAAATTTAGTTATTGCTGATTTTCGAAAATGGCTAGTTAGTAGATTACAAAATCATCATAACAATTCAAATGCCAGAGCCGTAGCTTCTCTAAGATCGTTTTTTAAATATCTTAATGGCAATAATTTATTAAAAAATACAGAAATTGAAAAATTAAAAACCCCAAAAGTAACTAAGCCAATTCCAAGGGCGGTAAGTGTATATGATATTGAAAAAATTATTAATTCTATTACATCAGTTTATAGCTCTGATAAAAAAAATTCTGCTTGGCAAATTATGCGTGATCTTGCTTTGTTAACTTTGATCTATGGTTGTGGATTAAGAATTTCAGAAGCTTTATCTGTTACTAAAAATTCATTAGAAAATAATCGTAATCTTATAATCGAAGGTAAGGGAAAAAAACAAAGAATAGTTCCTTTATTACCAATAGTAAAAAAAAGAATTGATGATTACATATTAAACTGTCCTTATTCTATAGATCATAATCAACCAATATTTATTTCTGCTACTGGTAAAAAATATGATGGAAGAACTTTTAGATATTTAATTTCTAGAATTAGAAAGTTGTTAAATCTTTCAGAAGATATAACTCCTCACTCATTTCGTCATTCATTTGCAACGCATTTACTAGAAGCAGGGGGAGATTTAAGAACAATTCAAGAACTTTTGGGTCATGAAAATTTATCAACCACGCAAAGATATACCAAGGTTGATAAGTCAAGAATATTAAGTGTTTATGAAAAGTTTACTAAAAGATAATTTTATAAAAACTACTCAAATTTTACTTCAACTTTTTTAATTGATTTATTTAATCTAGATAAAACTTCATCAGTAATTTCTAATTCATCATTATAATGAAGAGTTTGTGAAGACGGGATAATAACTTCATAACCTTTTTCTTTAGCAATTTGAGCAATTATTGATTTAATTTTATCATTTACTTTGCTCATTGCTTCCATTGAAGCTTTTTTTAGACTATTTTGTTTTTTATCAACAAATGTTTTTAATTCATCAATTTTTTTGTCAAAGTTTTCAGACTCTTTTTCAAAAGCTTCTTGGGATAAAATACTTTTTTTTGATTCGATTTTCTTTTGTTCTTTTTCTAACTTATCTTGTTTTTCAGAAACTTCTTTTTGATATTCGTCTTGTTTTTTAGTTATTTTTGCTTGTATATCTCTCATTGCATGTGATTCTTTAATTATTTGATCAACATCAAGAACCGCTATTGCTCCGGCTTTTGATTCAATGCTAAATAAAATTGCTGTCCAAAATACTAAATTTAATATTAACAAAGAAGTTTTGTTTTTCATAATTTTGTAGATAATTAGGTTGATGATTAATTAATATTTACTTAAGGCTTATTGTTGTAGCTGTATTTATTTTTTACGTGGCACTTGCCACGCCCCGCTTAAGCGGGGATCCCCATATACCAAAGACTTTATTTTCTTGAATACAAAATGTTCAACTTTGAAAAATCTTTGCTGTATTTATTTTTTACGTGGCACTTGCCACGCCCCGCTTAAGCGGGGATCCCCATATACCAAAGACTTTATTTTCTTGAATACAAAATGTTCAACTTTGAAAAGTCTTTGGTATATTTAAAAAAAATAGTTAATAAACTTTACAATGCAAGATTAAGTTAATAATATTTAGAATTATATTTGATCAAATTTAAAGCATTTTATAATGAAAAAAATAAATATTCCATCTCGAGAAGAAGCAGAAAACGCTGTTAGAACTCTTATTTTATGGGCAGGTGATAATCCTAAAAGAGAGGGTTTAATTGAAACTCCAAAAAGAGTCGTCAATGCTTACTTAGATTTTTTTTCTGGATATAAAGAAGATCCAAAAAAAATATTAGGTAAAACTTTTGAAGAAATAGAAGGTTATAATGATATTGTACTAGTAAAAAATATTCGCATGGAATCCCATTGTGAGCATCACATGGTTCCTTTTATAGGTAGCGCTCATATAGCTTATATTCCTAATAAAAAAATTGTTGGTATCAGTAAATTAGCTCGCTTGGTTGATATTTTTGCTAAAAGACTACAAACCCAAGAAATATTAACATCTCAAATAGCCAATACGATAAATGATGCTTTAAAGCCCAAAGGAGTAGCTGTTTTAATTGACGCCAAGCACCAGTGCATGACAACTAGAGGCATACACAAAGTCAATTCTTCAACTGTTACCACGACTTTTCTGGGTGATTTTAGAAAAGATTCTAAGCTTGAAGACAGATTTTTGGCGATGATAAATGTTAAATTGCAAGAATGTTAATAATATCAAATTATCCAATAATTTTAGCTTCAACCTCTAAAATTAGAAAAAAACTTCTCAAGCAAATTGCCCTTAAATTCTCGGTTCATAAGCCATTATTTGATGAAGATAGTGAAAAAAATTACTACAAAAACCTTTCATGTAGGCAATTATCAATGCATTTGGCAACTCAAAAAGCATTATCAATAAGTCAAAAATTTCCTGATTCTTTTATAATAGGTTCAGATCAAGTTTGTGAATTTAAAAATAAGCCAATATCAAAATCAAAAAATTATCAAGAAGCAATTTCCCAATTAAAAAAATTTAATGGCAAAATTCATTATCAAAATAATTCGGTAGTGATCGTAAAAAATAATAAAGTTATATTTAAAAATTTTTCTAAAGTAAAAATAAAAATGCGAAACTTGACAGAATCGGAAATAAAAAAATATGTAGATTTTGATAAATCATGGGGTTGCGCAGGAAGTTATAAATATGAATCAATGGCAAATCATCTTTTTGAAGAGGTTGAAGGTGATTATTTTTCTGTTTTAGGAATTGCAATTCAACCTTTGCTCAATTTTTTATATAAAAACAAAATAATTAAATTTTAACATGGATATTCTTACCTACGACGTTTTATTTAGCTTTATAACCTTAACTTTTTTAGAAATAGTTCTTGGAATTGATAATCTTATTTTTATTGCAATTGTTGTTGCCAAATTGCCGTTGAAAAAAAGAAAATTAGCGAGAGCGATAGGTTTGTCTTTAGCTTTTATTATCAGAATAATAATGTTGTTCACAATATCATGGGTAATGAGTTTAACTGATCCTTTATTTTATATTAAAGAAGTTGGTTTTTCATTTAAGAATTTTTTATTAATATTTGGTGGATTATTTTTAATAATTAAAAGTGCATGGGAAATAGTTAATGATGTATTATTTGGTTTGCATCAATCAAAAGAAGAAAAAAAAGTTAATATCACTAAAAATATGATGGCAGTGATACTGCAAATTGCTTTAATTGATTTTGTTTTTTCATTTGATTCAATAATAACTGCGGTTGGTATGACAAATAATATTCCAGTGATAGTATCGGCAATAGTAATTTCAATGATAGTAATGCTTTTGGCTGCTGAAAAAATTAGCTATTTTTTACACAATTACCCTTCTTTAAAAATCGTAGCTTTAGCATTTATTTTTATGATTGGAATAATACTTCTTGCCGATGGATTTCACATTGAAATTTCCAAAGCCTATCTTTATTTCTCACTATTTTTTACAATGGGTGTTGAATTTCTCAATATTGTCGCAAGAAGAAGACACAGTAAATAAATATAAATATGACAAAACAATCAGTAGCGGTAATTGGTTCTGGTATATCTGGTCTATCTTCGTCATATTTTTTATCTGAAAAATATCAAGTAAAATTATATGAAAAAAATAATTATTTAGGTGGACATTCTAATACTGTTAAAATTAATTATCTTGGCAATGAAATAGCGGTTGATACGGGTTTTATTGTTTTTAACCATCAAACTTATCCCAATCTAGTAAAATTTTTTGATTTATTGAAGGTTAAATCAAAAAAAAGCAACATGTCTTTTGCGGTTAAAATTAGCAATCCAAATATTGAATATGCGGGAATAAATTTAAATTCAGTTTTTGCTCAGAAGAAAAATATATTTAATATCAACTTTTTAAAAATGTTATTTGATATATTAAAATTTAACAAAAAAGCACAACAAGTCTTAGATTTAGATTTCCCCTCTTCTTATTCAATAAAAAATTTATTAGATGATTTAAATTTAGGAGATTATTTTTGTAATTATTATTTATTACCAATGGCTTCAGCAATATGGAGCTCTTCAATTAATAAAATATTAGAATATCCGGCATTAAGCTTTGTAAGATTTTTTAAAAATCATGGACTATTAACCGTAAATTCTCAACCTCAGTGGTATACTGTTGACGGTGGATCTGCGCAATATGTTGAGAAGATTCAAAAAAAAATATCAGAAGTAAGTCTTCAAGATTCTGTGATTAAAGTTTATAAAAATTCAGATAATAAATTAGTTGTAAAGTCAATAAAAAATGAACAAATATTTGATCATGTAGTTTTTGCTACCCATAGTGATCAAGCTCTTAATATTCTTGAATGCGGAACTGATCAACAAAAAAATATTTTATCAAAATTTTTATATCAAAAAAATATTGCCATTCTTCACAAAGATTCATCTTTAATGCCAAAATCAAAAAAGGCTTGGGCAAGTTGGGTATATAGCAGTGTTAATAATTCCAAAAAAAATGAATTATCAGTAACATATTGGATGAATAATCTTCAAGCTATTGATCATAATTATCCATTATTTGTAACTTTAAATCCAAATCAAGAAATAAAAAAAGAGCATATTTTTGGTGTTTATGAATATCATCATCCAATATTTGATTCATCTGCTATTGAATCGCAAAATGAAATAAAAAATATTCAAGGACAAGATAATATTTATTTTTGTGGAGCTTATCAAAAATATGGCTTTCACGAAGATGGATTAATATCGGCCATTAATGTTGTAAAAAAATTAGGAGTTGAAATACCGTGGCAATAAATAATGGTTTTTTATATTATGCTAAGGTAATGCATAAAAGAATTGATAGTATAATTAATCAGTTTGTTTATAACGTTTTTTATATTTGTTTTGATATTTCAAAAATAAATGAAATTAAAAATATTTTTTTATCAATTAATAGATTTAATATTTTTAGTTTTTATTTTAAAGATCACGCCAATAAAGACAATCAAGATATTAACATCTGGATAAAAAAAATTTTACAACAAGAAAAAATCGATCATAAAGTAAAAAAAATCTTTTTGTTTACGCATCCAAGAGTTTTTGGTTATGTGTTTAATCCAGTAAGTTTTTGGTTTTGTCTCAATGAAAATGATCAATTAATTTCTGTATTAGCTCAAGTTAATAACACTTTTAAAGAAAATCATAGCTACTTAATAAAAAATAATGATCACTCATTGATTAATGAAAATCAATGGTTTGAGACCAATAAACAATTTTATGTTTCACCTTTTTATCCAGTTGAAGGAGTATATAAATTTCGTTTTATTTTTAATCAAAAAAAAATTGCTATTTGGATAAATTACTATCACAAAGAAAAAACCCTCCTCACCAGCGTTATAACTTCTAACAAAAAAGAGTTAAATAGTTTTAATCTTTTAATTGCTTTTTTAAAAATTCCTTTTGTTACATCAAAAGTTATTTTTTTAATTCACTATCAAGCATTAAAATTATTTTTTAAAAAAGCGCAATATCATTCAAGACCAAAACAAAAAACCCCTAATCTAACTAATACCAAGTTGTGATCAAAATATGAGTAAATAACTGCAGAATTTTGGTAAAAATTTGCTCGAATAATGACGCTGTATAACCCGATACAGCTTTCATTATTTGTCGCAATTTTTCCTCAAAATTTCTTTGTTATTTATACCATTTCCAATTTTTAATTAATCACATAAGGTATAAAGATTTAAGTTCAAATTTTTTGCTAAAAATCTCTAAAAAGCCTCAGCTGTATGGATATACAGCTTCATTTTTTAAATATTTTTATCTAAAAAATTTTTGCTTAAATCTTTAATTAAAAAATGGAAATGGTATTACTCATATTTTGATCGCAACTTGGTATAAATAATTTTTTTCTAAAAAATAATGTCCTATCAACTAATTTGGAGTGCCCTTGAAAAAATTGAGTATGGGGCAATTACAGTTATTTTACCAAATCACAAAAAAATGGAGTTTATCGGTAAAAAAACTGGAACAATTGCTGATATTCATATAAAAGATTACTTGGCGATTGATTCAATATTCACTCATGGTGATATTGCTTTTGGAGAAGGTTATATAAATAATTTGTGGACTACAAATAATCTCCCAAACCTACTTTGTTTCATAACTACAAACTCAAATATTTTAGAAAAATTTTTTCATGCCAATAAATTCCGTACTTTAATATTGGTGATAAAAAGTCTTTTTAAAAAAAATTCTAAAAAAGGTAGTAAAAAAAATATTCAATTCCACTATGATTTAGGAAATGAATTTTATGAATTGTGGCTTGATTCTACAATGACTTATTCAAGTGCAATTTTTGATAATAAAGAAATTGATTTATCTCTAGCTCAAATTAAAAAATATCACAAAATTATAGAAAAATTATCTGGAAATTCAATTTTAGAGATCGGTTGTGGTTGGGGAGGCTTTGCTGAAGAGGCTATTAAACAAAACTATAATATTAAAGGTTTAACAATATCTAAGAAACAACAAGAATACGCTTTAAAAAGATTATCTAGCTATGCAAATAAAGCTCAAATAGTATTTCAAGACTATCGAGATGAAAAAAATATTTATGACAATATTGTTTCAATTGAAATGTTTGAAGCCGTGGGAGCAAAATACTGGCAAGAATATTTCAAAATATTAAATAATTCTTTAAAAGCTGGAGGAAGGGCAATTTTACAAATAATTACTATCGATGAAAATATTTTTAAAGATTACGTAAATAGGGTAGATTTTATTCAAAAACATATTTTCCCCGGCGGTATTCTTCCTTCTAAAACAAAAATTCATGAACTTGCGCTTAATAATAATTTTACAATAAAAAGTCAGTACGCATTTGCCGATGATTATGTTAAAACATTGCAGATTTGGTTAAAAAATTTCGATGATAAAAGAAATGAAATTATTAAACTTGGATTTTCGGAGCAATTTATTTGTAAATGGAGATTTTATTTGTCATACTGTATTGCTGGATTTGCAACTAAAAGAACCGATGTTATTCAATTTGAATTAATTAAAAATTAATAATATGAAAATTTTAAAAATTATTTTTTTAGTACTTTTTATTTCACTAAATTGCCAAGCTGAAGACAATATAAAAGACGCTCCAGCAGTTATAAAAGAAAATTTTTCTAATTATAATTTGATAGGTTTTTATGATTTAAAAGTTATGGGATTTAATATTTATAGAATAAAATTATGGTCTGAAAAAAATTATTTTTCCTATCAAGATAAATTTGCCATAGATATTGAATATAAGAGAAATTTCAATAAAGATAAATTAACTGAATCTTCAATTAATGAAATCAAGAGAATCAACAATATTTCTGATGAAGAATTACTATTAAATTATCAAAATCAATTATTAAAATTATTTAGTGATGTTAAAAAAGGTGACCGCAAGATTGCTATTTATTCTTCTAATTCAAATTTAAAATTATATCATAACAGCATTTTAAATGGAGAAATAAAAGATCAAAAATTTGCTCGCTACTTTATTGATATTTGGCTTAGTGATAAATCAAAATATCCTAAAATGACCAAAGCAATTATTAATAAAAATAAATGAACAAGAGCAATATTGTAAATTATTCTTTATTAGCAATTCCATTGGCTTTTGTTGGGTTGCCGATATATGTTAATATTACCGATTTTTATGCAAGAGATTTTAAAATTGATTTATCAGTAATTGCAATTTTATTAATTATAGTAAGATCAATTGATATTGTTCAAGACCCTTTGATTGGTTATTTTTCAGATTATTGTTTGAAAAGAAAAATTTCTCATAAAAAAATTATTGTGATTAGTTCTATTTTTTTAGCAATTAGTTTCTTTTTATTATTCAATCCACCAAGACATTTAAATAAAGAAATCATAACCATTTGGTTTTTAGTTTTTTTAGTTTTGACCTATAGCTTTTTTAATTTCGCTTTAATTAACTTTGAGTCAATTGCAATTTTGCTTGCAAAAGATAAACAACAAAGAATAAGAATAAATTCTGCTAAAGAGTTTTGTGGATTAATCGGAATTTTACTTGCCTCAGCTCTTCCTTCAATAATTTCAAATAGCATCTCATCGCAACAAAATAGTTACTTTTTCTTAGCTTTAACTTTTGTTGTAATGCTTATTTTTATAATATTATTTTTCTTCAGAAAAATTGAAGTAAAAGAAAAAATTGTTGAACACCATTTTGATTTTAAAAAGATTATTAAAGAAATATGGCAATATAAAATTTTTTGTAAATTTATTTTAGTTTTTTTTATTAACTCAATTGCAGTAAGTGTTCCAGCTTCAACAGTAATTTTTTTTATCAAAGATATTTTACATCAAGAAAATAAAATTGGATTATTTTTAATAATATATTTTTTATCGGCTGGATTATTTATCTTTATGTGGAGAAATTTAGCTTGCAAATATGGTAAAATTAAAATTTGGATTATCTCAATTATTGGTAGTATTTTAACTTTTTGTGGTGCTTATTTTGTGGGTGAAAGTAATTATTATTTATTCTATTTAATTTGTTTTTTATCGGGAATGTTTTTGGGTGCAGATCTAATAATGCCACCAGCCATAATTGCTGATTTAATATTTGATAAAGAAGATAAAATTTCTACTTTTGTTTCATTATGGAACATGGTTAATAAAACCGCTCTAATGCTGGCTTCGTCTATTAGTTTATTTATATTAGATTTTTATAGCTATCAACCCGGCTTTGTAAATAATGATACAAATTTTGTTTTGCCAGCGGTTTACGCATTAATTCCATGCATTATAAAATTTTTAGTTATAATACTACTTTTAAAGTTTAGTTCAAAAAATAAATATTTATGAAATTTAAAAAATTATTAATCAATTCTCTCATAATTATGTTTTCTTTTTCATGTTCAGCGCATAATCCTAAAATTTATGCCAATAATTCTCCACAATTTGATATTCGTAATTATTTTCGTGGCAATCTTGAGGCCTATGGAATTCTACAAGATCGAGGTGGTAAAGTTATAAAAACTTTTACAGTAAAAATGAAAGGTACTTGGAAAAATAATCAAGGAACTTTAGAAGAGCACTTTGTTTTTTCTGATGGTAAAAAAGATCAGCGTACTTGGAGCCTGTCAATGATTGATGATAATAATTTCATTGGTAAAGCCCATGATGTAGTGGGAGAGGCTAAGGGTGAACAATATGGTAATGCAGTTAAAATGAATTATACATTAACAATTCCGGTAGATAATAAAAAATATGATGTAAAGATTAGTGATTGGATGTATCTGGTTGATAAAGATTCTTTAATTAATGTATCAGTTCTTTCCAAATTTGGCTTTCGTGTTGCTACTTTAACAATAGGATTTAAAAAACTAGGAATTTAATGAAAAACTGTTGGATAATTGGCGCTAGTTTTGGAATAGGTAGAGAGCTTGCTAAAACATATTTTCAAAATGGATACAATATAATAATTTCAGCACGAACTGTTGACGAGTTAGAAATTCTCAAAGATGAAATAAAACAAAACTCCAATTCAGAAAATTCGGTTTTTGTTGTTGGGCTTGATGTTACTAATTATGATTCTATAAAAGAGGCTCTAGAAATAATAATTAAAAAATTTAACAAGATCGATCTAGCAATTTATGCTTCTGGAATCTATCGCCAGATGAATCTAAAAAATTTTGATATTAATTTTGCTAAACAAATTCTCGATATTAATTTTACCGGAAGTTTAAATTTTTTGCATATCATAGCTCCAACTATGATTAAACAAAAAAGTGGACATATTGCCTTGATCGCCAGTGTTGCTGGTTACATTGGGTTACCAGAATCAATGGTTTATGGAGCTTCTAAAGCGGCGATGATTAATTTGTGCGAAGGAATTCATGCAGAATTAAAATCTTATAATATAAATTTATCAATAATTAATCCCGGTTTTGTTAAAACTAGATTAACTGACACCAATAATTTTGAAATGCCATTCATTATTAATACAAAACAAGCTTCTGATTTTATATATAATGGTTTAGAAAATAAAAAGTTTGAAATTCATTTTCCAAAAACATTTACTTTATTTTTAAAAATTTTAAGAATAATTCCTTACAGCCTAGTTTTAAAAATAAATCAAAAAATATTTTATAAAAATATTCGTAGTAAAAAAAATAAAATTAATAATGAATAAAAATTCTCATATCATTTTTTCATATTCTTTTGATAAAAATGGTAAGCCAATAAAAATTCCTTTGAATTCAACTAGCCAAGAATTAAAAAGTCATCATCTAACTTGGGTTCATCTTGATGCCAACAATAAAAATACTAAAAAATGGCTTAATCAAGAAGTTTCATATTTAGATCATTTAATAATTGATGCCTTATTAGCTGAAGAAGCCCGCCCTCGTTTAATTGAATTTGAAAATGGGCTATTATTAATAATGCGCGGTATTGAAAAATTAAATAATTCTAAAAATCAAAATCTAGCATCTATTAGACTTTGGATTGATAAAGATAAAGTTATTTCTATTCAAAGAAGAAAATTAGAAGCAATTGATAGTATTTATCAAGACATTGCAGATGAAAAACCAATTAAAAATTCGGGTGAATTTTTATATAATTTAATTTATCAAATACTAGAAACAACCTCTACATTTCTTTATTCGGTAGCAGAAAGAATAGATATTTTAGAAAATCAAATTAATCGTTTTAAAAATCTTAAATTACGAGATGAAATTATTGAAATTAGAATGAATTTAACGATATTTAAAAGATATCTAATTCCGCAAAAAGAGGTTATATCAAAACTAAAAAACATTAATTTCCCTTTTATCGATAACTGGGCGAAGAGACATTTCCAAGAAAATAATGAAAAGGTTTCGTATATTATTGAAGAAGTTGATGAAATTTTATCAAGATCAAAATTTCTTGTTGATGAATTATCACATTCTTTGAATGAAAAAATTAACCGCAATATGCTTAAATTGTCTCTTATTGCCATGATATTTATGCCACTTACTTTTTTAGCTAGCATTTTTGGCATGAATTTTAGTAAAATTCCATTAACTAATTTTGAAAATGGTTTTTATTTGATTTGCTTTTTAATGATTATAATAGGCTGTTTACAATATTTATTCTTTAGAATAAAAGACTGGTTTTAAAATTTATTCATAAATTATATTTTTTAAATGAAAATACTATTTGTTTGTAAAGGTAATATTTGTCGCTCTCCAATGGCAGAAGCCATGGCTCGTAGTAAGGCAAAATCTCTTAAAATTGATGATCAAGTAATATTTGACTCTGCAGGAACTGATACATTGCATTTAGGACAAAATCCAGATTATCGAACATCGAGAATGATGGATAGACATAATATTTCTATGAAAGATATTAAGGCTCGAATTATTAAGCAGTCAGATTTTGAAAATTTTGATTTAATTCTTGCTATGGATAAAAATCATTTAGAGCGTTTATTAAAAATAGCTGATCAAAAATATCATCATAAAATAAAATTATTTTTAGAGTTCTGTGAACAAGAAAATTTTTGGAATAATCAAATTCTAGATCCATTTCACAAAGATATGGAAATGTTTGAAGAAGTTTATGATTTAATAAATAATGGTCTTGATAAATTATTTAAAAAAATAGCTTGAGCTTCATTGAGCTATAACATTTCCCAAATTAAGTGATGATCAAATAAAAAAAATTAAGTTAAAAGATTTATTTGGAGAAGAAGAGCGTAAAATAGAAACTCTTGAACGAAATTTTAAAGAAATCTATGCTCAGCTTTCTTATAAATTAGAAGATCATGATGCAAGAATTGATGATATTGAATATAAAACTCCATCAAAAACTACAAGAGCTAGGGATGGCGGTTCATATAGTTTTTCTAGCAATTTTAGATAAATAATGATAAAAATATTATACCATTTCCACTTAATAAATGATAAATTAAGCAAAATATTTTTGAGATAAAAATCTTTAAAAAATGAAGCTGTATATCCATACAGCTGAGGCTTTTTGAAGATTTTTAACCAAAAAG
>Ga0172372_10004397_pt1 | contig 20053 bp, 15 predicted proteins | sample LakKiv5m_2_FD_114544 | JGI IMG/M metagenome (GOLD analysis project Ga0172372, IMG submission 114544) | Freshwater microbial communities from Kabuno Bay, South-Kivu, Congo - kab_092012_9.5m | ecosystem: Environmental > Aquatic > Freshwater > Lake | place: Democratic Republic of the Congo...
AACTCGATCCCCTTGGTCATCTTGCCAACGATGCCGTCCTTGCGGGCCATCATCTTGCCCACATCCACGGTGGCACCCTTGACTGCAATGCCGTGGTCGGCGGCGTCATGCTGCATGGCCTCGAACATTTCGGACGAGGCAAGCAAGGCCTTGGACGGAATGCATCCCACGTTGAGGCAGGTGCCCCCCAGCGCAGCTTCTCCGCGCGGGTTACGCCACTGCTCCACACACCCGACCTTCAGGCCAAGCTGGGCAGCACGAATGGCAGCAATATAGCCGCCGGGCCCGGCACCGATCACGATCAGATCAAACGTCTGTGACATGGCTGGTTCTCCGCCGATCAGATATCGAGCAACAGGCGGGCCGGATCTTCCAGGGCATCCTTGATCGCCACCAGGAACAACACGGCTTCACGACCGTCGATGATCCGGTGATCGTAAGACAGGGCGAGATAGTTCATGGGCCGGATGACGATCTGGCCATTCTCGACCACTGCGCGGTCCTTGGTGGCGTGCACGCCAAGAATGGCGGACTGTGGCGGGTTGATGATGGGCGTGGACAGCATGGAACCAAATACGCCGCCGTTACTGATCGAGAACGTACCGCCCGACAGCTCCTCGATACCGAGCTTGCCGTCCTGAGCGCGCTTACCGAAATCAGCGATCGCCTTTTCAGTTTGCCCAAAGCTCAACTGGTCGGCGTCACGCAGCACCGGCACCACCAGACCGCGCGGCGAGCCCACGGCCACGCCCACGTCGAAGAAGCCGTGATAGACGATGTCTGAGCCGTCGATCGACGCGTTGACCACCGGGTATTTCTTGAGCGCGTGCACCGCTGCCTTCACGAAGAAGGACATGAATCCCAGCCGCACGCCATGGTCCTTTTCAAAGCGATCCTGATATTTCTTCCTGAGGTCCATCACCGGCTGCATGTTCACTTCATTGAACGTGGTGAGGATGGCGTTGGTAGCCTGCGACTGAAGAAGCCGCTCGGCCACCCGCTGGCGCAGACGCGACATGGGCACACGCTGCTCGGGCCGACCCTCGGTCAGCCGCTCGATATCAACGGGCGCCTTCACCACCGGCAATGCACCAGACGGTGCGCCAGTGGGAATCGCGACCTGGGCCGGTGCGCGGCTCTGCGCCGCCACGGCACCGATCACATCGCCCTTGGTGATACGCCCGTCGCGCCCAGTGCCGGGCACCTGCGATGCGGCGAGCCCCGACTCCGACATCATCTTTGCAGCAGCAGGCATGGCAACGCTGGCCTTCGCCTGTGAGGCAGGCGCGGGGGCCGCAGCGGCAGGCGCTGCGACAGCCGTCGCAGCAGCAGGCGCTGCCGCCCCTGCCGACGCCTCGGTGTCGATCGTGGCGATCACCTCGCCAGAGACCACCGTGGAACCATCACCCTTGACCACCGAGACCAGCACACCTGCCGAGGGCGCTGGGAGCTCGAGCACCACCTTGTCGGTTTCAATGTCGATCAGGTTTTCATCGCGCGCCACGGCTTCGCCAGGCTTTTTATGCCACTGCAGCAGCGTGGCTTCAGCGACCGACTCGGACAATTGAGGAACCTTGACTTCAATCAGAGCCATCGGAGTTCTCCGGTCTTTGTGTGTATTTGAACGAATGGATGTGTGGGATCGCAGGCCGTACCCTCAGGGCACGGCCCGGGCGCGAAATAAACGGATTCAGCTCGCCTTGCGACTGCGCGAACGCGACTCGCCGAGCGCAGCGGCGATCAGGTCCTTCTGCTGCGCATAGTGCTTGTCGTAGTAACCCACGGCGGGCGAGGCCGACGCGGGGCGGCCCGCGTAGCTGAGGGTCTGGCCCTCACGCAACACCTCGCCAACATGGTGCTGGGCATAGAACCAGGCGCCCTGATTTTGCGGCTCGTCCTGACACCACACCACCTGCGTGGCCGCGCTGAATTTGCGCATCTCGGCTTCGAAGGCCTTGTGCGGGAACGGATACAGCTGCTCGACGCGAACCAGTGCAACATCGTCGAGCTTGCGCTCGCGGCGGGCAGCGAGCAGGTCGTAGTACACCTTCCCGGTGCACACCACCACCCGCTTGACCTTTTTCACATCGATGCTTGCGTCCGTCTCGCCTATCACTGTGCGGAATTCGCCCTTGGCGAGCTCGTCGAGGCTGGAGACAGCTTCCTTGTTCCGCAGCAGCGACTTGGGCGTGAACAGCACCAGCGGCTTTCTGAACATGCGCACCATCTGGCGACGCAGCACGTGGAAGATCTGCGCCGGCGTGGTGGGCTGGCAGACCTGCATGTTGTGCTCGGCGCACAGCTGCAGAAAGCGTTCAATGCGCGCCGACGAGTGCTCGGGCCCCTGCCCCTCATAGCCATGCGGCAGCATGAGCGTGAGGCCACAGGCGCGGCCCCACTTGGTTTCGCCCGAAGAAATGAACTGATCAATCACCACCTGCGCGCCATTGACGAAGTCACCGAACTGCGCCTCCCAGATCACGAGTGTGTTGGGCTCGGCCGTGGCGTAGCCGTATTCGAAGCCGAGCACGGCCTCTTCGGACAGCACGGAGACGATGACCATGAACTGCCCCTGCTTGTCGCTGACCAACTGCAGCGGGATGTAGGCGCCCTGGTCCCATTTTTCACGCGCCTGATCATGCAGCACGGAATGCCTGTGCGTGAAGGTGCCGCGACCCGAGTCCTGACCCGACAGACGCACGCCATAGCCCGCCGCCACCAGCGAGGCAAACGCCATGTGCTCACCCATTCCCCAGTCAAGGGGCTGGTCGCCATTGGCCATGGCGCGTCGATCAGCAACCACCTTCTCAACCAGCGGATGGAGCTTGAATCCCGCGGGGATGGTGGTGATGCGCTCACCCAGGCGCTTGAGCTCCGCGCGGGGCAGCGCCGTGTCAGCAGAGTCGGTCCACTTCCGGTTGAGGAAGGGCAGCCAGTCCACCGCGAACTTGCTGGTGAAGTTGGTGATCACGGGGTCAAAGGTATTTTTGCCTTCGTCCATGGCATCGCGAAACTCCGCCACGAAGCGATCCCCATCGGCCGCACCAATCACCCCCTGCGCAGCGAGCTTGTCTGCATAGAGCTTGCGCGTGCCCGGATGCGTACCGATGCGCTTGTACATCATCGGCTGTGTGACGGCAGGCGTGTCCTGCTCGTTGTGGCCGAGCTTGCGGAAGCAGACGATGTCAACGACCACGTCTTTGCGGAACTGCTGGCGGAAATCAAGCGCGAGCTGCGTGGCAAACACCACCGCCTCGGGATCGTCGCCGTTTACGTGCAGTACCGGCGCCTCGATCATCTTGGCCACGTCGGTGCAATAAATGGTGGAACGCGTATCGCGCGGATCGGAGGTGGTAAAGCCGATCTGGTTGTTGATGACGATGTGGACGGTCCCGCGCGTGCCGTACCCGCGTGTCTGGGCGAGGTTCAGCGTTTCCATCACCACGCCCTGGCCGGCAAACGCCGCGTCGCCGTGAACGACAATCGGCAGCACCTGATCGCCGTTGCGGTCGCCCCGGCGCACCATTCGCGCCTTGGCCGAACCCGCCACCACCGGATTGACAATCTCGAGGTGCGAGGGATTGAACGCAAGCGACACGTGCACCGGACCACCCGGGGTGGTGAGATCGCTGGAAAAGCCGTTGTGATATTTCACATCGCCCGACGGCAGGTCATCGGCGTGCTGGCCTTCAAACTCTGCGAACAGGTCTCGCGGCATTTTGCCCAGCACGTTCACCAGCACATTGAGGCGACCGCGGTGAGCCATGCCGATGACGGTCTCCTGAATGCCAGACTCTCCTGCCCGCTGGATCAGTTCGTCCATGGCGGCGATGAAGCTCTCGCCGCCTTCGAGAGAGAAGCGCTTCTGCCCAACGTATCTCGTGTGCAGATAGCGCTCGAGGCCCTCAGCAGCCGTCAGACGCTCGAGGATGCGCTTCTTCTTGTCTGCGGTGAAACCGGGACGAGCCCGTGACGATTCCAGCCGTTCCTGCATCCAGCGTTTCTGAGCCGGATCGGTCATGTGCATGAACTCGGCGCCAATCGACCCACAATAGGTTTCACGAAGCGCCCGCACAATCTCACGCAGCGGTGCGGTGTCGAAACCAAAATAGGTGTTGGCGGCCGAATAGATATTGGCGTGGTCGCCCTCTGAAAAATCGTAAAAGGCGGGTTCGAGTTCGGGGATGGAGGGCTGCTCCTGGCGCTTCAGCGGATCGAGGTCAGCCCAGCGATTGCCCAGAAACCGATAGGCGGCAACCAGCTGCTGCACGAACACCTGCTTGCGCGCCGACGAGGCGTCGCCCCCCATGAGGCGTGGCCGCAGGGTGCCCTCGCGCGAGCGTTCGGCAAAGGACTGCACGATCGGGGCGTGGGCAATGTCGCGCGACTGGGCGCTGCCATCGGCCGCCGGCACCATCTGCATATTGTCGAAGTATTCCCGCCAGTTTTCAGGAACCGAGCCGGGATTCTTGAGGTAGCTCTCGTAGAGCTCTTCAAGGTAAGGCGCGTTGGCGCCAAAAAGATAGGCGTTGGACTGGAAAGCCTTCATCATCGCGCGTCACCTTTCTTATGAACGAGCTTCTCGTTTAAGAGGCCCGGTGTCAGCCGAGAGAGACTGAAACCGGCGGGTCGGTGTCCGGCTTCCGGAGCGCCGACCCGTGACTTGAACGCGCCCGGATAGCCTCTCCGGGCACGCAAGATTCGAAATTTTACAACGTGAAACCGGACCGACTCAACGAATATCGCGCCGAGCCGAGCCGTTGTACAGCTGCCGCGGACGGCCAATTTTCTGATCGGGATCACTGATCATCTCGGCCCACTGAGAGATCCAGCCCACCGTCCGGGCCAGCGCAAAAATGCAGGTGAACATGGAGGTGGGAATGCCCAGCGCCCGCTGCACGATGCCAGAGTAGTAGTCGACGTTCGGGTAGAGCTTGCGCTGAACGAAGTAATCATCTTCCAGGGCAATCTGCTCGAGCTTCATTGCAATCTTGAGGAGCGGATCATTCTCGAGACCGAGTTCGCCCAGCACCTCGTAGCAGGTTTCACGCATCAGCTTGGCGCGTGGGTCATAGTTCTTGTAGACACGGTGACCAAAGCCCATCAGCTTCACATTCGACGACTTGTCTTTCACTTGGCGGATGAACTCGCCGATCTTCTCCACGCCGCCCGCCCGCTGCAATTCGTCGAGCATGACGAGACAGGCCTCGTTGGCGCCACCGTGAGCCGGACCCCACAGCGTGGCAATCCCGGCTGCGATGCACGCAAACGGATTGGCACCTGACGAACCGGCCAGCCGTACGGTGGAGGTGGATGCGTTCTGCTCGTGGTCGGCATGGAGAATCAGAATGCGATCGAGCGCCTTGACCAGCACCGGGTTGGGCACGTAGTCCTCACAGGGCGTGCCAAACATCATACGCATGAGGTTGGCCGTGTAGCTCAGATCGTTCTTCGGATACATGAACGGCTGGCCAATGGAGTACTTGTACGCCATCGCCACCAGCGTGGGCATCTTCGCGATCAGCCGGATCGAGGAAATCATCCGGTGCTCGGGGTTCGAGATGTCCAGTGAGTCGTGGTAGAAGGCGGACAGCGCCCCCACGCAGCCCACCAGCACCGCCATGGGATGCGCATCGCGGCGGAACCCCTGGAAAAAGCGGGTCATCTGCTCATGCACCATGGTGTGGTGCATCACGGTGTAGTTGAAATCCTTGCTCTGCTTGCCATCGGGAATTTCGCCGTTCAGAAGCAGATAGCAGGTGTCTAGGTAGTCGCACTTTTCGGCGATCTGCTCAATGGGGTAACCGCGATAAAGCAGTTCGCCCTGATCGCCGTCGATGTAGGTGATCTTGGACTCGCAGGCCGCCGTTGACAGGAACCCCGGATCAAACGTGAACTTGCCCGTGGCACCGTAAAGCTTGCGGATATCGATGACGTCGGGGCCGATGGAGCCCGAGTGAATCGGAAACTCGATCGGCGCGGTGCCGTCGCTGAAGGAGAGCGTTGCTTTCTTGGTTGTGGTCATAGTCGGAATCCTTTGCGTTCAACGGCAGCCCGGCAGAGCGGGCGGCGACCGGGCGGTATCCTAACAGCGCCTGAGCATTTCCAGCACCCGACGCGTCTCGCTACCGCCAGCGAGGGCGCCCTCATCTACCCGCTCGAGCAGAAGATCGAGCAGTTCGTTGTCGGGGAGGTCCAGGAGGTGATCGAGGCCTGCAACCGTGGACTCATCGAGCGAACCGCCATGGGCCGCAAAAAAACGCTCGAGAATCAGATCATTCTCAAGAAGGCCTCGGCGGGCTCGCCAGCGCAGTCGCCTGAGCCTGGCATCCTCCAGCCCCCCGGCCTGCCGGCCTGCTGCGCCCTGATCGACGGAATGCATGGTTTGCATGACTGAGGGGGCGCTCAGACAGCCCGCCTCACCATCAGTTCCTTGATCTTGCCGATCGCCCGGGTGGGGTTGAGCCCCTTCGGACACACGTCCACGCAGTTCATGATCGTGTGGCAGCGGAACAGACGATAGGGATCTTCCAGGTTGTCGAGCCGCTCGCTGGTGGCCTGATCACGGCTGTCGGCGATAAAGCGGTAGGCCTGAAGGAGTCCGGCGGGCCCCACGAACTTGTCCGGGTTCCACCAGAACGACGGGCATGAGGTAGAGCAGCATGCGCACAGCACGCACTCGTAGAGGCCGTCGAGCTCCTCGCGCTCCTGGGGCGACTGCAGGCGCTCCTTTTCCGGGGGGGGCGTGTCGTTGATCAGGAACGGGCTGATGGAGTGGTATTGCTTGAAGAACTGCGTCATATCGACGATCAGGTCGCGAATGACCGGCAGCCCGGGCAAAGGCTTCAGCACGATCGGCTCTTTGAGATCACGAAGATTGGTGATGCAGGCGAGCCCGTTCTTGCCATTGATGTTCATGGCGTCCGAGCCGCAAACGCCCTCGCGGCACGAACGGCGAAACGACAGCGAGTCATCGTTGGCGATCTTGATCCGCATCAGCGCGTCAAGCAGCATCTTGTCAGTGGGCTGGAGCTCCACCTCGATGTTCTGCATGCGCGGCTTGTCATCGCGATCGGGGTCATATCGATAAATGGAAAAACGCACCACGCGCGTGCCCTGGGCAGCGGCCGCGAGGCTCTGGGGATTTTCAACGACTGCGTTCATGGCTGCTCCGAAATTTCGTGGTGGGAGGCAATCTGTGCATCAGAAGGTGCGCGCCTTGGGCTTGAAGGTATCCACCGTGAGCGGCTTCATGTTCACCGGCTTGTAATCCAGCCGGTTGCCTTCCGAGTACCACAGGCTGTGCTTGATCCAGTTGGCGTCGTCGCGCTCCGGGAAGTCACGGTGCGCATGGGCGCCTCGGCTTTCCTTGCGAGCGTCGGCCGACACAATCGTGGCCTTGGCAGTCTCGATGAGGTTATCCACCTCGAGCGCCTCGACCCGCGCCGTGTTGAACACCTTCGACTTGTCCTGCATGTGGATGTGACCCACCCGCTCGCCGATCTCGTTGATCTTGCGGACGCCCTCGGCGAGGAGCTCTGAGGTGCGGAACACACCGCAGTGAAGCTGCATGGTCTTGCGGATGTCGTTGGCCACTTCCTGAGCGTTCTCGCCCGAACTCGATCCCTGCAGGCGCGCGAGACGCGCGAGCGTGGTATCGCCACCATCGGCCGGTAGCGGCTTGTGCTCGGACGCACGCCGGTTCTCGCTCACGATGTAGTTGCCCGCCGCCCGTCCGAACACCACCAGATCCAGCAGCGAATTGGTGCCCAGCCGGTTGGCGCCGTGAACCGATACGCAGGCACACTCGCCAATTGCGTAGAGACCGCTTACCACCGAGTTGGGGTTGCCGTTCTTCGGTACCACCACCTGCCCATGAATATTGGTGGGGATTCCGCCCATCTGGTAATGAATGGTGGGCACCACGGGAATGGGGTCGCGGATGGGATCCACGTTGGCGAACTTGATAGCGATTTCGCGAATTGAGGGCAGGCGCTTCATGATGGTTTCAGCGCCCAGGTGATCGAGCTTCAGCAGCACGTGATCGCCCTCGGGACCGCAGCCCCGCCCTTCCTTGATTTCCTGGTCCATGGAGCGCGAGACGAAATCACGCGGCGCCAGGTCTTTCAGCGTGGGGGCATAGCGCTCCATGAACCGCTCGCCATGCTTGTTGAGCAGAATGCCGCCCTCACCACGCACGCCCTCGGTAATCAGCACGCCCGCCCCCGCCACGCCGGTGGGGTGGAATTGCCAGAACTCCATGTCTTCGAGCGGAATGCCGGCGCGCGCGGCGATGCCCATGCCATCACCGGTGTTGATGAAAGCGTTGGTGGAGGCCGCCCAGATTCGCCCCGCACCACCGGTTGCAAATACCGTGACCTTGGACTCGAGAATCATCACCTCGCCGGTTTCCATCTCGAGCGCCACCACCCCCACGCAATCGCCTTCGGCGTCGCGAATGATGTCAAGCACCATCCACTCCACAAAGAACTGGGTGCGCGCCTGAACATTGCGCTGGTACAGCGTGTGGAGCAGAGCGTGCCCGGTACGGTCTGCAGCCGCACAGGCCCGCTGCACCGGCTTCTCGCCAAAATTGGCGGTATGGCCGCCAAACGGCCGCTGATAAATGGTGCCGTCGGGATTGCGGTCAAACGGCATGCCGAAGTGTTCCAGCTCGTAAACCACCTTCGGCGCTTCGCGGCACATGAACTCGATTGCGTCCTGGTCACCGAGATAGTCCGACCCCTTGACGGTATCGAACATGTGCCAGTACCAGTTGTCTTCGCTCATGTTGCCAAGCGACGCGCCGATACCGCCCTGGGCCGCGACGGTGTGGGAGCGGGTGGGAAACACCTTGCTCAACACGGCCACGCTCCAGCCGGCCTGGGCAAGCTGCAGCGAGCAGCGCATGCCGGCACCGCCTGCGCCAATGATCACCGCATCAAACTTGCGGCGGGGAAGGTTGTTGGACAGATGGTTGAGTACGTCGGCCATCTCAAATGCTCCAGAGGATGTTGGCAGCCCAGATCACGTAGGCAAACAGCAGAACGATGGTGGCCACCTGCAGCGTAAGCCGCACGGCGGTTGGCTTGATGTAATCCATGTAGATGTCGCGCACACCGATCCAGGCGTGCCAGGCCAGCGCCACGAAAGCGAGCACCGTGAGCACCCTGATAAAGGGGCTGGCAAACAGCGCCTTCCAGCTTGCCTGCGCAAGTGGCGGGCCGGCCAGAATGGCGAGGCCCAGAACGACCGTGTATGCCGCCAGCACCACCGCCGTGATGCGCTGGGCGAGCCAGTCTTTCAGACCATAGTGCGCGCCGACGACAATTCGTTTGGTGGTCATGTCAGAAGGCTCCGAAGAGTTTGAGCGCAAACACGAGCGTGAGGGCAAGGCTCACCGCCAGCACCGCAAATGAAGAGGTGCGCGCCTGATCTTTCTCGGTGCCGATGTGAAGGTCGAGGAGCAGATAGCGGATGCCTGCGCAGAAGTGATGCAGGTAGGCCCAGATCAGCCCCAGAAACACCAGCTTCGCGAGAGGGTTGGCGGCCATCGCCTTGAACTTTGCAAAGGCAGCGTCCGGGCCCAGGCTCAACTGCAGGCAGTAGAGCAAAAAGGGCAGACCGAACAGAAACAGCACCGCTCCGCTTGCGCGATGCAAAATGGACACGATTCCAGCCGGCGGAAGCCGGTACTGGAGAATCTGGCCGACGTCGATATTGCGATAACGCGGCCGCGCGCCTGCCGCGCCCGAGCCTCTGGCAGCTTCACTCATTATTTTTTAACCCCCCGGTGCAAAACCCGCATATTGTTACCCAAACCAAAGCGAGCCACCAAGCTCGCGTGCTTCACCCGCAGAGAGAACAGTGTTGACTCTGTGTCAACCAAGCTCGTTGTAGTAGTGGTGCCTCTCTGTCAGACACCATCCGCGCCGAAATTCCACCGGCTCCGATTCATAGGTGCTTGAGACCCGGTCCACCCTCAAAAGCGGGGTACCGGCCTTCACATGCAGGACGGCCGCCACATCGGCAGGCGCCGTCACTGCCTTGATCCGCTCCTCTGCCCGGATCATCCGCACACCAAATTCCGCCTCGAGCAGAGCGTAGAGCGGGCCGCTGTAGTTCGCGAGTCGCTCAGCCGTCAGACCCTTGAAACGCGCCCCGGGAAGCCAGATCTCGTCCAGCACCGTGGGCTCCCCTTCGAGGTCAAGCACACGGCGGATCTGCACCAGTGGCTCGCCAGCTCGCAACTGCAGGACGCGCGAGATTTCGGCTGGCCCGCGCAGCCGGCGGCATTCAAGCACCTGGCTTCTGAGCACCTGCCCCTGCACCGAACGCTCGCCTGGCATGGCAGGATGAAGCTCGCCACTCAGGTCGGCCTCGGGAAGATCATCAGGCCGCAAACGCAGAAAACGGAACTGTGTTCGCACCTCCAGATGCGATGCCACAAAGGTGCCACGGCCCTGCCGCCTGACCAGCAGGTTGTCGGCGGCCAGCTCATCGATGGCCTTCCGAACGGTTCCCTGACTCACCCGATAACGGGTCGCGAGCTCTGTCTCACTCGGGATAGGTTCGCCCGGCTTCCACTCGCCTGCGCGAAGCCGCTTGGTGAGCAGCGTTTTGATCTGCCGGTACAAGGGCGTAAAGCGCGGCGCCACCTCATCGGCGGGCGACGGAGTCAGCTCCTCGTGGGCTTCAGGCGCAGAAGTTGCCATCCGGGAATTTCAGCACAGCCCGCGGCCGGAGTCCAGTCAATCATGTCTTATATAAGACATAACACTAGATTGACAGTGCAGAGGAGCGGGCCTACACTCGCGCCAGCGTTCCAGCCAGCCGCAGGCGGGCGCCTCGGCGCCGCCCGGCTCTGTCTTTCAACCGAACCGGAATCGAGAGGTTTTCTCCATGGCCAATCCCCCGAAGCGAATTGCAGTCACCGGCGCAGCCGGCCAGATCGGTTACAGCCTGCTGTTCAGGCTCGCCAACGGCGACATGCTCGGCAAGAATCAGCCGATCATCCTGCAGTTGCTTGACATCAGCGCGGCGCTGCCGGCGGTGCGCGGCGTGGTGATGGAACTTGAAGACTGCGCGTTCCCTCTTCTTGCCGGGGTGGTGGTGACCGATGATCCCAAGGTTGCCTTCCGCGACGCTGATTACGCGCTCCTGGTGGGGGCTCGCCCGCGCAGCAAGGGCATGGAGCGCAAGGACCTGCTCGAGGCCAACGGCGCCATCTTCACCGTTCAGGGGCGTGCGCTCGACGAATGCGCAAGCCGTGATGTGCGGGTTCTCGTGGTGGGCAACCCGGCCAACACCAACGCCTACATCGCTATGAAGTCGGCTCCCAACCTGCCCAAGAAGAACTTCACCGCCATGTTGCGGCTGGACCACAACCGGGCGCTGTCCCAACTCGCTGCACGCTCGGGCAAGCCGGTTGAGTCGATCGAGAAACTCGCCGTCTGGGGCAACCACAGCCCCACCATGTATCCCGACTACCGCTTCGCGGGCATCGGCGGGCAATCGTTGAAAGCCATGATCAATGACGAGGCCTGGAACCGCGCAACCTTTATCCCCACCGTCGGCAAGCGCGGCGCCGCCATCATCGAGGCCCGCGGCCTGTCATCGGCCGCATCGGCTGCCAACGCCGCCATCGATCACATGCGCGACTGGGTGATGGGCACCGGCGATCGCTGGGTCACCATGGGCATCGCCTCGGACGGCAGCTACGGCATTCCGCAGGACACCATGTACGGCTTCCCTGTCACCTGCGCCAATGGCGAGTACAGCATGGTGCGCGGCCTCGAGATCGACGACTACAGCCGCCAGATGATGGACCGCACGCTGGCTGAACTGAACGAAGAGCGCGAGGGCATCAAGCACCTGCTCGGCTAACCTCAGCGCCCGAGGGCGACATCAGGGAGAACACGAACATGAGCCAATCGGCCGGTCGTAAATTACGGGAAGCGATGGCGGCGGAAACCCCGCTTCAGATTCCTGGCGCCATCAACGCCAACCATGCCCTGCTTGCCCAGCACGCAGGGTTTCGTGCGATCTATCTTTCGGGCGGCGGCGTGGCGGCCGGCTCGCTCGGGCTGCCCGATCTGGGCATCTCGAATCTGGATGATGTCCTTACCGACATCCGCCGCATCACGGACGTGTGCAGCCTGCCGCTGCTGGTTGACGTGGACACCGGCTTCGGCTCGTCCGCGTTCAATGTGGCCCGCACGGTTCGCTCGCTCATAAAATTTGGCGCGGGCGCCCTGCACATTGAAGACCAGGTGGGCGCCAAGCGCTGCGGCCACCGGCCTGGCAAGGAGATCGTGAGCCAGCAGGAAATGGTTGACCGCATCAAGGCAGCGGTTGACGCCCGAACCGACCCCGATTTCTTCATCATGGCCCGCACCGACGCCCTGGCCTCCGAAGGCCTTGAGCGTGCAGTGGAGCGAGCCGTGGCATGCGTTGAAGCCGGGGCCGATGGCATCTTCCCCGAGGCCATTACCGAACTTGCCATGTACAAGGCATTTCGCGATGCGGTCGGGGTACCCATTCTTGCCAACATCACCGAGTTCGGCCAGACGCCGCTCTTCACCGTCAAGGAACTGGCCTCGGTCGACGTCGACATCGTGCTGTATCCGCTGTCAGCCTTCCGTGCGATGAACAAGGCGGCTGAACTCACCTACCGCACCCTGCGCACCGAAGGCAGCCAGCAGTCCATCATCGGCACCATGCAAACCCGCAAGGAGCTCTACGACTCGATCGGCTACTGGGATTTCGAACGCAAGCTCGACGAACTGTTCGCGAAGAACAAGTAAAACTTATTCGATCCTGACTGACACCCTGGTGCGGCGTTCACCGGCCGCACCCTCGCCCTCTGGAGACCGATCATGTCCACAGACACCCCTGCCGCAGGCCCGAAACCCAAGAAGTCCGTCGCCCTGTCGGGCGTTACTGCGGGTAACACCGCCCTCTGCACCGTTGGCCGAAGCGGTAACGATCTGCACTATCGCGGCTACGACATTCTCGATATTGCCGAGGCGGCGGAATTCGAGGAAATTGCCTACCTGCTGGTACACGGCAAACTCCCAACCGTCGCCGAGCTGGCGGGTTACAAGTCCAAGCTGAAGGCGCTTCGCGGCGTGCCTGCGAACGTGAAGGCGGTGCTCGAGTGGTTGCCCGCATCGGCCCACCCAATGGACGTCATGCGCACAGGCGTGTCGGCACTCGGCTGCCAGTTGCCCGAGAAAGATGACCACGCAGCGCCCGGCGCGCGTGACATCGCCGATCAGCTGATGGCCTCGCTCGGCTCCATGCTGCTCTACTGGTACCACTACAGCCACAACGGCAAGCGCATCGACGTCGAAACCGATGACGACTCGATCGGAGGCCACTTCCTGCACCTTCTTCATGGCAAGGCGCCCTCGGACCTGTGGGTGCGGGCCATGCACACCTCGCTCAATCTTTACGCCGAGCACGAATACAACGCCTCAACCTTCACCGCGCGGGTGGTGGCCGGTACCGGCTCCGACATGCACTCTGCGATCGTGGGTGGCATCGGCGCGCTTCGCGGCCCCAAGCATGGCGGTGCGAACGAGGTGGCCTTCGAGGTGCAGAAGCGCTACGACAACCCGGACGAGGCGGAAGCCGACATCCGCCGCCGCGTGGAAGCCAAGGAAGTCGTGATCGGCTTCGGACATCCGGTTTACACCATTGCCGATCCGCGCAACAAGGTCATCAAGGAGGTCGCGCGCCGGCTGTCCAAGGCCGCGGGCGACATGAAGATGTTCGATATCGCGGTGCGCATCGAGTCGGTGATGGCAGATGCCAAGAAGATGTTCCCGAACCTCGACTGGTTCAGCGCCGTGAGCTATCACATGATGCGTGTGCCCACCGCCATGTTCACGCCGCTCTTCGTCATCTCGCGTACCTCAGGGTGGGCCGCGCATGTGATCGAGCAGCGCATTGACAACAAGATCATTCGCCCGAGCGCCAACTACGTGGGTCCCGAGAATCGCAAGTTTGTCCCGATCGAGAAGCGTCGCTGACGCGCCCTGCCCTTCAACCCCATATACCTGCCGAGGCCACCATGCCGCACAACGCCTTCAAAACCCTCAAGGACTTCAAGATGGAGTCCGGCAAGACTGGCAAGCTCTACTCGCTGCCAGCGCTTGCTCGCAAGTTCCCCAATGTCAATCGCCTGCCAATTTCGATCCGCATCGTGCTCGAATCGGTGCTGCGCAACGTCGACGGAAAGAAGGTCACCGAGGCTCACGTGGAGCAGCTTGCCAACTGGAAGCCCAACGCCGACCGCATCGATGAGATCCCCTTTATCGTTGCGCGCGTGGTGTTGCAGGACTTCACCGGCGTGCCGCTGCTTGCCGACCTCGCCGCCATGCGCAACGTGGCAAGTGGCATGGGCCGCGACCCCAAGCGGATCGAGCCGCTGGTGCCGGTCGATCTGGTGGTCGATCACTCGGTCATGATCGATCACTTCGGCACGGGCAAGGCGCTTGATCTCAACATGAAGCTCGAGTTCCAGCGCAACCGTGAGCGCTACCAGTTCATGAAATGGGGCATGCAGGCTTTTGACACCTTTGGTGTCGTGCCCCCAGGGTTTGGCATCGTGCACCAGGTCAACCTTGAGTACCTGGCCCGAGGTGTCCATCGCAACGCCGACAAGGTGTACTACGCCGACTCACTGGTCGGCACCGACAGCCACACCACCATGATCAACGGAATCGGTGTGGTGGGCTGGGGCGTGGGCGGCATCGAGGCTGAGGCCGGCATGCTGGGTCAGCCGGTGTACTTCCTCACACCCGACGTGGTGGGGGTCGAACTCTCGGGCCGCCTGCTTGAGGGCGTGACCGCCACCGACGTGGTGCTCACCATTACCGAAATGCTTCGCAAGGCCAAGGTGGTGGGCAAGTTCGTGGAGTTCTTTGGCAAAGGCACCCAGCGGCTGTCAGTCACCGACCGCGCAACGATTGCCAACATGGCGCCCGAGTACGGCGCAACCATGGGCTTTTTCCCGGTTGACGACAAGACCATCGACTACTTCAAGGGCACCGGCCGCACCACCGCCGAGATCGATGCCTTCAAGAGCTGGTTCAAGGCGCAGGACATGTACGGCGTGCCCAAGGCCGGTCAGCTCGATTACTCCACGGTTCTGAAGCTCGACCTCGGCTCGGTCGTGCCTTCGCTCGCCGGCCCGAAGCGCCCGCAAGACCGTATCGAAATCGGCAAGGTGTCCTCCACCTTTGCCGATCTGTATTCCAAGCCCGCAGCGCAGAACGGTTTCAATCTGCCGGCTGATTCGCTCAATACGGTGCACAAGACCTCGGATGGCGTTGAGGTCCAGAACGGCGATGTCCTCATTGCTGCCATCACCTCCTGCACCAACACCTCCAATCCTGGTGTGTTGCTCGCGGCGGGCCTCCTCGCCAGGAAGGCGGTCGAGGCCGGGCTCAAGGTTCGCAAGCACATCAAGACGTCGCTCGCCCCGGGGTCGCGCGTGGTCACCGAATACCTGGAGAACGCTGGCCTTCTGCCCTATCTCGAGAAGCTGGGCTTCTCGGTGGCCGCCTACGGTTGCACCACCTGTATCGGCAATGCAGGCGACCTCACGCCGGCCATGAACGAGGCCATCACCAGGAACGACCTCATCTGCGCCGCCGTGCTGTCGGGCAACCGCAATTTCGAGGCCCGCATTCATCCCAACCTGAAGGCCAATTTCCTGGCCTCACCGCCCCTGGTGGTGGCCTACGCCATCGCGGGCAATATTCGTGTTGACCTCATGACCCAGCCGGTTGGCAAAGGCAAGGGCGGCAAGGACATCTTCCTGGGCGACATCTGGCCCACCAGCGATGAGGTCAATGCGCTGATGAAGTTCGCCATGAACCCGAAGATGTTCAAGGGCAATTACGCCCAGGTGAAGAGCAACCCGGGGGCGTTGTGGGAGAAGATCAAGGGGGTGAGTGGTCAGGTCTACGACTGGCCATCGTCAACCTACATTGCCCGCCCGCCTTTCTTCGACGAGTTCGGCATGACCCCGCAGGACTCCTCAGGCACTATTGCCGACGCCCGCGCACTTGCACTGTTCGGCGACTCCATCACCACAGACCATATTTCGCCTGCCGGTTCCATCAAGGAATCGTCGCCTGCTGGCAAGTGGCTGATCGAGCACGGGGTGGCCAAGGCCGACTTCAACAGCTATGGCTCACGCCGCGGTAACCATGAAGTCATGATGCGCGGCACCTTTGCCAATGTGCGCATCAAGAACCTCATGCTGCCCGCAGCCGCCGATGGCAGCCGCGAGGAAGGCGGTGTCACGCTGCTGCAGCCCAGCGGCGAAAAGATGCCCATTTACGACGCTGCCATGCGTTATGTGGCGCAAGGCACCCCCACCGTGATTTTCGGCGGTGAGGAATACGGCACGGGTTCGTCGCGCGACTGGGCAGCCAAGGGCACGCAGCTTCTGGGTATTCGCGCAGTCGTCGCCCGCAGCTTCGAGCGCATTCACCGCTCGAATCTGGTCGGCATGGGAGTGCTTCCGCTGCAGTTCAAGGGATCTGATTCATGGCAGTCCCTGGGCATCACTGGCAACGAAACCTTCGATATCGAAGTACCCGATCAGCTCAAGCCGCAACAGGACATCGTGCTGGTGATTCGACGCGCTGACGGGTCAACTCAAAAGGTGAAGCTGCTGTCGCGTATCGACACCGCCATCGAGGTCGATTACTACAAACACGGCGGCATCCTGCCCTACGTGTTGCGTGATCTGCTCGCCGCCTGATCGAGCGCTTCAGGAAAAGACCAGGTCGCCAAACCGGGCGCTGAACACCGCGCCCGTCTGGTCTCCATCGGCGCCCACTGCCACGGCGGCGGGCGCCGGTACCGGTCCCGGGTAACGGGAGCCAAAGGCAGTCTGGAAGTCACGCTGCCAGTCGCGCGCTTCCTGATACCAGCGCCCCGCCGAGGCCTGCGGCCGGGCAACCATCATCATGACCCTGTCGGTAAATGGCGATGGAACCGGACGGTCATCAGCGCTTCCAGCATGGAGCAGGTAAACCAGCGTCGCGGCTGGCACCCGCTCACGCTGAAGAAGGCTTGCACCGCCCAGCATCACACGATCGGCGAGCGACAGGCGATCCTCCGGCAGATCGAACATGAGGTAGACGCGAGCCGCAAAATCGTCGCGATCTCGCTGCCCAACTGCTGCGTCTCTCGGAAAGCCGTCGCTGCGCCAACGCCACGAGACGGTGGAGCCCCGAACCGGATCGCGTAATCGGGCGATCAACGCTGAAGCCGATGCCGCCACATCAACGCCCAGCACCACCGTGCCTGCGTCCTCGAGCAGATGAAAGCGATTGGGTGGGATACCGCGCAGGCGCTGATGCCGCCAGATTCCGGGATCGCCTGCGGCCGGCCGCGCGCCCGCCCCCTCCCCCGGGAGCGGAGCCTGGTCAGAGGCCAGAAACACTCGCCCCGCGGGCTGATCACTGAATCGCAACGGATGAAGCGAATCGCCCGCCCTTGCGCCATCGCGAACTGGCGCGCTCGCTGAACCCGCCCCGCTCATCGATGGCGCTAGCGCACCCGCCAGGCCCCCACCGCCCCAGCGCATGATTCGGCGCCGCGCCTCCCTCATGCGGCCTGCCACCGCGCCCAGCCGGCAGCATCATCCACATCCCACAGCGTACGAAGCAGGCGATATCGGCGACCCGCGACGTCGAGGCGAGCAAGCGTGTGCAGCATCACATCCGGATGGCTCCACGTCATGCCTTCGAAGATGGGCGGCAGCTGCCCAACTGCACCCACCAGAAGATAGCCGCCGTCCTCGGTGGGCGAGAACACCACGCTCGCGTCCTGGTCACTACCCAGCACGAGCGTAGCCTCCGCGATGTCGGACGCCTCAATCACCGGGCTGTCGCAGCCAAGCAGCACCACTCGCTCGCCGCGCGACAAGCCGTAGGCCATGGCATTGGCCATTCGCTCACCCAGATCGTCGCCTCGCTGGCGAGTGATAGTGAATCCATATCGGCGTGCAAGCGCCACACACTCACCCGCCGAATCATCACCGGCAAGGCACAACTCGCGCACCACATTCGGCACGCGCGACGCCTGTTCCAGGGTTCGCGCGAGCAGCGTCCGGTGTGTCTCCAGCGCCACCGAGTCGCCGAGCCCCGCCGCTAGCCGGGTTTTTACCTCACCTGATCGCGGAACTCTGGCAAACACGATGACACGGGCCGCAGCTGCTGCATACGACACGCCCGGCGTCACCCCGTAATAGAGTCGGTGAAGCGTGGCAGGAGACGCGCCCAGCGCGTGAAGCCCACGCAATCCCCACATCAGCAGAATCGTCCGAAGAATTCCACGCTCCTCCCACCGGCGCGCCGAGACATGGACACGCTCGGGCAGGCAGGCCGGACGGCCGCATGCTTTCAGCAACTGCTGCGACATGCGTATGTCCTCCATGAGCGGGACATCAGGCCAGCCGTTGACCCGGTGCCATGCCTCGCGGGTGATAAAGATCGCCTGATCACCCGTGGCAATGCCAGTCAGCCGTGATCGCTGGTTCATGAACCAGCCCACCAGACGAAGCAGCGGATGAGTGGAATTCAGACTGACGTCAAACCGCCCCCAGCCCGCGCCAGCGTGAACCGCACGCTCGACCGAGGCGCGCCAATTTGCGGGCAACCGGACATCGGCGTGAACAAACAGCAGCACCTCAGACAGCGCTGAGTGTTTTGCGCCCTCGTTCATCTGTCTCGCACGACCACGCGGACTCACGATCACCCGGACACCGGTTGCGAGCGCCGCCACCACACTGCGGTCCGTACTGCCGCCATCAACCACGAGAAGATGATCGCGATCATCGATGAACGGCCCCACCGCCTCGCTCAGTCTCAGGGCTTCATTGAGCACCGGCATGATGATCGAGATCCGGAGGCGCTCGGGGGTGCGGTCGTCTGCGGCTGGACCGCCATGAACCGATCGGTTCATTGCCGCCGCCACTGATGCCAGCGCTCAAGCCAGGCCAGAACCCAGGAGGGCGCGTGCTCGCGCTGCCATTGCGAGGCGGCAGCACGACCCGCATCGGCCCATCCTGGATAGGCAATCATCATCGACATGAGACGCCTCATGCCAAGGCGCTCGCGAATCGCGAGCGTAAACAATGCAATCAGCTCACCCGCCCGGGCGCCCACCACCGTAGCGCCCACAATCCGGTCGCTACCCTGCGCGGTCAGCACCATCACAAAACCCTGCGTCTGCTCTTCAATGATTGCGCGATCCAGCGCCGACATCTCGTAGCGCGTGCAGGTCACCCTGATCCCGGCGCGTTCGGCCTCGACACGGGTGAGGCCGACCCGAGCCACTTCCGGGTCGGTGAACACGCAGCGCGGAACCGACCCGCGATCAATCCGAAGCGGCCACACGCTGCCAAACAGGGCGTTGTACGCAGCAAGCCAACCCATCTGTCCCGCCACGTGGGTCAAACGATCGGAACTCGCCACGTCACCGCAGGCAAATACCCCAGGCTCGCTGGTTCGCATCCAGTCGTCCACATACAGCGTGCCATCCGCCTCGCGCGCCAGACCCAAAGCCTCGATGCCCACACCTTCCACCCGCGACCGACGCCCGAGCGCACAAAGCAGCTGATCGAACTCGACCACCATCTCCGAGTCCGAGCCGATGACGCGAGCCTCGCGATCACGATTCACTGATGCAATCGATGCACCGGTAATGACCCGCACGCCATCGCTCTCCAGCGCACTGCGGGCCGCAGCGGACGCCTCGGGCTCCTCACGCGGCAAGAGCCGATCGGCCCGCTCGATCAACGTCACCGCAGCGCCAAGCCGCTGAAACGCCTGCGCCAGCTCACACCCCACCGGGCCGCCACCCAACACCAGCAGTCGCTCTGGAAGCTCGCTCATCGCCCAGACGGTCTGGGTGGTCAGCACGCGCCCTGGATCGAGACCTGCGATCTCAGGCACCACGGGATCGGCGCCCGTCGCAATAATCAGGTGTCTTGCGTGAAGCCGCGTAGCCACCCCGCTCTCCC
>Ga0172372_10004402_pt1 | contig 20048 bp, 16 predicted proteins | sample LakKiv5m_2_FD_114544 | JGI IMG/M metagenome (GOLD analysis project Ga0172372, IMG submission 114544) | Freshwater microbial communities from Kabuno Bay, South-Kivu, Congo - kab_092012_9.5m | ecosystem: Environmental > Aquatic > Freshwater > Lake | place: Democratic Republic of the Congo...
CCCGCGCGCTTTGGACGGTTGGCACTGGAACGGCGCGCCCCGCAGCTGCAGCAAGACGCCTGGGTGGTCGATGCTGGCCTGGTGCCCTGCGGCGATCGCTTGCTGGCAGGGCAAATCAGCCTGATCCGGCCGGGGCTCGATGCAGGGCCGGCCCCGGATCCGGCCGTGATGGAACACCACCTGCGCAGCGCCCTGGCGGCCCGCTGGCCAGGGCTGGCCAGCGGGCCGCCAGGGCACTACCGCCAGTGCGCGGTCAGCTTCTGCACGGACGGGGTCCCTCTGGTCGGCCAGTGCGGAGCTGGCACCTGGGTGCTGGCGGGCTTCAGCGGTGCCTTTGCCCAGGTGCCCGACGCGGCGCGCTGCCTGGCCGATCAACTTGCGGCAAAGTGACCTCCATGAGCGCCAGCCCCAACCCACTGCAGCCCACCGGCATCGCCCGCCTGCGGCAGCGCTGGCAGGGGCTCAGCGACCATGACCAAGTGGGCGTGTGTCTGGCGGGTGTGGGGGCAGCCATCGTCGGCTGGGCCTTCCTGTGGCCCGTGCCCACCGAGGTCAGCGGCATGGGGGTGCTGATCTACCCCAACAACGCCGGTGTGCTCAACGCCCGTTCGGGCGGACAGGTCAAGACGATCGGGGTGCGCACCGGTGATCGGGTGCAGCAGGGGCAGGTGCTGATGCGCCTGTACCTGCCGGTGCTGGAGAAGCAACTGGCCCAGCAGCGCGGCAACCTGGCCCAGCTCGAACGCCACAACCGCGAGCTGGACCTGCGCGACAACCTGCGCCTGAGCAGCGAAAAGACGGCCCTTGACACCGCGTTGGCCAAGCTGCGCGACGACGCACGCCGCTATCAGAGCCTGCAGAGCACCTACGCCAGCAAGCTGCGCAACCTCGACTGGCTGGCCAAGCGCGAGGTGGTGGCGCCCCTCTCCACCAGCGTCGTCACCACCCAGCAGAACCTCACCAGCACCAGCGTGTCCCTGGATGACACCAAAACCCAGGAAAAAAATCTGCTGACCAATTACCAGCAGGTCAAACTCACGATCGAGACCCAGGCGCTGCAACGGCGCTACCAGATCGATGATCTCAAGCGCCAGATCAGGGTCACCGAAGCCCAGATCGCCTTCAACGGCAATGTCACGGCCGAGCGCGACGGCACGGTCCTGGACCTGCAGGTGATCGCCGGGCAGACCGTGAGCACCGGCCAGCGCCTCGGCACCATCGGGCGCCCAGACACTCCCCAGACGGGCGACCAACCGCTCAAAGCTGTGGCTTACTTTGCCCCGGCTGACGCCCGGCGGCTGCCCGCTGGACTGGAGGTCGAGGTGGTGCCCCAATGGAACCAGCGCGGGCGCTTCGGCGGCATCGTTGGGCGGATCACCCAGGTGCTGACCCTGCCGGCCACCGCCGACGACATCTCGACCACGGTCGGCAACCCGCAGCTGGCCAGTGAACTGACCAAGAACGGCCCCGTGATGCGCGCCGAGGTCGAGCTGGCGCGCAACCGGCAGAGCACCGATGGCTACCGCTGGACCCTCTCGGGGGGCAGCGGGGTGTTTCCGGTGCGCGATGGCCTGACCGTGAGCACCCACGCCTACATCGAATGGCGGACCCCGATCACCTATGTGATTCCGGGTCTGCGCTCGCTCACGGGCGGCTACCGCTCGCTGCGCATCGATCGCCTTTGGGATCGCCCCTTCTTGCGTCAGCCCGGCACCCTGCCATGAAACGCCTGCCACCGATCCGCAATGCCCTGCTGCGCCAGGAGTTGCCCTGGTTGATCAGCGAAGGGGTGTTGTTGCTCATTCTGTTCAACGCCAACCCCCCCGAGCTGTGGTTCTGGCTGGTGGTGCTGCTGGTGATCCTGGGGTACCGGGTCGAGCGCTGGATGTCCTCCCGGTCTGGCTGAGATCCACCTCAGCCATCGCGACCCGCCTGCAGGGCCGCGCGCCACTGCTCTTCGGCATGGCGCAGTCCCTGCTCGAGGCGGTTCAGCAACAGCAAACGTGTGGCCAGCTGCCTGCGGGTCAGCGCACTCTGAGAGGCCAGGGCCTGCTCGATCGCCGGATCATCGACCAACCTGACGGCATCCACCGGTTGCCAGAGCGGCTGGGGCACAGGGGGCAGCATCTTGCCCTGCAGCAGGGTCTGCCAGAGCTGCAGGCGGGCCTCAACCGCCACCAGGCGCTCCGGCAGATGGCGGCCCAGGGTGGCAAAGGCGGGATCCTGCCAGGGGGGGGCGTTCAGCCGCTGCACTTCGCCCAGGATCAGGATCTGATCCTCCAGAACCGTATCGAAGACTTGCCACAGCAGGCCCAGGGGATGGCGCCGGGCCTGGCTGCCCAACTCGCGCAGGGCAGCGGTTCGCTGGGTCCGTAGGGCCAGCAACGCCTGCCGCAGGGGTGCCAGCGGCTGCTCATGATGCAGCCTGTGGCGCTCCCAGGCTTGCTGCAGCTGGCCGATCAGGCTCACCAGAGCCTGACGCTGCTGCTGCCGCGCCAGAGCCGGCCAGAACAGGCGCAACGACCCCAGCGCCACCAACACGCCAAACAGCGTCCAGAACAGGCGCAGGGGAATCCAGCTGTCGAGCTGGCCCTCGTGCACCACCCAGCCCATGATCACCACCATGCAGCCGACCGAATAGCCGACCGAGAGCCGCAGGGCACCGGCGACGGCGCGAACGAACAACAGGGCCAGGGGTAGCCCCACCACCAGCGGCAAGCCCTGCAGGGCCGGGTAGGCCACCAGCACCACCACACCACCCACCAGGGTGCCGATCAGCCGCTGGCGGCCCAGTTCGAAGGTTTCCCCGTAGGTGCTGACGGTGACGCTGATCACCGCCAGCGACGCATAGGTGATGTCCGGGAGGCCGGTGAGGGTGGCAAAGCCCTGCACCACCGCCACGGTGATGGCCAGCCGCAGGGAGGACTGCAGCGACGGGGACAGGGCCATCAGCTGCCCCTGCGCAGCCAGCGACCACTGCGGCGCAGCAACCCCTGGCTGCGGAGCAACTGATCGAGGGTGTTGAGCTGCTGCTCGATCGCCAGGGCGATCAACAGCGAGATCGTGTCGGTGCGCCAGGGGGGATGGTCTGGCAACAGCACAGCCGGGGCGGCCGCGGCCGCACGCGGTTGGGCCAGTGCACGGGCGATGCGTTCGAGCCGCGTCAGCAACAGCAGGCCTGCGGGGTGGGTCAAGGGTGCCGGCAAGCCCAGCAGCTGGGGCTCGAGCAGCAACCACTGACGCACGATCAGGCGCCAGAGCAGCCCCAGCTGCCGCGCCGATGACTGCTCGAGCTCCAGAACGGCCGGCAACAACGCTGCCGAACGCAGCGGCTTGGGGGATGGACCGCCCTGCTGCAGCCAGTGCCGCACGCCGCCAATCTGCTGCTCGAGCTGGGCGTGAATGGTCTGATCCAGCATCCGAATGCGCTGACCAGGCCGCTCGCGCCAGACCAGCACCGTCGAGACCCGGGCCGCGAGCAACCCGATCACAAACACCAGCACCAGATCAAACACGGTGGCGATGTTGAAGGCCCGGGTCAGATCCATCTCCAACACACCCCAGGCCAGCAACAGGGCCAGATTGCGGCCCTCTTGCAGCTGCAGCAGCTCGATCAGCAACGCCACCACAAGCAGAACGATGCTGAGCATCAGCCAGCCATCGGCGAGCTGAAACAGCACCAGGGCCGTGAGGATGCCCACCACGGCACCGGCAAACTGCCGCATCAGCGTCCGCCAGGGCTGGGGCCGGCTGTCGGACACATAAAGCACCACGGTGATCAGAGCCAGAAACACGCGATCACCGCGACCGGTCCAGGCCACCATCGCGATCGCCAGACCCGCGGCGATCGCCAGACGCAGCGCTGCCCGCAGGGTTGTCACCAGAGCTGGGGCTGCCACCAAGACGTCGGCCCTCAGGGTGTCGTCAGCGCCGCACTGTTGAGTTGCAGCTGGGGTTGCAACGGTGCCGCCGGATCCCGCGGCACCGGCAACAGTTCCCGCAGCAGCTCGGCGTAGGTGATGTTCACACCCACCGTGGCATTGAGGCGGCTCACCAGGGCTGAGATCAGCTTCTCCTGGGTGTTGGAGAGGTCGAGCTCGCTCGACAGGCCGCTCAGGTAGCGCAGGCGCACATCGCGGAAGGCCTCCAGGGCTGCCGCCAGACCCCGCCGCGCCGAGGCCAGCTTGGCCAGGCTGGCCTCGTGGTTGAAGAACGATTGCTCGAGCCGCAGGCGGATGCTGTTGCGCCGGGCCGCATAGGTCTGGGCCTCGGCGGCGGCCTGACGGTCGTAAGAACGGGCCTGCGCAGCGGTGGTGCCCGCATCGAACAACAGCCAGCGCACGCTCAGCCCCACCGACCAGCTGTAGCCGTTGCTGTTCTGAACGGGGATCAGGGTGCTGCCGCAGCAACCGCCATTGCTGACCGTGGCATCGAACTGGTTGGTGTTGCTGGCGTTGCCGCCGGCTGTGGCGAACAGCGACAGCTTCGGCAGCAGCCCGGCCGCGGTGGCATCCCGGTTGCGCGACAGGGCGTCGCGCACGGCCAGGATCGCATCCAGCTCGGGATTGCCGGCATAGGCGGCCAGCAGCGTCCGCTCGAGGTCCAGCGGCCAGCGGGGCTTCACGACGATCGGATCACTGGCCTCGGGCGTGAGCCCGGGGGGCAGGTTCAGCAGGACGGCCAGCTGCCTGCGGGCCACGGCCCGGTCGGCCAAGGCCTGAATCAACAGCTCCTGGTCACTGGCCTCGACGGCGCGACGGCGCAGCACATCCAGCCTGGGCACCAGGCCGGCGGTCTTGAGATCGAGGGTGTCGCGCAGGATCAGCAGGTCGTTGCGCACGGCGGCATCGCGGATGCGCACCGTCTGGTCGGCCTGCTGCAGCTTGTAATACGCCTCGCTCACCTGCAGCTGCAGGCTGCGCAGGTTGGCGGCATAGGTGTTGCGCGCCTGGCGCAGCTGGGCCCGCGCCGCCTGAATCTTGGGGGTACGGGCAAAATCGATCAGGGCATAATCCAACTCCAGGCCCGCCTGCCCCTGCAGCTGGGACTGGTTGAAATAGGCCCCTCCGCCGCTGGGCACGTAGAACGCCCCATCGGTTGAGCCTCCACCCTCCCTTACCAGGCTTTTGGGCGCGAACTGGGGTCCGAAGCCCATGTTGCTGTTGCCCACAGGCGCCACGTACCAGGTGCCGTTCTGACCTGTGCTGCCGCTGGCCACGGCACTAATCCGGGGCCACCAGGCCCCGAGAGCCGCCTGCAGGCTGGCCAGCGAAGCCGCCACCTGCTCGCGCTCAGCCTGCAGGGTGGCACTGCCGGCAAAGGCGATGGCCAACGCCTGCTCGAGACTCAGGCCCTGAACACCGCCAGCCTGCAACTGCACCGCCGTCGGCAGCTGCAGCGGAGGCACCGGCACCGCAGCGGCGGCAGGCAGTTGACCGCTGGCGGGTTGATTGGCCCTGAGCAGGTTGGCAGGCAGGGGCGGCACGCTGTCGCGATCGGCCGACCGGCTTTGCAGCTCGGGTGGCAGCAGACCATCCAGCAGCTGCAGCTGCTGATCGAGTCGGCTCCAGCTGCGCTCAAGCTGACGGATGGCCGGGTCAGCCGCCAGCAATGGTGCCCCGGGCAGGCAACCCAGGACCACAACAGCGGTCAGGCCGACGAGCCGCGGCCGGTGTCGCCAACGCCAACGCCTCCACCGCAGGGTCATGAACGGGGGAGCTCGCTTCGGGCCGGCGTGCCCAGTATCCCCCGACCCTTCCGCCAGTGCAGCTCGACCCGCTCGATCGCCGTCACGGCCTGACGGCACAGCTGCAGCCGGGCCGCGTCCCGCCGCAACCCCCCCGGGTCGAGGGCCGCGTGCGCCAGCTCACCGGCGCTGAGCTGCTGGTCCAGCAGGCGCCACGCCTGGGGTGCCACAAACGGGGTCGGTGGCGCAGCAGGCAGGCCACGTGCAGCCACGGCGCCGGTGGGATGCAACAGCGTGCCCCACAGCTGCAGCCGCTCGCCGAAGGCGCTCAGCAAGGCTGCCTCTGCCGCCTGCAGCGGCACAGCTGCCGGCGAGAAGGGACGCAGCTGCAACAGGCTGATCAGACGTGAGCTGGTCTCATCCCATTCGGCCAACAGCTGCAGGATCGGATGGCGCGTGCCGGCCCCGCCCAGCTCATCCCGGATCGCCACCAGCGCGGCACGCTGCCCCATCAAACGCCTGCGAAGCGGACCGATCGCCTCCGCCCAGCCGCCAGGCTCGGCCAGGGCATCGGCCAGGTCCCCGAACAGCCCCGACCAGCCCTGCCAGGCCGATTGCACCGCAGTCGACGGCCAGAACAGGCGCTGGCAGAGGAGGCTGATCAGGATTCCAAACACCGTCCAGCCCAGGCGCAGCGGCAACCAGCTGGTGAGCTGGGTGTTGTGCACCAGCCAGCCCATCACCAGCACCATGCCGCCGACCTTGTACCCCACCTGCAGGCGCAACAGACCGCCGAACAAGCGCAGCAAACCCAGGGCCAGGGCGATCGCCAGCGGCATCGGGATGCCGGCCAGCCCCCGGGAGAAGAGCAGCAGCAGCCCAGCGCCCAACAGGGTGCCCAGCACCCGCTGGCGGCCCAGCTCAAGACTGCTGCCGTAGGTCTGACCCATGGCCGCCAGAACGGCCAACGCGGCGTAGTAGCCATAGGGCAGCCCCGTTCCGGTGGTGAAGCCCAGGCTGAGCCCGGCCGTCACGGCCAGGCGCAGCTCAGCGTGGGTCCAGAACCGGCCCGTCGTTCGCGCTGCGGGGCTCACGGCAGCGGGGGCAACAACGCCAGGCTGCGGCGATAGGCCAGCAACGCCTGCAGTTCGGCAGCAACCGCCAGCACAGCGAGCGGCGACTCCGATTGCATCGCCACCTGCTGCCAGCGGGCGAGCAGGGCGGTGGCGTCGACATGGGCATGGTCACGCCGCCAGGGCAGCCGCAGGGCCTCCAGGCTCTGCAGCAGCAGGGGGCCGGGGCCCAACTCCTGCAACAACCGCTCCCATTGCAGCCAGCAGAGGTGCCAGCGGCGCCACAACTGCAACCGCTGCGGCCAGCGCAGCTGCAGCAGCTGGCGGCGGTGCGGGCCGCGACGCTCGCGTTGCAACCAGCCGTCCATGCGCTCCAGGTCGGCTGTGATCGGCGCCGGCGCCAGCGGCTTGGGCCGTGGACCCAGCCCCTGGCACCACAACCGGTAGGCACCCAGCTGATCGACGAAGCGGCCGCGCAGGTCGGCGTCGCACCGGGCCAGCAGTGCGAGCCGGTTTCGAGGCCACATCCACAGACCCACCACCAGGGCCACCACACAGCCCACTGTGGTGTCCAGGGCCCGGTTGAAGACGTAGGTCCAGTTGAGCGCTGCGTGGCTGGGAATCATCAGAAACAGGATGCTCACCAGGGCAGCGGTGGACAGTCCTGACTGCCAGCCGAGCATGCGCAGCACCGGCACCATCAACAGAATCGAAACCAGCACCCCGATCCAGCCGTCCAGAACGGTATGAACCAGAAAGGTGACCAGCCCCCCGGTGATCGTGCCAAGAATGCGGTTTCGGGCCGCTGCCACCGTTTTTTCGTCATCGTCGTCGACCACGATGACCACCGCCAGCAATGGGTACCAGACGAATTCGATCCGCTCGAAGTAGGTGGCGATGGCGGCGGTGAGGAAAGCTGCCACCGTCACCTTGACGCTCTTGCGCAGCAGCTCTGGGTTCATGGCGCCGATGCCAGGTCTGCCGTGGGCAAAGTATGGCGGGATTGACGCAACACCCCAATCATGGGGTTGCCGTTCCGCCGAGGCCCGTGTCCCTGCTGCCCGCGGTGATCAACAGCGATCTCGACGCCATCCTGCGCATGGGTCTGGCGGTGTTGTGCGGTCTGGCCGTGGGGCTCAACAGGGCGCACCACGGCGGCACGATGCACCCGAATCGGTTGCGGGTCCATGGCCTGGTGGCCCTCAGCGCCTGCCTGATGGTGCTGGCGGCCGGGGAGCACCCCGATGCCCGCAGCCGTGCCATCCAGGGGGTGGCCACCGGGGTGGGTTTCCTGGGCGCCGGCGAAATCATGGGGCCCGGACAAGGTGGTGATGTCAGCATGACCGACGTGCGCGGGCTCACCAGCGCGGCTTCGATCTGGTTTTCGGCCGCCCTGGGGGTCACCGTGGCGGCATCGACCCCGGTGCTGGCGGGGGTCGCCCTGGTGCTGGCGCTGCTCACCCTGACCAAGCGCAACAACGGCAACCGCGCCTGAGGGCGAGCCTCAGTACAGAAAGCGGTAACGGTCGGGATCCGGGCTGGCCTGCGGTGACGCCCCGGCGTCGCCGGAGACGGCACGGGGCCACTCCGCATCCCAGTAGCTGATCCCGTTGCGCATAAACGGTCGACCGGGCAGCCGGCGGGTGTCGAGCTGGGTGGTCCCCATGGCGGTGATCAGGCCGCCGAGCTCCATGGGGCCCAGGTCGGTCTTGAGGTCCTTGCCGGCTGCCGCCAGCAGCGCTGGCAAGCGCACCAGATGTTCGGGCCTGGTTAGCTTGCGGAACAGGGCCTGCCAGGCCAGCTGCTGACGCTCGAGCCGGCCGATGTCGCCGAGCTCATCGTGGCGGAAGCGCAGAAAACCCTCCAGATCACGGCCCTTGAGGTTCTGCAGACCGGGCTGCAGATCGATGGCGAGCCCCTGGCTGCGATCGGTGTACGAGAGCCGCTTGGGCACATCGACCTCGATGCCGCCAATGGCATCGGCCATGCGCCGGATGGCCCCCAGGTTGACCAGCACATGGTGGGTGATCGGTCGACCCAGCTTGTGGGAGAGCTCCCGTTTGAGCAGGTCGATCCCACCGATGGCATAGAGGGCATTGATCTTGTTGGGGCCATACCCCTGGGCCTCGATGTAGGAATCCCGTGGTACCTGGGTGATGCGGGTGATGCCGCCATCGACCCGCAGGCTGGCGATCACGTCGGTGTTGCCGCCTCCCACATCGGTGCCGACCAAAAGGATGTCCTGATCGGCGATGCCGCTCCAGGACGCAAAGGGGTTGGTGATGGCGACGTTCTCGCGACCGTCGTACCCGCCCAGCAGGTTGGAGACGGGCACCGCCAGCATCAGACCGCCGCTGAGCCCGATGGCCATCGCGGTCAGCATCTTGGGCACACGCCGGCTGGAGCGGGACCGCCCCTGGGCCTTGGGCGAAGGGCGGCGCGGCGCCGCAGAACGTTTCATTCGGGCAACGCTATTGCAGAACCGTGCAGGGGCTCCAGCAGATGACTCAAAGCTGCAGCAGTTCATCGGGCCGCAGGCCCACCTGCACGCGCCAGAGGCTGGCGTAGGCGCCGCCACGGGCCATGAGGTCGTCGTGACGCCCGCTCTCCACCAGACGCCCCTGCTCGAGCACCACGATGCGATCGGCATGGCGCACCGTTGAGAGGCGGTGGGCGATCACCAGGGTGGTGCGATCGGCCGTGAGCCGATCGAGGGAGCGCTGGATCGCCGCCTCGGTCTCGTTGTCAACGGCGGCGGTGGCCTCATCGAGGACCAGCACCGGCGGATCCTTGAGAATCGCCCGGGCCAGGGCAATGCGCTGGCGTTGCCCGCCACTGAGGCGTTGGCCGCGTTCGCCCACCAGGGTGTCGTAGCCGTCGGGCAGGGCTTCGATGAAGCCGGCCGCTTCGGCCAGGGCCGCCGCCCGGGCGATCGCCGCGCGGGGGGCAGCAAAGCTGCCATAGGCAATGTTGTCGGCCACGGTGCCGTGAAACAGGAACACCTCCTGCGACACCAGGCCGATGGCGCCGCGCAGATCGCCCTGCCGCAACTGTTCGATCGGGATGCCATCCAGCAGAATGCGCCCACCCTGCAGGCCATAGAGGCGCAGCAACAGCTTCACCAGGGTGCTCTTGCCCGAGCCGGTGGAGCCGACGATGCCGATGGTGCTGCCCGCCGGAACCGTCAGGTCAAAGTGCTGCAGCAGGGGCTCGCGGCCGCCATAGGCAAAGCTGACGTCCTCAAAGCGGATCTCCCCCGCCACCTTGCTCCGTGGCAATGGTGTGGAGCCCCCCGCCAGGGCCACGGGGGTGTCGAGCAGATCGAGCACCCGGTTGGCCGAAGCCATGGCCCGCTGGTAATCGTCGAGGGTGCGACCCAGGGTGGTCAGGGGCCACAGCAGCCGCTGGGTAATGAACACCAGAAAGCTGTAGGTCCCCACTGCGATCGTGCCGCGCCAGGCCTGCAGGCCACCGATCACCAGGATCGCCAGAAAGGCAAACAGGATCGCGAAGCGGATCAGGGGAATGAACGCCGCCGACAGACGGATCGCCCGTCGGTTGGACTCCCGGTAGGCATTGCTCTGCTCACCGAGTCGGTCCAGCTCCCAGGCTTCGGCGGTGTAGCTCTTGATCGTGAGCATGCCGCCCAGGTTGTTGGCGAGGCGGCTGGCCAGATCGCCGGCCCGATCGCGCACCTGGGCGTAGCGGGGTGCCAGCCGGTGCTGAAAGCGCAGCGATCCCCACAGAATCACCGGGATTGGCAGAAACGACACCCCGGCCACCGCCGGCGACAGGTAGGCCATGGCCCCGCCAACGGCCAGAACGGTGGTCGTGAGCTGCAGGATCTCGTTGGCGCCATGGTCGAGAAAGCGCTCTAGCTGGTTGATGTCATCATTGAGGATCGCCAGCAGTCGGCCGCTGCTCCCCGCCTCAAAGAAGGCCATCTCCAGTTGCTGCAGGTGGCCATAGGCCTCCAGCCGCAGTTCGTGCTGGACGGTCTGGGCCAGGTTCCGCCAGAGCACCCCGTAGAGGTACTCAAACAGCGACTCGGCGCTCCAGATCACGAACGACAGCACCGCCAGGACCGCGAGTTGGGCGGGCACGCTGGTCACGCCGAACAGCGCCAGCCAGGCGTTGTCCTGGCGCACGACCACATCAACGGCCAGACCGATCAGCACCGGGGGCGCCAGATCGAACAGTTTGTTGAGCACTGAACACAACGCTGCCAGGCGCAACTGGCGGCCGTGGGGCCTCAGGGCTCTGAGCAGGCGCTGCAGCGACGGGCGAGACACGGTCGGATCAGCGCTCATGGAGCCTTCCGTCGCAGGGTTGAAGGAGCGGAGCTGGTCTCAGCCGACTGGAGGACCGGAGCCTGCCGTAGCGATCAACCGAACAGCAGGGTCCGGAGTTGCAGCAAGCCCCGGATGGGGATCACCAGCGGTTGCCGCCGCCGCCGCCGCCGCCGCCGTAACCACCGCCACCGCCACCGCCACCGCCACCGCGGTTGCCGCCGCCGCCGCCGTAGCCACCACGGCCACCACCACCGCCGCCGCCGCCACCTTCACGGGGGGTGGCCTTGTTGACGCGGATCATGCGGCCCATCCACTCGACGTCCTGGAGGTCGTCGATCGCCTTTTGCTCGGCGGCATCATCAGCGAGCTCGACAAAGGCGAACCCACGCTTGCGGCCGGTTTCGCGGTCAAGGGGAAGGCTGCACTGGCGAACTTCGCCGTACTGGCCGAAGAGGTCAAGCAGGTCCTCGCGCTCAGCCTGGAACGAGAGGTTGCCAACGTAAATGGTCATTGAAGGAACTGAAGCAATCCTGGAACTGATTCGTCTGATGCCGGGTTCCAAGGGATTGCCAGTGAAAGCTGAGCGAGCCGAGGGAGCCTGTAGACCTGTTGAATCCATGTCACTGTACCGGCTTGCCTGAACCGGGCAGCCCTGAGCTGGAGCGCTGATCTGCCGGGCCGCTGGCCCGGCCCTCACCGGCAGACATGGAGAACCATGAAGCAGTTCTGAAAGGATTCTTTCGAACCCGCGGCGAGCTCCAGGCCGTGTCCCATTGTCAGCAAATCCTGATTCAGCGGCACCTGTGATGACGGCCCCCGTTCCCTGGAGTCTGGCCTGGAGCGAGAACGGAGAACTCGCTGCCCAGGACCGTTTCGACCTGCTGCAGACCCTGGTCTGCAGCGAATCGCTGAATGCGCAGACGTCGCTGGTGGCAGCTGTCGAACGGCTCACCAGTGTTGAGTTCACCACGCTGATGAGCCCGGATGTGACCGGGCTCTGTGCCTGAATCAGCTCTGCAGCCTTGAGATCTGCAGAGGCTTGTTGAGCACCCGCAGCTGCCGGAGCCCCTCAAACACATCCTGGGGCATGCCCTGGGGCAGGTCCACGGTGCTGTGGGTGTCAAAAATCTGAATGCGACCGATGGCCTTGCCCGCCAGGCCGGTCTCGTTGGCAATCGCGCCGACGATGTTGCCGGGCTTGATGCGGTCACGCCAGCCCAGCTCGATGCGGAAGCGCTCCATGTCGGCCTCGAGGACGCTGGCCTGCAACGGGCGCTCGCTACGGGTGTTGCGTGCCGCGCTTGTGCGGTCCCCCAGGCTGGCCTGACGGGGCATCGCAAAGGATTCCTCACCCTGCAGCAACAGGGGTTTGCCAGCCAGCACCAGTTCGAGCGCGGCCAGGGCCAGGGCTTCACCGCTGCAATCGAGCTCTTGAGCGACCCGCTGCACCATTTCGCTGAGCAGGGCGCGCTCTTCGGCCTGGCAGCTCGAGGCCTGGACCGCCGTCGTGAGCCGACTGCGCAACCGGTCCAGTCGGTTCTGGTTCATGGTGGCGTTGCTGGGCACCTCCATCGGCTCGATCGGTCGGCCCACCGCCCGCTCAAGACCACCCAGGAAGCGGCGCTCGCGGGGTGTCAGGAACAGAATCGCCTCACCGCTGCGCCCGGCCCGGCCAGTGCGGCCGATGCGGTGGACGTAGGCCTCGCTATCGAAGGGCACGTCATAGTTGATCACCAGGCTGATCCGCTCGACATCGAGCCCGCGAGCCGCCACATCGGTGGCCACCAGCACATCGACCTGGCCCTTGCGCAACCGGTCGATGGTGCGCTCGCGCTGGGCCTGGGGCACGTCGCCGTTGAGAACGGCCACGTCGTAGCCGTGCTGCTCGAGCGACTCGGCCACGGTCAGGGTGATCGCCTTGGTACGGGCAAAGATGATGGTGGCTTCAGAGCGTTCGGCCTCCAGCACCCGCTCGAGTGCGGCGATCTTCTGGGGGCCGTTGACCGTTAGATAACGCTGGCGAATGCGGCCTGAGTCGGCCGCCTTGGGGCGAATCGTGATCTCGGCTGGGCTGTTGAGATACTTCTGGGAGATGCGGCGGATCTCGGTCGGCATCGTGGCCGAGAACAGGACAACCTGCCGCTGGGCGGGCAGCTGCTCGAGCACCCATTCGACGTCGTCGATGAAGCCCATGCGCAGCATCTCGTCGGCTTCATCGAGCACCAGGGCCCGCAGTGACGACAGATCCAGGGTTCCCTGGCGCATGTGATCCATGACGCGGCCGGGGGTGCCGACCACGATCTGCACGCCGCGGCGCAGATGGTGAATCTGGTCGCGGAAGTCGGCACCGCCGTAGATCGCCAGGGTGCGCACCCCGTCGAGATGCACTGCATAACTGTTGAAGGCTTCGGCCACCTGCATGGCGAGCTCCCGCGTGGGGGCCAGCACCAGCACCTGGGGCTTGCGCTGGTCGGGGTCAAGGGCCGCCAGCATCGGCAGGGCGAAAGCAGCGGTCTTGCCGGTGCCAGTCTGGGCCTGTCCGACCAGATCGCGGCCAAGCATCAGCTCAGGGATGGCTGCGCTCTGGATCGGCGAAGGCTCCTGATAGCCGATCGCCTCCAGGGCTTTCAACAGCTCGGGGCCGAAGCCGAATCGTGAGAAGCCGCTTGGGTTCTGGGCCACGTCAAGATCGGCGGAGCAGCCGAAGCTGCCCTCCAGGGAGGTCTGAGTCACGGTGAATTGGGCCTGAAGAATCCTTCAACGCAGGCCCGACAGAAACCCCAGGGATGTCGTGTCATACGTTCTGGCGTCAGGCCAGAAGCAACACGCAATCCGAAACGACTGTCCTGCCCTTGAAAAAGGCTTTCGAAAACATTAACACCCCGGCTTCACCCGCCCGAAATCATCGGCCAGCCGTTCGATGTCGTCTTCGCTGAGCCAGTCACCGCGCTGCACCTCGATAATCTCCAGATCAGCCCCCTGCGCCGCTGCACGGTGCACGGCCCCCAGCGGAATCAGGGCCACCGACCCCGGCTCCAGGCCGATGCTCTGACCATCGAGCTCCATCGCACCGGAGCCGGCCACCACCACCCAGTGCTCGCTGCGGTGGTGGTGGCGCTGCCGGCTGATCCGCTGGCCGCGGCGGATCCACAAGCGCTTGACCCGGTAGCCCGCGCCTTCGGCCAGAGTCTCAAACCAACCCCAGGGCCGCTCGCTGCGGCCGGCATCACGGGGCACTGACACGGGCGGTGAGCGGTTCCGGATCCAGTGTGGGGGCTGCGGCGGTGATCAGCCAGGCCTCGCCCCGCGCCCGGGTCAGCGCCGTATAGAGCAGCGGCCTCAGCCCGCGCACCCCCTCGGGCAGTAGCACCCAGACCTCGTCGGCTTCGCTGCCCTGGGCCTTGTGCACCGTAAGGGCAAAGGCGGGTTGGGCGCCGGGCACCTGAGCCGCATCCAGACACAGGGGCGCACCGACGGGCGGAGCAAACAGCAGACGGCGCTGGCCGCCCCGCGCGATCACTACGCCTACGTCACCGTTGGCCAGCCCCAGCTCATCGAGGTTGCGCGTGCACAGCACCGGGGTGCCGGCCGGCCAGTGGCGCGGCGAACGGCTGGCCAGCTCTCCAAGCAGGGCCTGATGCAGCGCCTCGGTACCCCAACGACCTCGACGCAGGGGCGAGAGCACCAACAGCTGGGGCAACGCCTCCAGCAGGGGCTCGGTGGTGCCGGCTGCGGCCAGCAGCTGCAGCTGCTGCTGCCGCTGCCGCAACCGGTCCAGCAGGGGGGCGGGCAGAGCGGGCGCAGCGTGCTGCAGCCAGTGCAGGTTGGCGCTGGCCGGCAAGGCGGCCAGCATCGGCTGCAGTGCAGCGTTGCCCTCGCGCAGGGCTGCCGCCACGGCGGCAATGGCTCCGTTGTTGCGGTAGATGCGCCGCAGCTGCACCGCCCCGGCACCCAGGACCTGGCGGCAGTCCGACGCCTGCAGATCGTGCAGCACCGAACCCGGGCCCACCGGCGGCAGCTGGGCCGCATCACCCACCAGCACCAGCCGGCAGCGCTCGGGCAAGGCCTCAAGCAGGGCGCCCATCAGCGGCACATCGACCATTGAGACTTCGTCGACCACCAGCAGATCAAGCTCGAGCAGGTGGTGGCGGTTACGGGCAAACGCATCGCCGCGGCTCTCCAGCAACCGGTGCAGGGTCGCTGTCGGCCAGTCGCTGCCCGCCAGAGCCGCCCGCAGGCGCGCCGCAGCCTTGCCGGTGGGAGCCGCCAGCTGAATGCGGCAGGTGGGGTCCTGGGCGATGGCGGCGGCCAGCATGCGGGCCACGGTGCTGGTCTTGCCGGTACCGGGTCCACCCTCAAGAAGCACCACCGGGCAGCGCAGCACCGCGGCCACGGCGGCCCGTTGCTGGGCATCGAGCCCCTGGGCATGGCGCTGCACCAGGGCAGCGTCGGCCTGCTGGGCAGCGTCGTTCCTGGGCAGGGGCTGCGCGGCACGCGCCAGCAGCGCGCTGAGCACGGCCTGACGCTGCTGCTGCCAACGCCGCCACGACAGCTGATCGCCCTCCAACACCAGCGGTCCGTGGGGCTCAGCCGCCAGGGGCGAACCCTGCATTGCCTGGCGATGGGCCTCGGAGGGCAGCGGAACCGCGAGCTGACCCTCCGCCAGGGCCTCGGTGAGCACCGTGATCAACTCGACCACCAGGGGATCCGCGGCGCAGCCGTGCAACCGCGGCAACGCTGCGTTGAGGGCGGCCGCCAGGGCCGTGAGCCAGCGCGGTTGCTCTAGTAGTTGCTCCTGGTGTTGCTCCAGCTGGCTCATGCGACCCCCTCCAGCACCCGATCGAGGGCCTGCAATCGCGCCAGCGGCGGCTGATCGATGAACACCCCCGGCACGGTCTGGTGGGGGATACCTGGACCGGGGGTACCCGGGCCCGGCACGCCCCTTAAAAACACATACACGTAGCCCCCCAGATGACGCGCCGGGTCATACCCCGGCAGGCGCCAACGCAGGTAGCGGTGCAATGCCACCAGGTAGAGGTGGGCCTGCAGGGGGTAGTGGTTGGCCGCCATCAGGGCCGCCATGGCCGAGCCGCTGTAGTGGCAGGGTCCGCAATGCAGGGGACGGCCGGCGGCGTCGCGCTCGCCCAGCCAGTTGCTCTTCCAGTCGAGCACCCACCAGCGCCCGTCGTGGCAGAACACCAGATCGATCGACCCGGTCAGGAAGCCCTGGCTGGCGATCGGCAGCTGGCTCAGGCTGGCGCCGTAGGCCGGGCCGAAGGGCCCCTCGGGGTGATCCACGAAGACCCGCGCCAACGCCGGCGATCGCACCAGCGCCAGGGGCAGGTCAAAGGCCATTTCACTGAGCCGGGCGGCGCGTGGCAGCTGGGCCAGGGAAAACGGGCCCAGTTGACCGCCCAGGGGGGTCTGGCGCAGCAACTCGAGGCCCTCCAGCAGCGGCTCGAGCTGGTCGACGACGATGCCCGAACGCACCAATTCACGCTGGATCAACGGGCCCTGATCGGCAGCGGGCTGCTGGAAATCGAGCTGCTCCAGCACCCGGTGCAGGCAGTCGCCCGCCGAGGCACCGCGGGGAAACCGGGCCAGGGGGCCGTCACGGCCTCCGGCTTCGGGCGGGGGCTCCAGCTCGAGCTCCCGCACCAGCCCATCGGTTTCACGCCCCTCTTCGAGGGCCGCAGGCGCCACCCCATGGCTGCCGCGGGTCCAGCTGGTGTAGCTGCTGCGGCCCCAGCTGCTGTCGAGCGGATGCCCCGGCACCGGGCCGAGCTGCAGCGCCTGGGCGGGCGCGGCGGGGGGATGCCAGCGCCCTGGGGCGGCCGGTGGCACCAGGGCCAGCGGCAGGTCACGGGCCGCCAGCTCCTGCTCCAGCAAGGCCAGCCAGTCAGCATCGCTGCGGGCGCCATAGGGATCGTGATCGGGATCGGGCGGCGGCTCAGCGCCGAACAGCCAGGGGTGCAGCGGATTGCCCTGCTGGCCGGCAGCCGGCCCCCAGACCAGCAGCAGCATCTGGCGGGCCCGGGTCACGGCCACGTAGGCCAGGCGTTCGCGCTCGGCCAGCTCGGCGTGGCGCTGCTGCAACCACGCCTGCAGGCCACGGCCCCAGTGGCGATTCAGGTGGAGATCCAGCACAGGATCCGCGGCGCCCTCGGGCTGAAAGCGAACGCCGATGCGGCTGGCCGAGCGCTCGGCAGGCGCCTGCCACAGGTACGGACAGATCACGACCGGATACTCGAGGCCCTTGCTGCGGTGAACCGTGACCACAGCCACGGCCGCATCGACCGCATCGCTGTGGGGTTGGTGCTCGTCAGGCACGATCCGATCCGGCTCCAGCCGCAGGCGCCGCAACCAGTCGGCGGCAGCATCTGGCCCCAGCTGATCGGCGTGGATGCGCTCCTGCACCAGCTGGGCGCATTGCTGCAGATCGGCCAGCAGACGCCCATCCAGGGCCAGGCGGGCCAACTCCCGCTCCTGCAGCAATGCCGCCAGCACCGCCAACAGCCCCTGGGCAGGCAACTGCTCGGCCAACCGGGCCAGCCGGCCGGCCAGCGCACTCCAGCGCTCAGCCGAGGCGGCGGCGAGCTCGGCGGCGCTCCAACCCAGCAGCGGTGAGGCCGCCAGCAGCCGCAGCCGGCCGATGCGGCCCGGCTCGGCCAGGGCATCGAGCAACCGCTGCAGTGCCGTGGCCGCCGCCGTGGCCAGCACATCGCCGCGACTCACCAACCGGGTAGCGATGCCGATGCGCTCGAGCTGGTGCCGCAGCGCCTCGGCCTGTTGGTGCGTGCCCACCAGCAGGCACACGTCGCGCGGGGGGACCCCTCGCCTCAGCAGCGCTGCCGTCTGGGCAGCCACGTCGGCCGTCAGGCGCTGCTCAAGGGCCGTGCGGCTGGGGGCCTTGCTGCCGGCGGGCCGATCAGCGCCGAGCCACAGCAACTGCAGGGGCGGATCCTGGGCCAGGGCCGGATGGGGGCCATGGCGTTGGCTTGACGTCACCTCCGGCAAAGGCAGACCGGAGCGTCGCAGACCCGGGGCCATCAGCCGGTTCAGCGCCGCCAGCAGCGGGGCCGTGGTGCGGTGGTTGACGCCCAGTTGGCTGATGCCACGGGCGGCTTCCGCCTGCTGGCGGGCCCGCTGGTAGGTGGCCAGCTCACCGCCGCGAAAGCGGTAGATGGCCTGTTTGGGATCGCCCACCAGCACCACCCGGTGCCGCACTGGGTCAAAGGCCGCCTGCAGGATGCGCCACTGCACCGGGTCGGTGTCCTGAAATTCATCAACCAGGGCCACGGCGTAGCGCTCAGCCACCCGCTCCAGCAGCGGCGTGCTGCGCTGCGCGCCGGGGTCGAGGGCCTCGAGCAGCTGACCAAAACCAAAGCGCCCAGCCGCCTGGCGGCGACGGCGCAGCGCCTGGCGGCCCCAGTGGCAGCCATGCAGCAGCACCAGCTCGGCCGGCCCCTCGACCAGCCGGGCGATCGCCTCGAGTAGGGGGCGCTGCGGCAGGGATGGGGCCGAGCCCTCGCAGCTACGGGCCACCTTGCTGAAGCTGCCCGGGTGAAAGTAGCCGCAGAGCAGCTCCTGCTCCAGCACCGCACCGTGGTCACCCCCTGCCGGCTGGGCGGTGATCCAGCCGTCGAGCTCGGCGCAGCGGTCCTTGCGGGGCCTGGGGCTGTAGGGGGTGGTGGCGCTGGCCCCGAGCTCGCGCCACTGGGCCGCCGCCGCGCAGAAGCTCGCCTCCAAAGCGCGGCCGTGCCCGGCCCAGAGCCCGACAAAGTCGCTCCAGGATGCAGTCCAGATCGCCTCGAGCTGGGGAGCCAGGGGCGCATCGGCGTTGCAGCCCGGCGGCAGCGGGTCGAGCTGGAGGGCAGGGTCCCCATCCAGCGCCAGCAACAACGGCTCCAGGGCCAGCGGCCCCCTGAGCAGCTGCTGCACCCCCGCCAGCAGCGGCAGCGGCAGGGCCAGCACCTGCTGCTGCCAGTAATCGTGGGCGACCTGGCGCACCAGGGCGCCGCTGTCAGGGTCGAGTGCCAGGTCGGGAGGCTGGGCCGCCTCCAGGGCCTGGCGCTGCAGGGTGCGGCGACAGAAGCCATGGATGGTGGTGATGTCGGCGGCATCGAGCTCCTCGAGCGCCAGCAGCAGGGGGGCGCGCAACGCCGCGGCCTGGGGGGCCATCTGCTCCAGCCAGGCCGCCAGGGTGGTGTCGGGGGGCTGCCAGTCGGGGTTCTCCAGGCCCATCAGGGCCTGCTGCAGGCGCTGGCCGATGCGATCGCGCAGTTCGGCCGCGGCCGCCTCGGTGAAGGTGACCACCAGCAGCTGGCGCAGGCTGAAGCGCTGTTCGCTCAGGTAGCGCAGCACCAGATGCGCCAGGGCGAAGGTCTTGCCCGTGCCCGCACTGGCCTCGAGCAGCCGCAGGCCCGGCTCCAGCGAAAAGCCATTGGCCTCGAACAGCGGGGCCTGGGTCATCGGCTGTGCTCCAGCAACGGCCCCAGCAGCGCCGCGGCCAGGGTCTGGGGGTCTCCCGCAGCGAGCAGCAGCTCGCGGCCACTGAGCGCCCGGCCAAAGCAAAGGCTCTGCTCGGGCTCGTCGCGCTCGCCGCGCTGCTGGGGTCCCCCCTCCCAAACGCTGATCGCCCGGCTCTCGCCAGCACCCAGCAGGGCCCAGGCGGTCTCGGGCGGTAGGGGCCAGCAGCGGCCGCGCCACAGGGCCCGCAGCCCCGCCAGGCGCTGCAGCTCGGCGCGGGCCTCGGCCGGCGCCGGCGGCTCGAGGCGGGTCTGCACAGCAAAGCCCTTGCTGCCGCGTGCCACCAGGACCGCGGCAGCCGGCCGCTGGTCGCCGGCGCTGGCCAACAGCAGCTGCCACCACAACGCCAGGCTGTGCCGGCTTCTGGCCGCGGCCGGGTGAAGCAGCACCAGGGTGTCGCCGCGCCAGAGCACGGCCTGCTGCCACTGCTGCCAGCTCACCTGGCCCTGGCGCTCGGGACCCAACGGC
>Ga0172372_10004403_pt1 | contig 20047 bp, 14 predicted proteins | sample LakKiv5m_2_FD_114544 | JGI IMG/M metagenome (GOLD analysis project Ga0172372, IMG submission 114544) | Freshwater microbial communities from Kabuno Bay, South-Kivu, Congo - kab_092012_9.5m | ecosystem: Environmental > Aquatic > Freshwater > Lake | place: Democratic Republic of the Congo...
CCCGTTCGACGAGCGCTCGCGACTGACCTGCGGGCTGCGCTGCGCGCAGGACCGCAGGTCTTCGCTCGCTTTGGCGCGGATCGCGCCAGAGGGAGCCGCCGCAGCGGCGACCGCCCGTACGACGAGCGCTCGCGACTCGCGGGCTGCTGAAGCCTCGCTTCGCGAGCTTCAGGTGCCCGCTTTCGCTCGCTTTGGCGCGGATCGCACCAGAGGAAGCCGCCGCAGCGGCGACCGCCCGTGGAATACGACCGCCGCGCTTCGCGCGGCGTCTCACGACGATTGGAACGCGGAGCGACCACGACCTCGCGCGCCTCCGGCGCGCGGGGTTCGTGGCACCCGGCGGGCAAAGCCCGCCGGAGGATAAACGCGTCGCCGAAGCCCACCGGAAGGACACACGAGTTGACTTCGTCGATCGAAGTTTGACGTGACGAAAGTCCGGCGGCCTTTGGCCGCCGGGTGCCACGAGCCCGTTGGTCGCTGTGCGACCAACGGGTCGTGGTCGCCTCGTGACCCAAGCCACGAGGGACGGCGCTCCGAAGGAGCGACGGTCGTCTCATCACACCAGAGGTCGCCGCCGCAGCGGCGACCGCCGCGAAAGAATCGCCGCTTTCACCGCCTTCGCTTGCGGCTTCCGTGCTTGACGAACACCGCGCGCGCCTCGGCGCGGGCCTCGGCCGTCGCGCGCAGCCCGAAGATCCGCTCCTGCGCTTGGCGATACGCCGTCCGGTGCGCCACGATCGGCTCCGGATAGTCGCTTCCGATCCTGCATCCGATCATCGCCTGCAGCAAGCCCGGCATGGTTTCCGGTTCGGCGAGGAACTCGTCAGGCACGCGCGCAAGTTCGGGCACCCACCGACGGATGAAGACCCCCGTCGGATCATGATCCTCGACCTGCTTGCGCGGCGAATAGATGCGCACGGTGTTGATGCCGGTGGTCGCCGACTGCATCTGCACCTGCGGATAGTGGATCCCGGGTTCGTAGTCGAGGAACTGCCGCCCAAGCCACGGTGCGAAGGTGCGCCAGTCGAGCCAGAGATGGTGGCTTGCGAAGCTGACGAGCATCGCGCGCATGCGGAAGTTGATCCATCCCGTCGCGACCAGTGTGCGCATGCACGCGTCGATCATGGGGTAGCCCGTTCGGCCTTCGCGCCACGCCGCAAGCCGCCCCGCCGCAACCTCCGGGTCACCGTCCGTGCGCAGCGACTCGGTCGCACGCGCCATGCACGACGACTCGATCGCCGGTTCGTCCTCAAGCTTCTGGATGAAGTGGCAGTGCCAAGAAAGGCGCGAAAGCATGCTGCGGATCGAGCCGTTCCACGCGAGGAGATCGTCGCGCGCGATCGCCCCGGTCTGTTCGAACTCTGCCAGTTCGCCGAGCCTCCGTCGCGCGCCCTGATACGCGCGCCGCACCGACATCGTGCCCCAGGCAAGATGCGGAGAAAGTCGCGAGCACGATTCCCACGCGAGAACAGGTGAACCCATCGTGGTGCGGTAGTCGCGCCCCCGCACGAGAAGAAACGAACGGAGGTTCGCCGCCGCTTCGCGCGATCCACCGCGCTGCCGGAGCGCGGCGCGCGTGTCGTCGCCGAGCCCGAGTTCCTGCCAAAGTTCCGTGTCACCCGAGGCGACGGCGTCCTCATCCGGCGAGACGAAGCGCTGCGGAACCGCCGTCCGCGCGGCGCGCATGTGCACCTCCCATCGCGCGGCCCAGCCGTCGCGGCCCGGATTCGGGCGGAAGACGCCGTGCTGCCGGTACTCCGCGAACCGGACGCCGTTCCTTCGACACCAGCGCGCGACGCGCAGATCGCGCGCATAGGTCGCGGCGTTGCCGGTTTCCTCATGTGCGAGCAGCGCTTCGATCGGGATCTCGTGCGCAAGCCGATCCAGCACCTCGGTCATCTCGCCAATGCGACGCACGAGCCGCGCCCCGCGCGCCACCAGCTCGATCTCGAGTTCCGCCAGCGACTCAACCACGAACGCAAGATGCGATGCATCCGCGTCGGGTGCGTGCCACACCTCCGGCTCGAAGACATAGAGCGCCACCATCGGCACACCGTCTTCGGTCGACCTCCGCGCAGCCTCTGCCAGAGGTGCGTGGTCGTCGATGCGGAGATCGCGCTTGAGCCAGACGACGTTCATGGTGCGGGGACACAGACCTGCCGGTCCGTGCTCCCGCGGCTTCGCACGCGCGCGCTCCGCCGATGCGAAAAGGTCTGGGTCGTACCCCGCCGACACGAAACCGCAGGACGAGCCATGATGCGTCCGCAAAGGCGATATCGGGAGACCGGTACGATCAGCCGACTTCGTCGAGCGAGCGGATCGCGCCCGCCGCGCCGGCGGCGGGGCTGCCGCCCTCGGTGCGCACGCTGATCGCGATGGCGCCCGCATTCTGTGCCGCGCGCACGCCATCGTCGCAGTCGTCGAGCAGCGCCAGATCACCAGTGCCGTCGATCCCGAGCAGTCGAACCGCCTCGAAGATGCCCCACGGCGCGGGCGCGGGTTCACAGGCCTCGTCGGCGGTCACGAGTACGTCGATCGGTACGCCGGCGCGCTCGAGCGCCTCGAGCTGAGGTCCGAGCAGTCGGCGCTGTGTGCAGCAGATCACCGCGGTGCGCACGCCGCGCGCGTGCAGCCGACGAATCGCGTCGCACGCGTCCTGGTTCGGTTCCTGCGCGATCCGAGCGGCCTCGACGAGGCGCGGCTCGAGGTCGGTCATCATCGCCGCGATGTCGTCGGACGTCACCCAGCGCCCGTGCGTGCGCCGAAAGGCCTCGGACACCGAGGGCAGGGCGAACAGCCGCAGGATCTGCGGGCGTCCCGCCGGGCCGCGAGTCTCCTCGAGCTCGGCATCGGTGAGCGCAACCTGCCAGCGCGCAAACGTCGCACGCGTCGCCCCATGGATCGCGCGGCGTCCGCGATCGAAAAGCACGCCGTGCCACGACATCGCCACCGCACGCACCGCATGGATCACGCCGTGCGTCGCGTCGGCTGGTGTGTTCGAACTGTCCCCGGGAGCGCTCATGTTGGAGGAGAGGTCTCGTACGAAAATCCGCGCAAACGCGCACGACATCGCGCGCATCCGCGGGTCACATCTGTTCGCTGTCGATCCGCGTCGATTCGAGTTCGCGTTCGGTGGGAATCGAGATGAATCCGACCAGCGGACTTCCGTTGCGGCGATCGACCTGGACCAGTCGGATCGGCGTCGGTGGGTAGTAGCGCAGCAGACCCCCGGGGAACGGACCCTCGCCGCGCACATCCCAGAACTCCTCGAGTGGAATGCGAAGCGTGCCGCCTGCCTCGAGGCGTGTAACCCGCTTCATGTATCGCTGGTTGAGCCAGAGATCGAAGTCGCTCCACGACTCGACCGTCGGGTTGACGATCAGCATCGCGTCGCCATCGTTGAAGACCTGCACATCCGCGATGCGCTCCTGCGGCATGCCGAAGGGGTACGCGCGGGTCGCCTTCGCGGGGTCGTACCGCCGTGCCTCGCAGCCGAGGATCGTTCCCGCGCAGGCGGCCGACAGCAGGAGGTGGGTGAGGAACGCGCGTCGCATCGTTGGATCGTACCAACCCCCGGGAGCATCGCACTCCTCTCGATTTCGCGAAAGACACGGGAAAATCTCCGCAGTCTTCCGGTCCGAGGGAACCCTTCCGTCAGAGTCCCGCGGCCTTCGCGCACATCGCCACGAGCTCCTGCGCGCGCTCCTTCGTCGGCGCCTCGGCGATCACGCGCGCGATCGGCTCGGTGTTCGACGCGCGCAGATGCACCCAGCCATCGGCGAAGTCGACGCGTACGCCATCGGCGTCGTTCACACGCTCGTTGGCGAAGACGGCCTTCATCCTCGTCAGCGCGCCCGCCACCGCTGACAATCCGCCGATCGCGGCAAGATCCACCTTCGACTTGAGGATCGAGTAGTGGGGCAGCGCATCGACGATTTGCGAGAGCGGCTCATTGCGGCTCGCGACGAGATCGAGGACAAGCGCCATCGCGCTCAGCGAATCGCGCACCCAGCACACCTCGGGGAAGATCACGCCGCCATTGCCCTCGCCGCCGAGAAGCCCGCCCGCGGGCTTGAGCGCCGCGACCACGTTCGCCTCGCCGACGGCGGTGCGCAGCACCTTCGCGCCCGGAAAGCGCGCGGCGACGTCGTCGATCATGCGCGAGGTCGAGAGATTCGCGGCCAGGGCGAACGGCCCGCGCAGTTCGAGCATCCGCAGCGCGGCAAGCACGAGCGTGTACTCCTCGCCGATGTAACGGCCGTTCTCATCGACGATCGCGAGGCGGTCGGCATCGGGGTCCTGCGCGAAGCCGCAGGCGACGGCGGTGCCGGCCTCGCGCGCCGCGCGCACCTTCGCCGCAAGCTCGCCGAGGTTGTCTGCGGTCGGCTCGGGCGTGTGTCCGAAGATGCCGGTCGGTTCGCCGTAGATGTGGGTCACGCCGCATCCGAGCGCGTCGAGCATCATGCGGCCGCCGACGCAGCCCGAGGCATTCACGCTGTCGAGGACGACGTGAAGGCGCCGTGCACGAATGCGCGCAGCCGCACCCGAGGCGCCGCCAAGCACCTCGACCACGCGCGCGACGTGCCGCTCGTTCGCGCTTGTATCGGTTGCGATCGATCCGATATCGAGCGGCTTCGCGAAGGCGATGTCGGCACTCTTGAAGCGCGCGATGATGGCCTCGGCCACCGGCTTCGGCGGCGCAAGGCCGTCGCCGTCGAGGCACTTGAGGCCGTTCCACTCGATCGGATTGTGGCTTGCGGTCACGGCCATGCCGCCGTCAGCGCCGAGCGCGCGGATCATCAGGCCCACGGTGGGTGTCATCGCCACCCCGAGGTCGACCACGTCGCATCCGGTCGAAGCTAGTGCGCCCTGCACGGCGCGCGCGAGCGACTCTCCACCGAAGCGCCCGTCGCGCGCGACCACGAGCTTCGGCCGGCGGCCCGGGACGAGCGTGCGGATGTGTGATCCGAAGGCGCCGGCGAAGGTCGCGGCAACCACTGGCGTCATGGTCTTGCCCACGATGCCTCGGGCGCCGGAGACGGAAAGCATGAGCGGAGCGGGGTCGGGAATCGTGGAGGACATGCGTGGGGGCTGGTTGGGTTGCGGTCGAGTCTGGGATCGCGGTTGTTCGTGCGACGCGCGAAAATGGCCGATCGGCGTTCGGATCGCGCAAGGGCCAAACCGACGCCTGTCGGGCCGCGAGTGTACGGGGTGAATCGTCGGCCGAGGGTGCGGGTTTTCCGCGATACACTCGCGCCGCCCATGTCCGAGCCCCCATCCAGCACCGCACCCCGGGCACCTGTTTCGACAGCTGCGGGCGGTGGTGCGTCCGCGCCCGGTGCGCTTGCGAGCTACGCCCTTGAGGTCGAGTGCGAGTTTGCCGCAGCGCATGCGATCGTCCTCGCGGGTGAGCGCGAGCGCCTACACGGTCACAACTGGCGCGTGGTGGTCTCGGTTGGCGGCGAACGGCTCGATGACGAGGAACTGCTCTGCGACTTTCATCTCGTCGAGCGGCTACTCGGCGCGATCGTCGCGCCTTTCCGCGACGGCAATCTGAACGAGACTGCGCCCTTCGATCGGATCAATCCGACCGCCGAGGCACTTGCGCGCCACATCGCGCACGCGCTCTCCGCCGCGCTCGCCGCGCACGTCCCCTCCGTCCATCTTGAGTGGGTGCGCGTCACCGAGGCGCCGCGCTGTACCGCCATCGTGCGTCTCGCTCGATAGGTCTCTCTGTCCGACTCCGAACCAACGCCACGCTGAAGCCATGCGCCCGACGTCCCCGAACGAGATCACACCTTCCGGCCCCGACGATCCGATGCGGTTTCTGAACCGCGATCTGCAGTGGCTCGAGTTCAACCGCCGCGTCCTCGCGCAGGCCTACGACCCGCGCAACCCGCTGCTCGAGCGCGTGCGCTTCCTCGCGATCTTCGGCTCAAACCTCGACGAGTTTTTCATGAAGCGCGTCGGCGGACTGCGTCGGCAAATCGATGCGGGCGTCGGAAGTCCGCCGTGGGAGCCGCTCGCTCCAGCGGAGCAGATGGTGCTGATCCGCGAGAAGGTGCTCGAGCAGACGGCGCTCGCCACGCGTGTCTTCCGCGAGGCGCTCGTGCCCGAACTGCGTCGCGAGTCGATCGAACTGCTCGACTGGGGCGCGCTCACGCCTGCTGAGCGCACCGAGGTCGAGGCGTGGTACCGGCGCAACATCTTCCCAATCCTCACGCCGCTTGCGGTCGATCCCGGACACCGCTTCCCGTTCATCTCGAACATGTCGGTGTCGCTCGGAGTCCTCCTCCGTCGACCCGGCGAGAGCGAGGCGCTCTTCGCGCGCGTGAAGGTGCCCGAGATCGGCGGCCGCCTCTACCGCTTCGGCACCACGCGGCGCTTCATCTCGCTGCAGCAGATCATCGCGCACAACCTCGACGACCTCTTTCCTGGAATGGAGATCGTCGAGGTGCTTCCGTTCCGCGTCACGCGCAACGCCGAGACCGAGCGCGACAACGAAGATGCCGAGGATCTGCTCGAGCAGATCCAGCAGCAGCTGCGCGAGCGGCGCTTCGCGCGCGTCGTGCGGCTTGAGGTCGGTTCGCGGCCGAACGATCGCATCATGCGCTTCCTTGAGGACGAACTCCAGCTCGGCGACGACGATCTCTACGAGACCGACGGCATGCTCGACTGGGGCACACTCAACGAGCTCGCTGACCTCGACATGCCCGAGCACCGCTGGCAGAAGTGGTCGCCCATCGCGCCCGCGGGCCTCGAGGACGAGGATGCCGACATTTTCGGCCTGATCCGCAAGGGCGATCTCCTCGTCCATCATCCCTACGAGAGCTTCGACCACTCGGTCGAGCGATTCATCGAGGCGGCGGCGGCCGATCCGAAGGTGCTTGCGATCAAGCAAGCGCTGTACCGGACGAGCGGCGACTCGCCGTTCATCCCGAGCCTCATCCGTGCCGCCGAGAGCGGAAAGCAGGTCGCAGTGCTCGTCGAACTGCGTGCGCGCTTCGACGAGGCGCGCAACATCCTCTGGGCGCGAAAGCTTGAGGACGCGGGCGTGCACGTCGCCTATGGCGTCGTCGGCTACAAGACGCACACCAAGGTGGCGCTCGTCGTGCGGCAGGAGCAGGACGGCATCCGCTCGTATGCACACATCGGTACGGGCAACTACAACTCGAAGACCGCGCGGCTCTACGAGGATCTCGGTCTCCTCACCTGCGATCCGCTCATCACCGAGGATCTCGTCGAGCTCTTCAACTACATGACGGGCCGCAGCCTCAAGCGCGAGTACGCGAAGCTGCTCGTGGCGCCCGTCGCAATGAAGCGGCGCTTTATCGAGCTCATCGACCGAGAGGCCGCCATCGCGCACGCGGGCGGGCAGGGCCGGATCGTGGTGAAGATGAACCAGCTCGAGGATCGCTCGGTGACCGACGCGCTCTACGCCGCGTCGCGCGCGGGGGTCTCGATCGACCTCATCGTGCGCGGCTTCTGCTGCATCCGGCCGGGGGTGAAGGGGCTCAGCGAGAACATCCGCGTCACCTCCACGATCGGCCGCTTCCTCGAGCACAGCCGCATCTTCTGGTTCGGCTGCGGGCGCGCGGATCCGCTCGAGGGCGACTTCTACATCGGAAGCGCCGACTGGATGTACCGCAATCTCAACACGCGCGTCGAGTGCGCCGCGCCGATCGAGCAGCGCGCGCACCGAGCGCGGTTGTGGGAGATCGTCCGGCTCCATCTCACCGACCGGCGCCAGCGCTGGATCATGGCCGCGGACGGGTCGTACGAACTGAGCGATTCCGCGCGGCTTCCGACGGCGGAGGAGGCGGGTGACGCGGCGTTCGCCGGCACCCATCAGAACTTGATGCGTATGACGATCGAGGCGATCCTGCGCGCGCGCGACCAGCGCGCGATCTAAGGCGGGTTTGAACGGGCGCTCGCGCCGTTCACCAGGTCAGCCGACGCGGTGCGGTCGAGCCGACGAGCCGGATCGGGACGACCTCGTCGCCCTCAAGCGCGACGCTGGCGTTGTCGTCGGCATCGACGGTGAGGTCGAAGCTCGCGCGCACGAGCGTGGTGCCGTTCTTGAACTCGAGCGTGAAGGCGCCCACCGCCTCGCCCATCCCATCGACAGGTCCGCGCACGCCCTCGAGCAGCAACTGCTCGGATCCATCGTCGACCTGCATGAGAAGCGCCGACGCGGCCCGGTCGAGGCGCAGCGCGATCTCGCGGCCGTCGTCGTCGACGAAGACGAACTCATCGGTCACGACGTAGCGGTCGCGCGCATCCTCGGGCAGGGGGCCGAAGTCGACGCCGTTCCGGACGAGCGCCATCATGCGGTGCATGATCACTCGGCCGACAACGTGCGTCGAGGCCTGCTCGGTGGTCGCCTGATATGCGCGGAAGCTCGCGACGAGCGCCGAGAGCACCGCGACGAGAAGCGCCGCCGAGATCGCGAGCGCGATGAGCATCTCGACGAGCGAGAAGCCCCGCGCGCATCGCATGGTGTTCGTGCGGGGAATCATCCCGGCAACCCTCCCTCGTGGTAGCTGTCGGCGACCGGCTCGATCGACACGGGCCAGGGGATGCCGTCGGGAAGCTTGGCGTTCGGGTCGTAGCGCAGGCGAATCTCGCCGAAGCCGGTGAATCCTGCGTCGCCGGGCAGCGTGCCTTCGCCATCGCCGTCGAGCGCGCCGAAGTAGCCGAGCGTCGTGTTGAAATTCTCCGGCTTGCCGTTGTAGGCGAGTGCGCCCTGCCCAACGATGGGGCGGTACGTCATCAGCAGCGTGCCCCGGACATCGGCCGTGCCGCGCACATCGAGGACGCCTGCGATGATGGTGCCCTTGAGCTTCACACGGGCGGTGAGGTCGGGATCCGCCGCGACCTCGTTCGTGAAGTTGCCGACGTCGACCGACCAGCCCGGCAGCATGATCGAACTTCGCTGCAGGCGGTCGAGCTTGGTCGACCCGAACGACTCGAGGATCGCGCGCAGCTGCGCGCCGTCCGGCTGAAGGTCGAGCTCCTCGTCCTCGGGATCCGAGTAGAAGCGCGTCGCGCCCGTCAACTGCACCTTGTTGCGCCAGTGCGTGAACTCGGCGGGAGTGTCGCCCGAGATCGAGCCGAGGAACGTGCATCCGTGGAAGCGCACGGAGTTCGAGATCGTGCGCGTGTCGGTGACCGTGGTGCCTCCGAGCATCGAGTTGACGCTCGGGAAACGCAGCACGTACGAGATGTTCCCGCCGCCGAGATCGACCTGCTTGAGCGCACCCGTGTAGTTCCAGTTGATGTCGGTGCAGCCAGTCTCCGTCTCGAGGTAGACGGTTCCTTCGAACCGGCAGTTCTCGAAGAGCGGGTTCGCGCCCTTCGGAATCCGGACGTCGCTGAAAACCATGTTCCGGTAGATCGGGCGGCGATAGTAGTCGTAGGCCGCGGTCGAGCCGTACGGGACCGACTCATAGGGCGCGGATGCCGCGGCGACCATCGTCCCGCCCGCGGAGACACCGGCGGACGCCTGTGCGGCAAAGTTCGATGCGACGTTCGTCGAGAACCACTGCGCGCTGTCGGCGAAGTCGGAGGTCGTCACCACGCGGAGTTCGTCGGTCGATGCGCCGAAACGCGCCGGTCCGGTGCCGTCGGTCGGGCGCACGGTGCCCTGTGCGATGCCGCGCCAGTCCTCGCCAGCGGCCGACTGCCATTCATCCTCGGTCACGGCAAAGACAAGCTTGCCCGTCACCTTCGCGTAGAGGTCGTAGGAGTTGAGCACCCCGTCTGAGTAGCCGAGGCGCACGTCGCGTGCGTCGATCTCGCCGTCGTCGTTCCGGTCGGGCCGCGCGAGGTCGATCAGTCGCGCGAGCTGGTCGTCGATCCCGGCGAACTCGGCGCCCTGGTCGATGTCGGCGGCCGCCGCGCGGGTCTCGTCCCACACGACCATGCCGTCGCCGTTCGCGTCGTACTCCGAGAGGAAGAGGTCGAAGTCGTCGACGAACTGGTCGCCATCAAGATCGGTGAATCCGGTGCCAGAGAGCCCCTCGCCCTCGACCGGATGCGCAGGCCGGAGGCGTGCATCGCCATCGACATCGTGCGAGGCGATCGCCTGCGCGAGGATGCCGATCTTCTCCGTCAGTTCGTCGGAGAGGTAGCGGAAGTCGGAGCGCATCACGAGCGGATCACCGTTCTCGGCGGTCAGTTCGCCATCCTCGGTGCCGTAGCGCGTCCCGAGCGGCCCCTCGACGAGTACGTTCTTGCCGATCATCACCCGGTTCGGCGAGATGACGGCGTATTCGATGCGCTTCATGATCTCGAACTCGATCGAGAGCGTGCGACGGATCTCGCCGTCCACGCCGAGGCTCCTCACGCGCACGCGGTTCGTGCCGGCGACGGGCTCGTACATCAGTTGGAACCACAGCGTGTTCACGCCCGCCTCGAGGCGCATCGGCAGCGTGACGAGCGCGCCGCCCTCGTAGATTTCGGGAAGGTCGGCGTGCTCGGCCGACACCGCGAAGGCCGCCGCGTCGACGAGATGCGCGTCGCGGATCGCGGCCGCAAGTCCGTCGGGCGAGCTTGGCGCCACGAATCCGACGGCCGGCAGCACCTCGACCTCGCCATCACCCGAGCTCCACGTGCCGTTCCAGAGCCGCGACGCAAATCCCGCGTCGATCACGCCCTTCTCGACCACGAAACGCTGCGATTCGCGCGCAAGCCGACGCTGCGCGAAGACCAGCCCGCTCTCGGCGGCGCTCTGCGCGCGCGAGACCTTGAGCGAACTGTCGGCGGTGCGCAGATTGCCCTGCGCGACAACGGCCATCGCCGCCGCGAGCGAACCGAAGATGACGAGAAACATCATCGCGAGCACGCTTGCGACGCCGCGGCGTGGGCGCCTCCGCGCGTGTACCGTCGGTGCGCAAGTGGAGAGGTTGTTCGGAGAACGCTCGTGCATGATGCGATTCCTGCCTCGCTCGTTCAGCCGGGCGCGATCCACGTGACGCGCGTGATCTCGCGCGGCTCGTTGTCGGCCGGTCCCTGATACTCGATCACGACGCGGACGCGCACGAGGTCGCTGGCGCCGTCGGCGACGGTGCGCGTGACCTCGAAGGGATCGATGTGCTCGACTAAGACGCGCTGCGACCAACCGGCCATGTCTGGGATGGTGTCGCCGAGCGCGCTGATCGGGCCGTTGCCGAGCGCCGCCGAGAAGACGGTGCCCTCGCCCTCCTCGCCGTCGAAGTCGTCGAGGTCGTCGTAGTCGTTCACGCCGAGCTCCGACGACTCGGGGCCCCAGTAGGTCTGCCCGGTCACGGGGTCGTGGCGCGGCATGTGCAGCGTCAGCTCGCGGATTTCGTTGCCGAGCCGCTGCGCGGTTGAGGCGTGCGTCGACCACTCGTTCTGGCGGAAGAACGCCTGCTGCGCCGTCACGATCGCGAGGACGCCCGTACCGACGATGACCGTCGTGAGCGCCGTCTCGATGAGCGTGAATCCGCGCGCGGTGCGCCGTGCGCGCCTCGCCGTTCCCGCCGCCGTGGTCGTGTGTCGTCGCGCATGCATGTGTCGCTCCTCAGCCAGAGACCAGGTTCGACATCTTGAAGATCGGCAGGATGATGGCCATCGCGATGAAGCCGACGACCGATCCCATGAGGACGATCATGATCGGCTCGATCATACTCGTCACAGCCTTGATCGCGTCCTTGAGGGCCTTCGCGTAGAAGACCGAGATCTCGTCGAGCACTTCGCCGAGCTTGCCCGATTCTTCGCCCGCCGAAATCATCTGAATGACCGAGCGCGGGAGCAGCGTGCTGCGCATCAGCTGCGTCTGCACCTTCTTGCCCTGCTTGACCGACGCGTACACCGAGCGCCAGAGGCGCTTGTAGTGACGGTTGCCCGAGATGTCGCCGGTGATCGCGATCGTGTCGAGCATTGGAACGCCTGCGTTCAGGAGCTCGCCCATCGTCTGGAGCGAGCGGCTGATGTAGAGCGCGCGGAACATGCGCTTGATGACCGGCGCCGAGATCTTGAAGCGGTCCCACCAGAAGCCGCCGAACTCGGTGCGGATGAACGCGATGAACGCGCCGATCCCGACGACCGCCCCGATGAGCAGCAGCCACCACCACTCGACCATGAAGGTCGACAGCGACATCAGGAACTTGGTCGGTGCGGGCAGCGCCTCCTCCTTGCCCTTGAACACGCCCGCGAAGCGCGGCAGCACGAAGGTGAGCAGGAAGACGGTTGTCGAGATCGCCATCAGCGCGATGATGCCGGGGTAGATCGACGCACCCACGACCATCTTGCGCGTCTCGATTTCCTGCGCGAGGTACGCGGCGATGCGGTCGAGCATCCTCGCGAACGAACCCGACATCTCGGAGGCCTTCACCATGTTCACGTAGAGCGGTCCGAACAGCTTCGGATGCTTCGCGATCGCCTCGGAGAACTGCTTTCCGCTTTCGACGTCGGCCTTGATCTGCATGAGGATCCGACGGAACTTCTGGTTCTGCACCTGCTCGGCGATGCCTTCGAGCGCTGCGCGGATCGAGATGCCCGCGCGGATCATCACCGCGAGCTGCGTGGTGAAGTCGAGGATGTCCTTCTGCGACGGACCCGACGAGTAGTTGAAGCGCTTGAGTGCGGCGCGGAGGTCGTCGCCCGCGGCGGCGACCGGAACGAGCTGCACCACGTGCTCCCCGCGTGCTCGGATCGCCTGTGCGGCGCCGGCGACGCTGTCGGCGACGAGCGTCCCCGCGACGAGTTCGCCGCGGGCGTTCCTGGCCTGGAAGCGGTAGTGCTGCGTGGGCATGGGTCAGGCCGCCAGCATCCGGTCGAGTTTGTCGGGGAAGGCGGCCTGCGCGACGGCGTCGTCGCGCGAGATCATGCCGTTGAAGTAGAGCTCCGCGATCGCGTTGTCGAGGGTGGTCATGCCGATCGAGCGGCTCGTCTCGATCACGTTCGGGATCTCGTAGGTGCGCGCCTCGCGGATGATGTTGCGGATCGCGGGCGTGCAGAGCATCACCTCGATCGCGGGCACCATGCCGGGCTTGTCGATGCGACGGAAGAGCGTCTGCGAGATCACGGCCTGCAGCGTGTTCGCGAGCATGGCGCGGATCTGGTTCTGCTGGTTCGCCGGATACATGTCGACGATACGCTCGACGGTCTGCGACGCGTTCACGGTGTGCAGCGTCGAGAGGACGAGGTGTCCGGTCTCTGCCGCGGTGATCGCGAGCTGCGTGGTGTCGAGGTCTCGCATTTCGCCGACGAGAATGATGTCTGGGTCTTGACGCAGCGCGTGCTTTAGGCCGCTCGAGAAGGTCGGCATGTCGGCGCCGAGCTCGCGCTGCTCGATCAGGCAGCGGCTGCTCTGAAACGTGTACTCGACGGGATCCTCGAGCGTGATGATGTGCTTCCGGTAGCGCTCGTTCATCGCCTGGATCATGGCGGCGAGCGTGGTCGACTTACCCGAACCGGTGTCGCCGGTCACGAGGACCAATCCGCGCGGCAGATAGGTGAGTCGCGAGATGACCTCGGGCAAGTTCAGCGTCGCGAGCGGCGGCACCTTCGTACGGATCGCGCGCATCGCCATGCCCACCATGCCGCGCTGCATGTGCGCGTTGACGCGGTAGCGGCGGAAGCCGGGGATCTCGTACGAGAAGTCGAGGTCGAGGTTCTGCTCGAAGTGGCGACGCTGGTGCTCGTTGGTCATGCCCGCGAGGATTCGCCACATGTCTTCGCTGGTGAGCACTTGCATCTCGAGTGGTTGCATGACCGTCTGCGCACGGACCATCGGCGGATGACCGGCGACCAGATGGACGTCCGATGCGTCGCCGTCGTTTGCCTTCCGCAGGATTTCGTCGAGCATGCTCACTTCGGCCACGGCTGATCCTCCGCTGGGATGCGCCACCGGGACTCCGCCCGATCGGCACTCCGTAGGGAAGGGGATCGGTCCGAAAAGGCAGGTAGTTGAGCGGGGGTGGCGACTCCGACGGATTCGTCGGGCGCGGGATTGCCCTGCGCGGTTCCTGCGGATCGGCACGGGGCATCGTCGGCGCATCGCGTCGGTCGCTGCAGGCCTTCACGAGGTCGCTCGCGCGTTCGAGCGATTATCCGCCGTTGGAATCGGCGCCTACGGCCGCGGTAGCACTCGAGGCTTCAGCACTCGAGGCTTCAGAACTCGAGGCTTCAGCACTCGAGGCTTCAGCACTCGAGGCTTCAGAACTCGAGGCTGCAGCACTCGAGGCTTCAGCACTCGAGGCTTCAGAGTTTGAGGCTTCAGAGTTTGAGGCGTTCGCATCGACGCGTATCGCGCCGGAACCGGAGCCACCGAACCCAACCTCGGTCTTCAGGATGCCCGCCTCGTAGAGGATGCGGACGATCGAGCTCGGATCGCGGTATCGGAGCGTTCCGGATGCGCTCCAGGTTCGTCCCCCCTCGACACTCGAAGCCGGAAGGACGGCGGGGATGCGGGCCTCGACGGTCTGGCCCGGCGGAAGCGCACGGAGCGCCGCCCAGCGTCCACCGTAGCGCGCTCCGTCGCCAGCCGAGAGCGTGTAGTCGTACTGCACCAGCTCGATCTCGTCGCGGCCTGGATTACGCAGCTCGACCACGATGTCGACCTCCGCGAGATCACCCAAGATGCGACCGACCTCGAGCCCGCGCGCCCGAGCCTCGGGTTGGGCGACGCTGCAACCGGACATCGGACCGGCCAGCGTGCCGAGCAGGAGGACGACGGCCACGCCGCGGGCGATCCCGCTCACCGAGGCCGCGCATTCCCGCGCGAGTTCCGCGGGAGTCCGAGCGGAGGCGGATCGGTGGCGGGGGGTGCGCGTCGACATGGTTGAAATGTAGCACGACTCCCGGAAGGTTCGCGTCGATCGCTGCTCTGCCGACGCTACGCTTCGGACCATGTTGGCCAGGGCCGAACGATTCTTCCCGCGTCCTCTCCTTCGGGCTCTCTCGTTCCCCGGCGCGGTCGGCCTCCTCGCCGTGTGTGGTGGTCTTCTCGTCGAGACGCCCGCCTTCGCGCGGCAGTCGGTCCTTCCGGCGATCGCCGACAGCCCGACGGCTCAATCCCTCTTCGAGGACGCACTGGCGCAGGCGAAGGGAAACCCCGTCGAGGCGGCGCGCCTCGCGCGACGCCTACTCGACGAGTACGGCGACAGGGTGATTCGCGTCGGTGAAGAGCAGGACGGGATGTTCCGCTCGGTGGGTGACGAGGCGGAGCGGTTCCTCCAGGCAAACCCCGACGTCCTCGCTCGGTTCCGCGAGTCCGAGTCGCGCGCCGCCGAGACGATGCTCGCCACCGAGGGCGCCGCGGCAACTGCCGCGCGTCGCCGGCTCACCCGCGCTGGATTACAAGCCACGCTCGAAGTCGCGGAGGAACTGCTGCTCGCCGACCGCGCGCCCGAGGCGCTCGCCGAGGTCGACCGGATCCGCTCGCACCCCGATCTTTCCGGCGCAGAGGCCGTGGCCGAGGGGTGGATCGCCGCGTCGGCCGCCGCACGCATCGGACACGACGACGTGCGCGCACTCGCGATCGCACGACTGGAGGCGCTCGTCGCGCAGGGAGAGGCCGGCGCGGATGCCGCCTTGGCGTCGGCCGGCGGAGTCGCGAGAGGCCCCGCATCCTCCGCCGCTCGAAGCCCGCTCGAGCCGGCGGCGTCTAGCCAGCTTCCGGCCGCAGACTGGCAGCAGGTCTGGTCGCTCGAACTCGACCGCACGCTCTTCCGCCGTCTGTTCGATCCCTCGACGATGCGCGCGAAGCCGCGCGCCGAGGAGGCTGCGCGGCTCGAAGGCACCTATCTCGTCACGGTGCCCGTCGTGCAGGACGGCGTGGCGTACGTCAACGAGGGTTCGTACGTCCGCGCGGTCGACATCGACTCGCGGGACGAGGTTTGGGCGCGGGCTCTCGGCTTCGGCGGAATCGAGCGAGATGGCGGCATGGTCGCCGACCTCGGTGGTCTCGCGGTCGATCGCGGTGCACTCGTCACCTACGAGGGCAACGCGACCTCAAGCCGACGCGCGGCAAGTTCGCGCGTGTGGTGCCTCGAACCCGCGCACGGCGGTATTCGCTGGACGGTCGATCTTGACGGCATCAACGAGCGCGACGAACTGGCCGGGCTCTTTCCCGTCGGCACGCCGCTCCTCCGCGGCGACACCGTGGTCGTCCTCGCACGCAAGCCCACACAGCGTCTCGAGCAGGTCGACTGGCTGCTTGGGCTTGATCGTGACGACGGCAGTCTGCGTTGGGCGACAACCCTCGCGGGCGCATCCTCCGCACGCGGGGTCTTTGGCCGCCGTCAGGCTGGCATGACGGCGGATGGCGACGCGGTGGTGGTGACCTCACCCCTCGGCGTGATCGCGCGCGTCCGTGTCGATGACGGGACGATGCATTGGCTGCGGCGAAGCCCCGTGCCTCTTGCCGAGGCGCGTTCGACGCCCCAGGCATGGGAGTACGGTGGACCGGTCGTTTCGGGCGATCGCGTGATCACCCTCTCGCCCGATGAGCGCGAGATCCTTGCGCTCGACCGGACAACCGGGAAGCTGCTCGAAGCCCGACCGGTGGGGCCTGGCACGGCGTGGGGTGCCACGCGCTACCTGATCGGTGCGACCCTCGCCGATGGCACTCCCGTCGTGCTCGGCGTGGGCGGCGACATCGTCGCCTTCGATGCACGCGATCTCGCGAAGCGGCGCTGGATGCTGTCCGAGACGCTCGCGAAAATCGATCCGCCGCGTGCAGGCATGGGCAATCGCCTCGGAATCCGCGGCCGCGTCTCGCTCGCGGGCGACCGGCTCCTCGTCTCGGGTGTCGAGGAGTATCTCGTCCTCGGCGCGAGGGACGGCGCCATCCAGGCCCGGATCTCCGGACAGACACCCGCGAACGCGGTGATGCTCGAGGATCGCATCGTGGCGGTCGGCGACGACGCGCTGCGCGTGCTGATGCCAGCGGGCCGTGCGGAGGAGATCCTCCGCGCTCGGCTGGTGGCCTCTCCCAACGACCCGGCCGCCGCCGCCGCACTCGTCGACCTCGCGGTCCGCACGGGCCGCTGGGAGGTCGCGCTCGACGCAGCGCGCGTCGCGCGCGATGGCCTGGTCCGTGCGAACGGGTCCGCGTCGCTTCGCCAGGAACTGATCGAGAAGGCGATCCTCATCGCCCGCAGCCATCCCTCGTCGGGTGAGATGGCGTTCGAACTCGCCCAGTCGCTGGCCGATACTCCGGACTTCCGAGTCCGCGTCGCACTCGCGCGCGGCGAGTACCTCCGCTCCGAGGGTCAGGCTGCGCGCGCCGCGGAGATCTGGCTCCAGATCGCGAGCGACCCCGAACTGCGCGGAACGATGATCGCCGAGGAGGGAGCGCAGCGCTCCGTCCGACTCGATGCGATCCGTCGCCTCGGAACACTCGCATCGCGCGACGTCGACCTCGCGGCGGCGCTCGAGCAATCGGCGTCGACGGCGCTCGAAGCCTTACGAAATGAGGCCTTGCGCACGAAGTCAACGGCCGAGGCGCAGACCGATTCTGATCGCCGCGTGGCGCTCGTTCGCTTCACCGTGTCCCATCCCCGCACCGCGGCCGCGGTCGACGCCGTGATCGACGCAGCCCGTCTCGGGAGCGAACGCGCCGCAATGACCGCGCTGAGCGCGGTGCTCGAGGAGTGTCTGATCCCGCCCGCGCGGGCGGATCTCGTCGAGCGTTGTCGGAAGGCGATGGACGAGCGCCTCGCCGGCACGCAATTCGCCGATGCATCGCCGAAGATCAGCCGCCGCATCGCCGAGCTGCTCGTCGCAAGCGGTACCTCCGAGGCCGCACTCGTCGAGACGTCGGCGGCGCTTCCGGCGGTCGGGCCGGAACCAGGCGCGGGCATCGAACTTCGCGGGCAGATCCCGGTGATCGACGGCGACGCGCTCCTCGACCGTGATCACTCCATCCTGCTCGGCCTGATGGAAGGGTCGCTCGTGCGATTCGACAACGCCAACCTGTCGACGCGCTGGCGACTCCGACTTGACGATCGCGATCCACACATCGTCTGGTGCAACGGGCGCATCGCGGTCTTCCAGCGTCCCTTCGCGGGCGCCGAGGCGGTCACGCTCATCGATCCCGAGCAAGGAACCGTCGTCTGGTCGACTCCGCGGTCCTCGGCGATCTGGACGGAGGAGCCGCCGCCGGTCGACCAGCAGGATCGATTTCCGAACGGGCTGCCGATGCTCGCCAGCGAGGTGCTCGTCGGCTGCGACGGCGCTTCGATCGTGCTCGTGCGGCGCGACGGACGACTCGCTCGGTTTGGCATGGCCGATCCAACTCCCGACGTCCGAATCGCTCGATCAAGACTCGCGCGCGTCCAGACGTTCAAACTGCACGGCGGACTGATCGTCCTCGTGGGAAGGATCGGGGGAAGCAACCTCTCCGACACCGTCGTCACCGTCCACGATCCGCGCACGCTCGAAGAGATCGCGGAGTTCAAGGCGATTTCGACGGCGCCCGTGCGCTGGGCCTTCGCGACGGCGCTCGGCGAGGTGTTCCTCGGCACGGATTCCGCCATCGAGCGTTGGGGCATCGACGCCGAGGGAACGCCGCGCGCCGTACTCGTCACGACGAACAGCCAGACCGGGGCGACCTCAAGCCCGATGCTTGTGGGCGCGAACCTCCTGTTCGCCACCGCCAATGACATTCCGGCCGTCCTCCCGCTCTTCGGTGGAGAGATGCGCATCCTGGACATCCCGGATGCCGAGAACGTCAACCGCAGTCTCCGCGGCATGATCCCCGTGCCCGAGGGAGTGATCGTGCACTTCACCGATCGATTGCTGCTGGTCGGGCCGACGGGCGAGGTGCGCGGCGCCGACGCGTCTCCTCGGACGCGCAACTTGAACTTCGCACTTCCCGTCACGGCCGGCGTTCTCCGATGCGAGTCCTCCGTTCTCGCGGGGGCTCCGGACGAACCCGGAGCGCGTGGGGTCGATTTCGGAGTCGTTGTGCAGTCGCTCTCGCCACGTCATGGGCTGCGGGTCGAGGGCGAGCCCTTCGCCTTCCGGACCGGGGTCGAGTCGATCGGCCGGGCGGTGGCGGCGGACGGCTGGCTGCTCTTCACCGCAAAGTCGAGAATGATCGGTATCCCCACGCCCGCAGGAGGCGTACCAAGGATCGATCCGGCTGTCCCGGCGGGACCGGACACCGGGGTTGACACGGGGGGCTGAAGTCGCGACAACTCCCGACCGCTCGGACCGTGGGATCTGCTCGTACCTCCCGGATGGCGCCAAGCGCGCCTCTCGTTCTTCGGAACCCCGCCGAGGAATCTGAGGAAGTGGTTCTTGAGGAAGTCTGGGTGCTTCGGTACCAATCGTCCGATACACGGCGCATCGGAGGTCCCCCCACCCGTGATGGAAGTTGGGCGGACAGATGGGGGCAGATGGGGGCAGATGGACAGGCGAACGGGAGTACACCGGCTGAAGTGTCCGGATGAAGGATCGGAGATGAAGAGGAACGCATTCACCATGCTTGCTGACGACCGCATCGACGACGAACTCTTCCCCGCACCGTGGCGCTCCGGCTTCGGCGGCGGCGCACCCGCGCTGCTCGACCGCGACGAGGACGAGGACGAGGACTTCGAGATCGACGACGACGAGGACGACTTCGGCGAGGAAGATGACTTCGGCGACGAGGATGCCGAGGACGATGACGATGATGAGGAGGAAGAGGACGAAGACGAGGATGAGGCCGGGGACGAGGATGAGGACGAGGATGAGGACGAGGATGAGGACGAGGATGAGGAAGAGGAAGAGGAGGAGGACGGCCTCGACGAAGACGAGGAAGAGGACGACGAAGACGAGGATGAGGATGAGGATGAGGACGAGGACGAGGACGACTTCGGCGACGAAGACGACGACTTCCTCGACGATGAGGATCTCGACGGAGAGGAGTGATCTTTCCCGAGCGGTGCGCTCTCCCGAGGAATGAGCGCTCCCGAGGAATGAGTGCTCCCGAGGAATGAGTGCTCTCGAGGAATGAGTGCTCCCGAGGAATGAGTGCTCCCGAGGAATGAGTGCTCCCGAGGAATGAGTGCTCCCGAGGAATGAGTGCTCA
>Ga0172372_10004405_pt1 | contig 20030 bp, 12 predicted proteins | sample LakKiv5m_2_FD_114544 | JGI IMG/M metagenome (GOLD analysis project Ga0172372, IMG submission 114544) | Freshwater microbial communities from Kabuno Bay, South-Kivu, Congo - kab_092012_9.5m | ecosystem: Environmental > Aquatic > Freshwater > Lake | place: Democratic Republic of the Congo...
ACTTCCCCTGAAGGCCGCGTGCCCCCACGCGGCGATTGAAAGATCCACCGGGTGAGGGCACCCGGCCTTCAATCAGGGCATGCTCTGGGCACCGGGAACTGGCAATTCCCCTTCACTGGCATCTGGCAACTGGCAACTGGCAACTTCCCATCACACACGCCTCGTTCTTGTTCGCGCACAACCGGGCCAACCGGAACTCCGCACAGAGCGGCGCCAGTTCAGACTTCAACCGATCCAGCTTGGGATACTCCTCCACGCCCTTGAACTTGATCGTCACCACGAACCGCCGCGCCCATCCCTTCCGCACCCAGTCCAACGCCAGCCCGATGCTCCGGTCCGGCGCAGCGATCACGTCGCACACGAGCCAGTCCACCGGCTCCGGCGGCTGGAACGAGAAGGCGTCGCCCCGATGAAACATCACCCCGGGATTCCGCATGAGATCGTCCCGAAGCTCCGTCCGGTCCACCGAGATCACCCGCGCCCCACGCCTCACGGCGACGTAGGTCCAGCTCCCCGGACACGCCCCCAGATCGACCACCGTCTCTCCTGACCGGATCCGTTCGCCCAGCCGGATCTCCGATTCCACGAGCTTCGCAAACGCACGGCTTGGTGCCGCCTTGTCCACCGCCACCGGAATGCGTCCCGCTGGAACCGGAACCAACCCTGCACGCCACGCATGCGCCACCGGCGCGCCCGCCACGGAAAGCACCCCGGAATCCGGCGACACCAACAACAACTGGATCCAAGACTCGTCCACAGCCACCGGACAAGGTTCCGTGAGACGGCTCCGCAACCGCGACCGGCGCCGCTTCCGCAACCCTTCGATCACCGCTTCCTCGATCAGCGCACAGCGATGTTCCCCCGCCGTTCCCTGACCAAAACACGGGGCCACATGCATCCGCCACGGACCTTCCTCGGGAAACCCATCCACGATCCGATCGACCAGAACCTCGGCCACGGACCGGATCGATGGAATCGCCACCACCTCGGCTTCCGGCAACGCCTGCGCCGCGAAAGCCATCACGGGGGGAGGCTCGACCCCTTCCACGGCCTCCACGCCAACGAAACCCGCTGCCGGACGCAGCAAGGCGCGCCCCGGAAGGGAGCGGGCCAATTCGGACTCGAGATGGGAAACGGAGTCAGGCGGACTCCACCAGAGATGCATCCGTGGACGAGAATGGAAGCGGACAGATCGAAAGTCAGGACCTCATCCGGGGAGACTCGATGAAATGAACGCGAAGAAGTGGAAGGTTGGGGTGACCGACGGGACTCGAACCCGCAACAACCAGAACCACAATCTGGAGCTCTACCATTGAGCTACGGCCACCACCACAGGGCGCGAACGCTAGAAATGCGCCTGCCGTCCGTCAAGTCCGGGTTCTGGGAGTTCGCAAAACGCGCGCGTCTTTTGGATGCCCCCTTTGGCAACGGTTTCGGGGCGGCGATGTCCTCATCGCCCGGAGGAAGGCTTTGGAACGGCGACGAGGACGTCGCCACCCCGTTCCACGCGGGGGCAGGATCGGGGCGACCCGTCAAAGCCTCCTCCACCACATCACCCGGTTCGCGACTTCGAACGGGAAGGATTCCGAGGGGCTGGGCTTTCGGGAGGTCTGGAACCCGCTTTCCTGCCCGACTGTTCCTTCACGTGCTTCATGAAGGCCTGCACCGCCTCGGCCACCGGCCGTTGAGGGTTCCAGCCCAGCGCCACGGTCCGTTGCGGTCGATCCCCGGTGAACGATCGATAGACCCGCGTCTCGCTCGTATCGATCTCGCGCGCCATCTCCGGAACGATGGACAGGCCGTGATCGAGCGAGACCAGTTCCTGCACGGTCACCAACTGGCTCGTCCGCTCCATCGAGACCGGTTGGACCGCCTTCCGCCGGCAGAACGACGCGATGTTCTCCGACAGGCAATGCACCTCGCTGACCGTCACGAAGGGAAACCGCTCGAGGGCGTTGATGGAAACCGTGCGCGACGCCGCCAGCGCATGCTGGGCCGGCATCACCAGCAACAACTCCTCCTCGAAGAGGGGCTCCACCTGCAGTGAAGGGGCGGCGAGCGGCAGCGCCAGGATCACCACGTCGAGTTCGCCCTGGCTGCACCGCCGCACCAATTGGTCGGTCGTATCCTCCTGGACCACGACCCGCACCTCCGGCCGCACCTCCGCGAACCCGCCCAGGATCCGTGGCAGGAAGTATGGGGCGATCGTCGGGATCGCCCCCAACCGGATCCGCGGGTGACGTCCCGCCTCGGACAGCTCGGTCAGGGTCTCATCGATCATCCGGAGGATCTCCCGCGCACGCTCCAGCAACCGCTCGCCGAGGTCCGTCAACACCACCTCACGCGGCCTCCGTTCGAAGAGCGGGCTGCCCAGTTGTTCCTCCAGCTTCCGGATCGATCGGCTCCCGAGACACTCGTCGACCGCGCCCAACTCCTCACGCTCTCGGCACCCGAGATGACCGTGCTGATCGGCGGACTCCGCGTGCTCGGGGCCAACGTCGGTTACCCGCAACTCGGTGCGCTCACGGCGACCCCCGGCGTCCTGTCGAACGACTTCTTCGTGAACCTCCTCGACATGAACGTCGACTGGAAGGTCTCGCCGAAGTGCGCGCACTTCTACGAGGGCACGGAACGGACCACCGGAAAAACCAAGTGGATGGCCACCTCGGTCGATCTCGTGTTCGGCTCGAACTCGCAATTGCGCGCCCTCTCCGAGGTCTACGCCAGCGCCGATGGCCAGCAGAAGTTCGTCGGAGATTTCGTCGCCGCCTGGACCAAGGTCATGAACCTCGACCGCTTCGATGCGATGAACTGAGTTGAGGGGGTCCGCCAGTCGACTCCTCATTGAAGGCCGCGTGACCCCACGCGGCGATTGGGAGATCCGCCGGGTGAGGGCACCCGGCCTTCACCCTTCTGAAGGCCGCGTGACCCCACGCGGCGATTGAGAGATCCGCCAGGTGAGGGCACACGGCCTGCAAATGCGAGTTGCTCGGCGCACGGCGCGTTACGCCGGAGGCGTTTCAGCCAATAGCCCCGGGTCGTGCGCAGCACGCACCCGGGGAATGAGGCGTCATCGCGGGTACGCACCCCGGCAGGGGTGCGAAGACTCGGGTTCCTTCAACCCCTGCCGGGGTTGCCCACTTCTCTCCCTCCCGTAACCCGGGGTCGCTTCGCACCCCGGGCTACCTGCTCCCACGCCTCCGGCGTGTTGCGGACGGCACCAAGTCAGTTGTTGAAGAGAAGCACCACCCAAAGAACAGTCCCCAAGGACGCTGCCCCAAGCCGACCGGAGCCCGTCTCCGGTCCTCCGGGGTTACCCCGGGGAGTTGGATCATCCGGCATTCCATCGCAGGAGCGACCCTGCACACGAGGTGCAGGATTGCTCCCGCCAGACAGGACACGTTGGGGCAGCGTCTCCCTGTCCGATGCCGATCACTGCGGAAATCCGAGCCCTGGCCCGCCTGCTCCTCCGGGGGGAATGGGATCGGGAATCCATGCAGCAGCGGATCCAGAGCCAGTTCGGGAAATGCCCACGCGCGTTCGCCTCGGCCATCACAAAAGTCCTCCGCCAGCATCCACCCGGCAGTCGGCCCACGTTGGAGGCGGTGACGGCGATCCTGTCCGTGAACGACTCCCTGCGCACGGCACTCACCCGTCAGCGGCCACGCCTGTACGAGCGACTCCTGTCCGAACCCCTCGATGAAGCCCGATGGCGGTGGCCGGTGCACCGTCTGGAGTCGGCGGGCGAACTGGCCGATTGGCTGGGGCTGGAACCCAACGATCTTCTCTGGTTCGCCGACCCAGGCGAATGGTTGCGCCGGGGAGCGTCGCAAGCCCTGCGGCACTACCGCTGGCAATGGATTCCCAAGCGGACGGGTGGATACCGGTTGCTCGAAGCTCCGAAGCCACGTCTCGCCCGGATCCAACGGCAGATCCTCGACGGGATCCTGCAGTCGATTCCCGTCCATGAATCCGCCCATGGATTCGTCGTCGGACGGAACACGCTTTCCCACGTCGAGCCACACACCGGCAAGGCAACCGTCCTTCGCCTGGACCTGGCCGACTTCTTCCCCTCGATCTCCCGTGCCCGGGTGGATGCCATCTTCCGTCACGCCGGATATCCCGTTGCCGTGGCCCGTCTGCTGGCGTGCCTGTGCACGACCTCAACACCCACAGGAGTTCTCGCGGGATGCCCAACGGTCGCTTCCAGCCGGATCCGACACTTGCATCGGATGCCCCATCTGCCGCAGGGAAGCCCGGCTTCGCCCGCTCTCGCGAATCTCGCGGCCTTCCGCCTCGACTGCCGCTTGCGCGGATACGCCGAGGCGGCCAGAGCGAATTACACCCGTTACGCGGACGACCTGTTGTTCAGCGGTGGCCCGGAGCTGCGCCGGGCTGCCGACGCCCTGCTCACGCGGATCGGTGCGATCGTGATGGAAGAAGGATTCGAAGTGAACTGGCGCAAGGTCCGGGTCCAGAACCAGTCGGTGTCACAGCGCGCGGTCGGACTCGTGCTCAACGAAAAGCCGGCCGTGCCGAGGGAACAGTACGACCAGCTGAAGGCGATCCTGTGCAACATCGGCCGGCACGGCAGCGCCTCACAGAACCGGGACGGACACGCGGACTTCGAAGCCCACCTGCGCGGTCGGATCGCGCACATCACCCACATCCAGCCTGCCCGAGGCGCGCGCCTGAAGGCACTGCTCGAGGGGATCCCCCCGGAGCGCTGGTGAGACGCGCCCGCTTGAGTGCTCTGCCGGGTGAAAGCACCCGGCCTTCCATCTCTGAAGGCCGCGTGCCCTCACGCGGCGATCCCAGGCAATGGGGTCGCGTCTATAATTTGTACATTTCAGCCGGCCGCCTTGCCCCGCCCCCGCAACGTCAGCACTGCCGGCAGGAACGTCAGGCCCGCGATCATGCACGTGCCCGTGCCCACCGCCATGATCCAGCCCAGGCTCTGGATCCCCTGATGCTCGCCAACGATCAGGCTTCCAAAGCCGGCGATCGTCGTCAGCCCAGACACCAGCACCGCCTTGCCGGTGCTCTTCGCCAGGATGCTGGGATTCGCCTCTTCAGCGAACCGGTTGAGGATGTGGATGCCGTTCGTCACACCGATGCCGATCACCAGCGGCAGGGTCATGATGTTGGCCGGATTGAACGGAATCCCTGTCCACCCCATGAACCCCACCATCCACAGCGTTCCGATGGCGACCGGCAACAGCGACAGCAGCACCTGCCCGACCGACCGGAAGTGGACGAACACCAGGATCACGATCGCGCCCAATGCCCACCACGCGGCCTCGACGTACGAATTCTTCAACAACGAGGTGTACTCGAAGAGCTGCACCGGGGTCCCGGTGACCTTCGGATCCACGCTCCGCAATTCACGCACGAAGGTCGCCTGTTCCTCCCGGCTCCAGACGTCGTGCTTCGGGTAGACCTGTACCAGATGCTTGCCCGACTTCCCGACAAACCGGTTTCGCAATTGTGCGGGCAGGTCCTCGACCTGCAACGGACCCGAGTCGTCCTGATCCTGGATCGCCATCAACGTCTCCTGCACGTCGCCAAGGAACGCCCGCTGGAATTGCCCGAGCTTCGCGGCATTCGCTTCCCGATCGCCACGGAACATTGCCACGCGCATCTCCCGTGCCGCCGCCCCGATGGAGCGCAACCGCGCCGCGAGTTCGGGATCGTTCTGCTTCGTGAGTTCGTCCGAGGCGAGGCCCATGTAGCCAGCGAACGCCCACAGTCGCTGGCTGAGTTCGGTGAGGTCGATCGGTCCCGGATCCAGCGGAGCGAACTTCAGTCCGGCCAGGTTGGATCGCGCAGACCGGATCAACCCGAGCTTCGCCCGTGAATCCTCGGAAAGGTACCTCGCCATCGAGTCTGTCGAGGCCACGCTCGGCAACGCCTGCACCTGCGCCTCCAGCGCCGCTGCGTGTTCGAGTGAGTCCGCCACCAACGCGCAGAAGAGCACCGACTTTTCCGACGACGCAATCAGCTTGTGCTCGAACACCACCGCCGGCAGCCCGGCGCTCTGCATGTTCAGGAGGTTGTAATCAAACCGCACCGCCGGCAATCGCACCGCCGCCAACGCGCACAACCCGACCACCACCCCCAGGACCGTCCGCGGCCGATCGAGCCACAGCCGCTCGATACGCGCCCGCGCGTCCACCGGTTCCACGCGCTCGGCCCCCACCTCGAACGAGACCCTCGCATCGTCTGCCAGTTGCCGCACGCCGGCGGCCGCGTCGATCCGGTTCTGGCGCCCGCGCAGCAACAACACGGGCAACACCGTGATCATTGGAACGAGGCACAACAGCAACCCGCCGCCCGAGATCACCCCCATCTCCTGGATGCCGCGAAAGTCCGTCAGCGCCATCGCGAAGAACGCGCCCGCCGTGGTGAAGCAACCGGTGAAGATGCCCTGCCCGGTGAAGACCACCGCCTTGAACATCGCGTCATGATCGCCCAACCCATGCCGCAACTCCTCCTCGTAGCGCGTCACCAGGTGGACGCCGAAATCCACAGCCAGACCGATCAGCATCGGCGCGAAGGTGATCGTCAGGATGTTCAGGTGGCCCACCACCAGCGTGGTGTAGCCCATCGTGTATCCCAGGCCCATCACCAAGCACAGCATCGCCTTCAGCGGCCGCCCGGTCTGCCGGTACGCCACCACGAAGATCAACGCGCAGATCACCAGCGACAAAACCGACGCCTTCGTCGAGTCCTTCTCCGACTGGTTCATCTCGTCCAGCGCGAGGACGCTCTCGCCCGTCACCCCCAGGTTCACGCCCGGGACTTCGGCACCGACCGCGTTCACCAATTCCCGCGTCCGTCGGATGGCCGCCCGGTTCGCGGCCCCCTGTCGTGAAGCACGCGTCTCCTCGATCCTTTTAGCCGTCGCGTCGGCTGGCCTTCCGCGAATCCGCTCCCACAGGGACGGCTTCACGTCCGCCGCCGTCACCTCGACCAACGGTGGCAGCACCGAGAGCAGGTAGACCCGGCCTTGGCCCAACGTGATGTACTTTGCCCGCTCGGCCTCCGCACCCCCACCGAACAACGCCTCCACGCCCGGCGACGGTGGATTTCCCGGACGCGACAACGATTCTGCCGCCATCCGCAGCAACCGCTCCATGGCCGGCAGCGCCTTCACGAATGATTCCGTCTTCTCCGACCGCTCCCGTCCGCTCTGGCGGATCAGGGTGTTCACCTGACGGAAGAGGGACGCCATGTTGGTGGCACCGGTGAACTGGTTCATGAACGGCCGGTAATCCCCGAGCGCCCGTGAAAACTCGACGAGGTTGGTCTCCGGGAAGAACAGCAGCGCCTTGCGCCCCATCAACCGCAGGTCGCCCTTGTAGAAAACGTCCCCGAAAAGATTCGTTGGATTCGCCGCCACGGACTCCGCCTCGAGGCGCGCTCCCAACCGCTCCACGACCTGACGGTTCTTCTCGGTGTCGTTGCTTTCGACCACCACCACGATGTCATCCTGGCTTGGGAACTCCCGGCGCATCTCCATGAAGTTCCGATGGGACGGCTTGTCCTCGCCCACGAGCGAGTTCCGGTCCATGTCGAACTCCAGCTGGAACACCGTGTAGGCGACGCACGCGAAGAACAGGAACACCTGCGGCCACAGGAACCATCCCGGACGCCGGATCAGCGCCCCGGCCAACCACGTCAACATCCGGACCGCAAGGGATGGCTTCGCACCGGAACTCATCGCACCACGCTCCCGTCCATCCCGCTCCATGCGTCACGCCCCATGCGCACACTGGTCCATCCAGCCCGCCGGCCAACAGCTCCGCCAACATCCATGTTTTTTCCGCACCGCATGAAGTGCCCGACACTGCCACCACAACCGCCAGATGTCAGGAGTTCGAAGTTCCAAGTTTCAAGGGTAGCAGACGACGTCAGGAGGCTATGGCTGGAGAGTTCCCAATCTCCAGTTCGCCTCGTGACCTCGTCGACTACCTCACGGACGTAGCCGACGTCAGGAGGTTGTGGAAGAAGTTGGAAGTTTGAAGTCCAAGTTTGAAGCCCGGCACCACTGCCTCGTGACCTCGTCAGCTACCCCGGAGCGTAGCAGACGACGTCAGGAGGCTATGGCTGGAGAGTTCCCAATCTCCAGAAACCAGTTCGCAGATCTGCGCCGCGTGGGGCACGCGGCCTTCAATCCACGAGTTTGAAGGCCGGGTGCCCTCACCCGGCGGGAAGAGGCGAAGTGTGAAGATTCGATTTTGAAGCCGAGCCATTGCGCCCGGCCTTCCATCATCCCTTCAATCCCTTCAGCTCGACCATCAGATCACGGAGGCCAATTGCTTCCATTCCCTTCGACAGCGGGTGCCTCCCGCTGCCGGCATGCACGATCCAACCCCTTTCCGCTTCCAGATCGCGAAATGCCTCGTGGAATCCCCGCGAGGGCACCGCATCCGGACTGCGCTTGATTTCCACCACCCAACGGCGGCCGCCCGGGAACTCCAGCACCAGATCCACTTCGGCACCACCGGACGTCCGATAGTACCCCGGCACCGTTCGCACAGGGGCGACAGCCAACAGGGTCTCAACCACAAATCCCTCCCAGCTTCCCCCCACCACCGGATGCCCCAGCAACGCGTCCCGGTCCCCGATGCCCAACAGCGCGTGCAACAGCCCGCTGTCGCGGATGTAAACCTTCGGAGACTTCACCAAACGCTTGCCCACATTGACATGGTAGGAGGCCAACCGACGGACCAGAAGCAGGTCAACCAGCAGGTCGGTATATCGACTCACCGTCTGCCCGCTGATCTCGAGTGCGGCGCCCAACCGTGCGGCGTTGTGCAACCCACCCTGCGAATGCGCCAGCATCGTCCAGAAGCGCCTCAACGTCTCGGCAGGAATCCGCGGACCAAATTGTGGAATGTCCCGCTCCAGATAAGTCCGGATCAGGTCCTGTCTCCACTCCATGCTGTCCGTCGCGGTGCGCGCCAGGAAGCTGTCTGGAAATCCACCCCGCACCCACAATCGCTCATCATCGCCGGGACCCACCTCGCCGGGATGGACCGGTCCCATGTCCAGATACGTGATCCTGCCCGCAAGGCTTTCGCCGCTCTGCCGGAGGAGCTCCGTCGAGGCCGAGCCAAGGATCAGGAAGCGTCCGCTCCTGTGTCCGCGCCGACGCCCCTCATCAATGACGCCACGCAGGATCGGAAAGAGGTCCGGCGTGCGATGCACCTCATCCAGGATCACCAACCGATCTTCCAATTGGGACAGGTAGGCCGATGGATCGGTGAGCTTTGCGCGGTCTGAAACCTTCTGCAAATCGAGGTAGACCGCGTTGGATTGCCGCGCGATGTCGAGTGCCAGGGTTGTCTTGCCCACCTGCCGGGGTCCCAGCAGGGCAACGGCTGCCTGGCGACCCAGGGCGGCCCGGACGGAAGCAACGATGGACCGTTCGATCATCCATGCAAATCTTCCATACCGTGGAAGATTTGCAATGTTGATGCGCGTAGCAGCCGACGTCAGGAGGCTGGGGTTGAAGAGTTCCCAGTACCCAGAAGCCAGTTCCCAGAGGCCAGACCCCGGACCTCGGCCTCGTGACCTCGTCAGCTACCCTCCCCGATCGTAGCAGCCGACGTCAGGAGGCTGGGGTTGAACAGTTCCCAGTTCCCAGAAGCCAGTTCCCAGACCTCGGCCTCGTGACCTCGTCAGCTACCCTCCCCGATCGTAGCAGACGACGTCAGGAGGCTGGGGTTGAAGAGTTCCCAGTCCCCAGAAGCCAGTTCCCAGATCTGTGCGCCGCCGTGCCTTCCATCCACGTTCCCAAGCTTGAATCCCAAGCCGTCCCGCGTCCCACTTCCACTTCATGGCTGATCTTCATTCCGTCGCCCTTGCGGACATCGTCGCCTTCGCGGAGGTCCTGCTGACGCCGTCCCTCTTCAAGGATTACGACGGCGCCCAGAACGGGCTCCAGTTCGAGAACCAGGGCCGCGTGCGTCGCATCGCCGCCGCCGTCGATGGCACCCTGCCTGTCGCGCGCAAGGCAACGGCTGCCGGATGCGACCTGCTGCTGGTGCATCATGGGCTGTTCTGGAGCCGATCCTTCCCTTGGACGGGTCGCCGCGCCGAACTCATCCGCCACCTGGTGAACTCCGATCTCGCGGTCTACTCCCAGCACCTGCCCCTCGACGGCCATCCGGAGATCGGCAACGCCGCCGTGCTCGCACGCGCCCTGGGTTTCACGACCTGGCAACCCTTCTTCCTGCGCGAAGGTCGGGCCATCGGTGTCCAGGTCGAGGCTCCCGACGGGATGGGGCGCGAGGAACTCGCGGCCCGCCTTGCGGATATCACCGGAAGCGTACCCACCGCGCTGCCTGGCGGTTCCTCCGTCTGCCGGCGCATTGGCATCTGTACCGGGGGCGCCGGTGCCGAACTCCCACAAGCGGCCCGCGAAGGGGTCGACACCTTCATCACCGGCGAAGGCCCGCACTGGAGTTACGCGCTGGCCGAGGATCTGGGAATCAACGCCTTCTACGCCGGGCACTACGCCACCGAGACCTTCGGTGTGCGCGCGCTCGCGGAGGCCATCTCCAACCGCTTCAACATCCCGTGGGAATTCATCGACCACCCAACGGGGCTGTAGACGACGGGCGGTGCTTCCTCAGCAGCTTGAGCGCGACCTCGAGGTCCCGAGGCAGCGGGGCTTCCACCTGCAGGGGTTGCCCGGTCACCGGATGGACCAACTCGATCTTCCAGGCGTGCAGCGCGAGGCGCGGCGTCAACGGTCGCTCCTCTTCGTCCTCCTTCGCCCGATAACGCCGCTTCAACTGGCTCAACAAGAGCGTGGCGCCGTCGCCGTACAACGGATCCGCCAGGATCGGGAATCCCGAGGCCTTCAGGTGGACGCGGATCTGGTGGGTGCGACCCGTCACCGGCCGGCACTCGATCAGGCTCACACCCCCAAACCGGTCGACCACCTGGAAGCGCGTCAGCGATTTCTTGCCGTCGCGGGCCCAGCGCATGAGCGCAGGATTCCGCACGTCATGGCGGAGCTTGAGGTCGCACTCGAAGGCGTCCTCGGTCGGTGTCCCGCTGACGATCGCGAGATAGGTCTTCTTGGGGGACGCATTGCCAAACTGCTCCGCCAACCGGATGAGCGAGGGCTTGTCCTTCGCCAGGACCAGGAGGCCCGACGTGTCGAAATCGATTCGATGGGCGTTCGCGATGTAGTCCAGCTTCCGATCCGCCGCCCATGGCTTCGCCTGCGCCACACCGTCGAGCAGCATGCGCATCAGGTTCGGCCGATCCTTGTCGTAGCGGTCGGGTGAGACCAGCAGGCCCGAAGGCTTGTCGATCACGAGGACGTGGTCGTCCTCGTAAACCACAGGAATCTCCCAGAACCCACGGCCGCCACCGGCGGAAAGCTTGATGACAGGTGTCACTTGGAATTCAGGCTCAGACCGGACCGAACACCGACACCGACAGCGGCGGCAAGGTGAACATCGCCGAGTACCGCTGGTTGTGGACGCTGAAGTCCTCAGCGGTCACGCCCAGCGGATTGCCAACGTTGGAACCGCCGTAGAGGGCAGCATCACTGTTCAACAGTTCCTTCCACACGCCAGCCACCGGAAGGCCGACGCGATATCCCGTGTGGGCGTTCGGGGTCAGGTTCAGGATCACCAGCAGGTGGCGTCCCGACTCGCGATCGTACCGCAGGAAGCTCAGCACGGAATTTGCGTGATCGCCGCAGTCCACCCACACGAAACCGTCGGTGTCGAAATCACTCCGATGGAGGGCAGCCTCCCGCGTGTACAGCGCGTTGAGATCGGCAACCCACTTCTGGACGCCGACGTGGTACGGACCGGCCTCGAGGAGCCACCAGTCCAGCTCCCCGTTCGCGTTCCATTCGTTGGGCTGGCCGATCTCGCCGCCCATGAACAGGAGCTTCTTGCCGGGGAACAGCCACTGGTAGGCCAGCAAAGCCCGCAGGTTCGCCGCCCCCTGCCAGTCATCGCCGGGCATGCGCCGGCGCAGCGATCCCTTTCCATGCACCACCTCGTCATGCGACAGCGGCAGCACGAAGTTCTCCTGGAAGTGGTACAGCATCGCGAACGTCAGGTCGTTCTGGTGATACCGCCGGTGGATCGGATCCCGCTGGAAGTACCCCAGCGTGTCGTGCATCCAGCCCATGTTCCACTTGAGGCTGAATCCCAGGCCGCCCAGCCAGGGCGGACGCGAGACCATCGGCCATGCCGTGCTCTCCTCGGCGATCGTCATGACCCCCGGATGCTCGGTATGGACGACATGGTTCATGTGCCGCAGGAAATCCACCGCTTCGAGGTTCTCGCGACCGCCATGCTTGTTCGGCACCCACTCGCCCTCCTTGCGGGAATAGTCGAGGTACAACATCGACGCCACCGCATCCACCCGCAGACCGTCCACATGGAATCGGTCGCACCAGTAGAGCGCGTTCGACGCGAGGAAATTCCGGACCTCATGCCGGCCGAAATTGAAGATCAACGTGCCCCAATCCTGATGCGCGCCCTGACGTGGATCCTCGTGCTCGTACAGTGCCGTTCCGTCGTAGCGCGCCAACGCCCATTCATCGCGCGGGAAATGTGCCGGCACCCAATCCACCAACACCCCGATCCCGGCGTCATGGAAGGTCTCCACCAGGAATTGAAGGTCATCCGGCGTGCCGTACCGCGCCGTCGGCGCAAAGAATCCGGTCACCTGGTATCCCCAGCTCGGATAGAAGGCATGCTCCGCCAAGGGCAGGAACTCGACGTGCGTGAACCCCATCTTGCGCACGTAATCCACCATCTGGCTGGCCAGCTCCCGGTAGCCCGGTGATTCCGCCGCGGACTTCTTCTTCCAGGACCCCGCGTGCACCTCGTAGATGCTCACCGGCGAACGCAGCATGTTCATCCCGCCCCGGCGCTTCATCCACGCACCATCACTCCACGAATGCCGCGACGTGTCCCACACGATCGCCGCATGCTTCGGTGGGTTCTCGAACGCGAATCCGAACGGATCCGTCTTCACCGAGAGTTTCCCGCCGGCCTCGACCATCTCGAACTGGTACAGCGCCCCCTGTCCCACGCCCGGCACGAAGACCTCCCAAACACCCGAAACACCCAGCCGACGCATCTGGTGCCGACGTCCGTCCCACCCGTTGAAGTCGCCCACCACGGACATCCGTTGCGCATTCGGTGCCCACACCGCGAAGGAAGTGCCCGGCACCCCGTCGAGGATCTTCATGTGCGCGCCCAAGGCATCATAGAGCCGACGGTGGTTGCCCTCGTTGAACAGGTGCAGGTCCGTGTCGCCGACCGTCGGCCAGAACGAATACGAGTCGCGGCCCTGGGTGATCTTCCCATCCGCCCACGTGATCCGCAGGTCGTACGCATACACCCGCGACGCCGCGCGGGTGATCCCCTCGAACACATCCGTGTCGCCGATCCGCTTCAGCGGAAGGACCGGAAGGGTCTTCTCGTGGACCGGAACGACATCGACCGATCGCGCCCCCGGGAGGAACGCACGTCCCACAAGGCCGGTTCCATCCCCCAACGGGTGCATGCCCAGCAATGAATGCGGTGATCCATGCCGAAGCCCGATCAGGGACTCCACCTCCGAGGGTGTCAGTAACATAGCCAGACCCTACCCAGACGAACCGCCAATGCCAATCGGAGGTTCCTCCGGCCAGAGGGACAAGTCCGCCTGCTGGCCGGGTGTCCTCACCCGGCGGGAAGGTTTGCCTTCGAAGATTCCCGCTGGAATCCCGAGGAACCAAGCCGCGCGAACAAACTCCGCCTGCACCGGATGCGCTCTGGCCTCCGGGAACTGCCAAAACTCAGATCCCCACCGGAAAGCTGGCACCCCCATTCGGCGAACTCCGGGCTTCACCCCTTGCAACTCCAACCCGCAATCGATCCGACCATCCACACACCTCCGCATCTGGATCTCCGATGTCTTTCGCTACTCTCCCCACCAAGGCACCGAGCGGAGAAAGTACAGTGCATGACGGAACCACCTTGGCATTTCTTGCCGTCCATGTGCGCGGTGTGACCTTTCCCACGGAAATAGCAAATCGATGCAACCAGTAGGACTTCATTCACTTGCATAACACCCCAACAACTTGAACCACCGCCCTGCGTCGCTGGCAGGCTTCATGATACAGGCATCGGTGGGAGGACTTGGACAGCATCCGGAAGCCATGTGGCTCCGGAAACTTCCCAAGCCTCAAAAACAGCGGTTCAGATCAATACGCTAAAGAGATAGCAGGTCCGTCATCTAACATAGGTATTAGAGTCCCAATCATTGGATCATCACTTCAACCCATTCCTCATCCATGCAAACATCCATACCCTTCCAGCGGCAAAGCCCCCCCCTCCAACACCCCTGGACCCAGGCGGCCGCCCTCCTGGTTTCACTCTGCACGTTGGCAACCTCCAGCTTCGCCCAGACGGCAGTCATGCTCGACGGTCGGGTACTCACCCAGAAGGTTCCCCTGGCTCTGTTTGCCACGGAAGGACCGATCTGGAATCTGGACCTCGCCAATCAGGGCATTCTTGTCACTGGAAAGAAGGTCACGATCCCCGACACCGTCAATGGCACCCCTCTCCTCATCAGCGGATCTTCCGTCCTCGGCCAGGACGGTGAGGCGCTCACCGGTATCGGCGCCAGGGACTTCACACGACTCACCGACGCCAATGCCATCGGGGCAGACCGAGATCCACTGCAGGTCGCGGCGAACCTCGGACCCCGCCGTGTCGGTGCCGCCCGCTCGATCTTCAGCACTGTGGAAGCGCGTCGCACGTCGTCCAACCCGTCCTTGGTCCGGGACTCCGTGGCTCAAACGGCAATCGAGCAGAACTACTTCCGACTCGTCCAACAGGCCTACAGCGCCCATTCCAGCGTGTTGCCAGCCGACTTTCTGGATCGCGCCGGCCTGCGCGGCGCGTCCCCTGCTGACTGGGTGTACCCGGCAACCACCGGCGGAACGCTCAAATCCGCAGGACACGTCTATGTCGACGGCAGCGGCAACGAATTCTACGTCCCTGACGTCGAGGTGGTCATTGAACTGGCCGAGAATGTCGCCGGTGGCGTGGTTCGGTCGGTGGCCCGCGGCAACAGCGAGCGCCCCGACTCCTTCGTCATGGACGACATGCTGCTCATCTTCAACCAGGATCCCCGCTTCGGCGCCGATGTCCTCGGCTTGGGCGAAGCCGTGATCCCGCGCGACGAATTCTTCAAGCAGGTCGTTGCCGGCCAAACCCACATCGACGTCATCGGCCACATGGTCGGAGACCACGTCATGATGGTGCAGGAGGTCCTCACCGAGTTCACGGATCCTGCCGCCGGGATCCACATCACGGCGGATCGCTTTGTCATCCGCGCTGGTGAAGCGCGCTGGCGCGGCACCGTCGACAAGCCGACCGGCATCCGGCTCGTTGCCGTCCTGATTTCCAAGTCCGCCCAAGGCGTCGAAACCCGCCGCACCGTCGCGGTCGCCATGGCCATTGATCCCCTGACCGGCCTCGCGACTTACGATGCACGGATTCGTCCGCTCAATACTGCCACCCTGACCCACATCGAGATGCAGGCGATCAACACGACCAGCAACGCCATCGAGGCAAGCGAGCGCTACGACATCGCTCCCTTCCGGCAGTAGTCTGGCCCCGATCCAGCCGCAGGAGTCCCTCGCAGAAGGCCGGTGGCCGGAATACTTCCGGAAATCCCCATCACACCTCCTTCTCTTGTGGCCTCTTGCGGCTTTTGCGGCCACAACAACCCACATTCCTTTCAGCCGCAAAAATTGCAGAGCACGCAAGAACTGCGGCGGACATCCAACCGGCAACCATTCCCTCCTCAGCAACACACCTTTTGCGCCCTCTTGCGGCCTTTGCGGCCACAACAGCATCACCCCATTTTCTGCCGCAAGAATCGCAGAGCACGCAAAGAACTGCGACTGACACCCAGCCACCAACCGCTCCTTCCAGCCTTCCCTTCTTGCGCCCTCTTGCGGCTTTTGCGGCCAAAACAGCATCACCCCATTTTCAGCCGCAAAAATCGCAGAGCACGCAAAGAACTGCGACTGGCTTCCAGCAGGCAACCGTTCCCTTCCGGCCTCCCCTTCTTGCGCCCCCTTGCGGCTTTTGCGGCCAAAACAACTCCTCTTGAGGCCCCCCCTCGCATGAATATGCGATGGCGAGACCTGACCTCGCTCCCCTAATTTGCCGGCGTTTGCCGTGGATCCCTCTCCTACACCACCCATCCGGGTCGCCGTCATCGATGATTCGCCCGAGGTGCGGTCTGCCCTCCAGACCCTCCTCAACACCGGGCCGCACACCACGTGCGCTGGCACCTACTCAGCCATCATCCCCGCACTCACCGGACTCATCACCTCTCCTGCCGACATCGTCCTTGTCGACCTCCGCATGCCGGAGATTGATGGCGGCTCCGGCATCCCGATGCTTCGCGGCGTCCTTCCACGCACACAGTTCGTGGTCTACACCATGTTCCACGAGGACGATGACATCTTCCGCGCCCTCGCCAATGGCGCCAACGGCTACCTGCTCAAATCAGATCCCCCCGAATCCGTCATCGCTGCCCTGCGCGACGTCTACTCCGGCGGAGCGCCCATGAGCCCGGCCATCGCCCGCCGGGTCGTCCAGACCTTCCAGAAACCCCAACACAATCCAGCCGATCCGGTCCTCACCCAGCGCGAGTTGGCCGTCCTTACCCTCCTGCGCACTGGCCGCGGCTACAAGGGTACCGCCGCCGACCTGGGATGCTCCGTCGATACCGTCCGCACCCACATCCGCGGCATCTACCAGAAGCTTCAGGTCCACTCCCTGATCGAGGCCCTTACCAAGACCCAGCGCTGATTCTTCCCGCGCCCCCACACCACCAAGTCCGCTTTACCTAAAAATAGGAGACCCCCAATCCCGACGAACCTTGGATTCTTTCGAGGTTGTCCAACTCGTTCGCCCAGCCGCTGCCAACGCTCATCGCCATCCTTTGGCGATGCTGGATCCTCTGTCCGTTCGTTGTGGCGTTCACCGCCCCGGTCACCCCGGTCCCGGACGATCCCCAAAGCTGGATCCTCCGCGCCTTCGACAGCCGCCACGGCCTCGCACAGAACCGGGTCCAGGCCCTCAGCCGCTCCCCCGAAGGCTGGATCTGGTGCGGCACCCTCCGAGGGCTCCAACGCTTCGACGGCCGTTCCTTTGAAACCCTCCCCAGTTCGGAATTCCATGGCCCCGAACACGCCGACATCACCCTCGTCGCCGCCGGCTTCGGCGACGATCTCCTCGTCGGATTCGACTACCACCGCGTCCAGCTCCGACGCCACGGGCGATGGTCCGCGGTCGACGCCAATCTGTTCGAGTCCGGCATGGGTATCCGCGTCGCGGTCTTCCTTTCCGATGACCTGTGCGCCGTGTGTCCCGCACCGGCCCTGCAGTGGTCCATTGCACGGATCCAGCCCAACCCCGCGGCCAACCCGGCAACAAACACCCCGGCCTGGACCCTGACACCGGTGGCCCGCTTCAACGCCGGGACCAATCAGGAATTCCGCCTCGTCCAGGCCGAACCGGGACGAGCCCTCATCCGTCGCCCCGACGCCACCTGGCTGGAGGTCACCCGTTCGGGCACGCCACGCTCCCTCGCACCCAAGGATTCCAGCAATCTCGAGGAGCGCCACCAACGGGTCCGGGCCGCAGAAATGGGCCTGCAGCCATACATCGACGCAGGTCCCGATGGCCTCTGGCTCGGTTCCGATCGCGATGGTCTCGTCCACCTCGCTGCTCCGTCGGTTGAGTTCTGGACGCATCCCTCCCCGAGCCGCCATCGCAGCGTCTGCGCCCTCGATGCCGCTCCCGATGGCTCCGTGTGGTTCACCATCGATGCCGGCGCGGAGCGCGCCGTCGTCCGCTGGAAGGACGACAAACTCATCGCGCCGCACGAACCCGCACCCCTCGGGTCCGTCGTCGCCCTGCCCAGCGGGACCCTCCTCGCCACCGGTCCCAATGAACTCCACCAGTTCGATCCCCACTCCGTCCGAAGGCAGCCGCTTCCTCATTCCAGCGGATTCACCTACCTCTCCAAGGGTCACTCAGGTCGGGTCTGGGTCGCGTCCGCCACCAACCTGCTCGAATCCGCCGACCTCACCACCTGGCGCGACGTTCCCCTTCCAAACCTGCCCATCTCCCGCAACACCACCTGGCTCAGCGTCCTTGAACTCACCAACCGCAACCTGTGGATCGGATCCATTGGATACGGCGCCGTCCTCCTGGCGAATGGAATCCCCCAATCCCACACCACGGCCAACGGTGCCCCCTCCAACATCCTGAATCCCGTCCTCGAGGATCCCGACGGCACCGTCTGGTTCGCGTCCACCGCCGGGCTCATACGCCGCCGGAACGGGACGTGGTTCCGTTTCGGTCCCGAACACGGCCTGCCGGAAGCGCTCGTCCTGGGAGCCCTCGACGACCTTCATGGCCGCCTCTGGGTCCATGGCCATCAAGGCATTGCCGGCCTCCTCCGCACCGACCTGGAAGACATTGCGGCCGGCCGTGCTTCCATCCTGCGTCCGTTCCGCCCCCGGGCCGCCGCCGCCTGGGTCACCGAATGCAACGGCGGCCCGCCCTCTTCGGTACGCGATGCCTCCGGCAACCTGTGGTTCGCCACGACGCTGGGTGCCCTTCGCGTTCCACGGGAACAGCTCGGGACCGCTGCACGCCCCGCACCCTCCGTCAGCTACGCCGCCGTGCCCCAAGGAATCTTCTGGCGCGAGATCCTCCAGGGTCCCACCGCTTCCATCCAGTGCCCCCAGGACGCCGACCAGATGCTCGAACTTACCCTCGCTTACCCGGGTGCCGCTGCAGCCGAACTCGCCCCCATCCAGTATCGACTCGACGACATCGCCCCCTTCTGGACCACCGCACCCGCCGATGGCCGGATCCGCTATCACCACCTGTCCGCTGGTACACATACACTGCGCCTCCGTTCCGCCGGTGGCGACAGCTCGGCCGAATCCGTGCTGAATCTTCTCGTGCCCACCCGATGGTACCACACATGGGCCTTCCGGATCCTCGTCGCCGGGATCGTCGTCGGGATCATCGGGCTCGGCGTCCAGCACCGTTACGTCCTCTCCCAGGAACGCCTCGCGGAATCCTATCGCCAGCAGGCCAACGCCCGTCGCTGGCAGATCGCACGCGACCTCCATGACGGCATCGGGGCCGGTCTCGCCCGCATCTCCATCCTCTCCACCCATTCCCACCCCACCCTCGCTGCCACCGCCCAACGCCTCATCCGCGACCTCGACGAACTCATCTGGCTCACCGACCCGGAACGCGACGGCCTCGACGCCACCGCCAGCTATCTCATCACCACAGCGGAGCGCCAGCTCCTCGGCCTCCAATGCCAGCTGCAGATCGAGGTCCCCGACCAGCTTCCTCCCCTCCAGATCGCCGGACAGGCCCGTCGACACCTCATCCAGATCCTCCACGGGGCCCTCTCCAACGTCATCAAGCACAGCCGGGCCACCACGGTCACCCTCCGCCTCCGGAGCACCTCGGAGCACCTCCTCCTCGAAATCCAGGACAACGGCGTCGGGTTCAATCCACTCAGCCCGCAGACCCAGACCCGTACCGGTCTCCGTTCCTTCCACGAACGCACGTCGCGCCTCAACGGATCCTTCACCTGCACCGCCTCCCCCGGGAACGGCACCCATCTCACCTTCACCTTCCCCCTCCGCAACCTCCGCGCCGACGCGCACGAACCTCAAAGCTGATCCCAGCCTCAAGCCCCCCCTTTTGCGCCCGCTTGCGGCCTTTGCGGCCACAACAATCCGCATTCCCTCCAGCCGCAAAAATCGCAGACGACGCAAGAACGGCGGTGCACATCCAACCGACAACCATTCCCTCCTCAGCACCAAAACTTTTGCGCCCCCTTGCGGCCTTTGCGGCCACAACATCCGCATTCCCTTCAGCCGCAAAAATCGCAGACGACGCAAGAACGGCGGTGCACATCCAACCGACAACCAT
>Ga0172372_10004406_pt1 | contig 20030 bp, 20 predicted proteins | sample LakKiv5m_2_FD_114544 | JGI IMG/M metagenome (GOLD analysis project Ga0172372, IMG submission 114544) | Freshwater microbial communities from Kabuno Bay, South-Kivu, Congo - kab_092012_9.5m | ecosystem: Environmental > Aquatic > Freshwater > Lake | place: Democratic Republic of the Congo...
TTACATTATAACCCTTAACAAGTTTTTCTTCTCTTACTTTTTTAATTTTACCTGAATTTTCATCTGGCAAGTCATATTGAACTTTTGCCACAAAATATTTTTCGTCCATTTCCATAATTTATTTTTTTAGAAATATACAACAGGTATTATTATCTATCAAGATATGCCGATAATTTTTTCATTAAATCTAATGATTTATTTGCGCCATCTTCTCCACCTGATAAAGTTCTTGAAGCTTTCATTTTATTTTCTTCCTCAAGATTTTCTTCAAAATTGTTTCTTTCTTCAGGTTTTGAAAATAAATAAGCTCCTGGTGTTGAGTGGGATGAAACAAGGTCAAAGCAGATTAATTCAAAATCATCTTGAACTTCATTTTGTTCTCCGACTTTTTTTAACGACCCTACTCCTCGAGAAGAAATACCAAGAGTTACACCTTGTCTTAAATAGTTTGCCGCTAAATCTCCTTTGGTTGAGCATATTCCTCTTTCGTGAAAACCTGGTGATGTTAATAATCTTAATTTACCCATTAGAATCTTACCGTCCCACCACACATCAGTTATAATGTGGGCAACCCTATCTAAATCTATCAATGACGATTCAGGGTGATTTAATTCAGATAATGATGTACCTTTAGCAATCATCTTCTTATAGTTCTCAGCCTCTCTCTTTAATATCTTTTCAGGATATATTCTACCATTTCTATTTGGGGTATTATATTTCTGTAATACTGCATAAAATTCAAATGGTTTAGAATAGTCCAAAAAATTCTTGGATTCTCGGATAATTTCAGCATTTCCATTTTCTTTTGGATTAATATATCCCGCATCATACTCAATCAAAATGCCCTTACCTACGTGACCAGGTTGTATAATAGAATAATTCATAAACTTTTTATTTATAAATAAATATACAACTATACTATAACTTTATCAGATGTTTTCTTTGATATCTCAAAAAAGAAATATTTGCTATTAATAAAATTTTCAGATATTATATGATTGGCAATTTTTTTCATCTCATTCTTTATTGAATTTGATTTGAAATCAAAACTAGATTTTGTATACAGAAAACATTCCAAATTCATAAATGACTTTTTTCCAACCATAACTCCACTTGACCTTAAATCCATATCACATATAAATTTTGTCTCAAATAAATCTGATGAAATGACATCGGATATTGACAATTTTATTTTTTTAATCAAATATGCAATTGTCTTTTCAGCATTTTCTAAAAACTCTTTTGGTTCTACCCAACTTTGAATGTTTAAATAAATTGATTTTAAATTTTTGTAATCTACCGTCCCATAGCTCACTTTAAACGACTTGAAACCCGTGAGCTTCACACTTTTACCTTTCTTCATTAATTAACATAGTAATAAATGTTTATTTTATGTTAAAAATATAGAATAAAAAATGTATAAAATCAAAAAAATTAAAGAGTATTAAACAATTTTTTTAATCTAACAAGATTAATTTGATTTGGTGAATCTGATTTAATTCTATTAATTGTTTCATCAATTTTTGACTTGGTTTCAGAATCACTATTATCTTTAATTTCTTCCAATTTTTCAATAGTCATTTCTGATATTACTGAATATTTGTTTTGGATTTCGCTTTCAGATAATGTAAGATATTTGTTTAATGTTTTCAATTCTTGCTCAGATAATTCCATTAAAAAATTCTTTGTTGTATTTTCTGCCGCCTCATAAACCTTTTCAAGAGGAAGGTTTGGAATATCTATTTTTTTATCTGTAGACGTTATTTTTTTTACTAAAGTTTTCTTTGATTCTAAAATTGATTCAAACAAGATATTATCTGTATCCAATACGTTGTCAATTTCTTTATATGAATTTTCAGTTATTTTAACTTTATTAACCCAAGAATTAAGTTTTAATAGTTTTTTTGAATTTAAATTTAATTTTTCAAATTGTCTTATACACTCATCAATTAATGAACCCGCATCATCTTTTGGCATTCCTCTTTTTTTATCCAATATATCATAGATATAAAACGCCTTCGCAATGTCTTTATCTTCCAAAACCAAACTTTTGAAAGTTTTAATTTCAGATTTAAATGTATTTGTTGACATTGACTCAACTAAAAACTTTTCAACTTTTGATTTTAAAATACCTATTTTCATATTATAATAAATATTAATCTTTTAGAAGATTACTTAATTTTTTTTCAATTTCCAATAACGATTCTGAACTTCTATTAAAGTCAAAAAAATCATCGTCATTTTCTAATAAAATATTGAGTTCTCTTTCTTTTTTTCCTTCAGGTGTTAATCCTGCGGGCTCAGCTCCTCCTCCTGGTGGGGGTGGCGGTGGTGTTTCCTCACCTCCATCTTCAGGTGGCGCTCCAAATCCTCCCCCACCTGATTCACCTCCACCGGCTTCAGGTGTTGCGGTAGCCCCACTTGTAGTTCCATACAGTTTATCTATATTATCAAATAAACCTGTATGTTTGATTACTTCAGCAGTCGCTGCCAATTCACCAGAAACCGCCTTTTCAACTCTCTGTTGTTGGATGTCAAGTTTAATTTCTTCATCAGAAAATCCAAGAATGTTCTTTTTAGCCCAAGATACTGATGTTGGGGCAATTCCCTCAATTGCGGTTACGGCATCTTTATATAGAACTATCTTTTCTTTCCATATATCTATTTTTAAAAGGTCGGCTTGAGTTGATGGGTTAGTTAAAGTCAATGTAAAATTGTTTAACTCGTCTTCAAACCCTAATAAAAACAAGTGGATAATTGCAATTTTATTTAATTCCGCTAACACACATTTTTGAATCCTATTGATAGTTCTTGCAAAACGAATATCCAATAAAGATAAGTTTTTACCATCGCCAACAACTTCTTCAAACCCTAAAAACGCTTTAGGAACACGAAGAGCGGTTAATAATTTCTTTTGTATGTATTCAATATCCGCAATTTCCGATAAGTTTTGAGCACCCGCTAAAGTTTCAATTGGATTTGTGGCTGCAGCATCTCTAACAGGTATAAAATAATCTTGGTCAACGGCCATTTGATTAAATCTCATATCAACATTACCCGTTTTATTATCAACAACCTGACTTCTTTTAAATTTATTTGCAACTCTTTGGATATATGGTTCAATGTCTTTATCGTCCATATTTCCAACAAATACTTTAAACACCCTTCTTTCAGGAGCCCTTGATGTTCTATAAATTAACATCGCATCTTCTGATAATAATAACTGCTTCCAAATACGACGAGCCTTTTCTAACATAGAAGTGCCGTATGGAAGTTTTCTATCATCCCCTAACAATCTAAAGTGAGCAATTTCCCAAGTGTTAAATTCCATTTCTTTATTCTTCCACACAAATCTCAAACCTTTTGTTTCAGCGTCAGCATTTTCAAGATTTGATTTTCCTTTCATTCCCCTTTCAATCCTTTCAATTTCAATGTTAGGTAATTGTGAACAACCTACAACACCTTTTTCAGGGTCTAATCGTAAGTAAACGAAGTTATCACCATATTTACAAACATTTCTAATCCACATTTGTAAGTTTGTATTAATATCCAACGCATTATTAAACAAATCTGCCAACACACTTTTAATTCTTTTTGATTCAGAATAAATCTGTAACATATGACCATTTTGGTCAGGTGTTGTTGATTCTTCGGCATATATGTCTAACGCAGTTGAAATCTCTGGTGTATACTCCATTGATTCGTAGTCATAATACGACGCTAGTCTTGTAGGTTCAAAATAAACACCTTGTGTGTATAGGTTATTTTCAATTTTTTGCCATTGGTTTGCAAGATAAAATGTTTGTTGAGCTTGTAATTTGTTTAACTCGTATTCACCTTTAGACGTTGTTTTTAACAACTCCTTCTTATCAAACTTATAAGTCGGGTAATCTTGCCCCAATAATGAATTAGGACCAAAGGTTTGTGATAACCTTTGCCAAACTGTTAGTTTTTGATTTTGATTATTTTCCATATTAAAATTTAATCACTTTCTTTTTTTTATAAATACATCATCTTCTACTTCCAAACAACCATCCGTACTTAGCATAATCATCTCTTGAAAATTCCATAGGATGATTTTGAGTGCCAACTACGTATGATGGGACATATGTATTTTGACTTATACTTTTAGACACATTTTCATTTTCAGAAACTTGCCAAGATTCCATCATCATCTTAGCTTGTTCTGTTGCTTTTGTTAATAAAGAAAATGAATTTTCCCCAACATAACAAGCCATTGCAATTGACATAATCAAGTCATCGTGTTGTCCTTTTTGGTGGTCAGGCCTTCCATTAACGTACACAAAGGTGTTCATTTCATTCAATAATCTTGATGAATAAACTTTAAACCCGTGTCTTAAATATTCTTCATAAGCGGCAATGATTTGAACCCTTTTATTATTGAAGTTAATTCCAGGTATTTTTTCGTTCATCTTTGGGTCATATTTCCATCTATTTGTCCCGTCTAGACCATCAATATACAAATTTTTATATCCTAACTCTTGTAATTTTCTTGATGTGGTTATACCCATACCACCTGTAATATCCACAACTATAAATGCCGAATACATCATTCCCCATTTGTAACATAATTCTGCTAAGGTGTCAGGAGGTAGTTTTCCAATATATTCAGCTACTTGTTCTCGTGTTTCAAAATCAATGATTTGGAAAGTAGAATAGTCCTCACTATCCCCACGACTAACGTCAACCCCCATAATATATCTATGACCTTCAATTGGGTCTTTCCATATCCATAATCCACCACTAACCATTTTACCTTGTGGTTCTATAACCATATTGGTTCTAATGTTTTCAGTTATTCTACTATCAAATACGTTGTCACCCGAACCCAAAAATGCACATTCTAACTCCTGATTAACTTTACGTTTATCATATTTGAGTTTTTTAACCATCTTCTCATACCAAGAAGATGTTGGTTTATATCCTTTAGCAATTAATGAATTAATATATTCATAATCTTTTTTTGTTTCTGACAAATCAATAACTTCATCATTTAAATGTTCTTCTCTATTTAAAAAATAATGTATAATGTCATCACATTTAACCAATTGTAAATCTTTATTATATCTTGGGTCTTTATACCAAACCATTGGGGATATTTTGAAATCATTCATTCCCTTTTGTGCTTGGTCAAAAATTTCATAGTAAATCGCATCATACCCATTTGGGGTTGATATTACAATCACTTTACCCCCTGTGGATAGGGATGCCATACAAGCTGCCCAAAAATCACCATCAGCTTCAATATATGCAGCTTCGTCAAATACTAATATTGTTGGCGTATAACCACGTAAAGCATCCGTAGATGTTGCGACAGCCTTGACCTCACACCCATTTGTTAATTTAAAGTGTCTTTGTGAATTTTTTTCAGTTGAGAATGTAACCCCAACCCATTTTGGCCATTGGTCAGTGAATCCACGAACTTTATTCGCCATTTCAACCGCAGTATCCAATTTATTCGCAATAATAAGAACCTTTTCAGGTTTATTTTTTTTAGCGAAAACTAACTTTTTTGAAGCCCATGCTGCGGTTACGGTAGATACACCCGCCTGACGATATTTTAACGCAATATTTTCATTAAAATTCTCGTAATCCTCTACAAGTGTTATTTGGTCAGGAAATAATTCTAATGGGACATACTGAGAAACAGTATTGTCATAAGTTTGTAAATAAGTTCTCAAAGCGTATGGAGTGTCCTTCATACACCTTGTGTACTCAATTATTAATTCTTCTTTTGTCATTGCCATATCTGATAAATATAATCAGATACGGCAATGATTTTAATATTATGTTATAGTGATAAGAAACTATCTAAATCGTTGTCTTCAGATTTTCTTTTTTCCTCTTCTCTTTCTTTTTCGTATTCTTCATACTCTTCCAAATCCGACATTGCATCACGTAAAATTTCTTTCATTTCCAATTTTGCCTTATCGTTATCCTTTGGGTTATCGGAAATAACCAAAGACATTAAATTTAAAAATTCTTTAGGTGATTTTTGATAAAGAAGTCGTTTAAACCAAGGATTTAATTTTTGGTTTTCTAACGCTTCCATTGGTAAAGCTTCTCTTAACGCATCAACTATTTCAGGTCCAATTTGTATCTGCATAATTTCATTACCAAAAGTATCTGTTTGTCCATAAACCTCACCTCTATATCCAGGTTCTGTTTTTCTAAATTGTTCTCTTGTAGATGCCTCTTCAATACCTTTTATTGTCTCGTGAAGTAATATTGGAAATATAAGACCTTGTGCAATAATTTTTGTATCAGGTGCGTCTTCATCAGGTTCTAAATCTGACATTTCGTTATTGTTACTTTCTTCTTCATCACCATCTTCTTCATCATCTTTAGGGGCTGGTAATTTGTCGGCCTTTGTAACTTTAACACTACCAGCAACTCCCGCGCCTGTTTCAATTGCCATATCAATCATATCTTGCATTGTAAAATATGAAAGGTCTAACATAGTCATTAATTGGGAATATAGTGATGAAAGTCTTGGATTCTTTCTATCTATCTGTGATTTAATTGATGGTTCCTCAAAATAATAATGTCCCTTTTTAGCTTCCCCTTGAGTAATAGCATTTGTCAAATTTCTCATTTGTACATGCTGTTGAAACTCTTCTTCTTCGGTTGGGAAGTCGGGGTCAAAAGCTTGTTCTCCATATTTTTCAAAATCAGGAGTTGTTTTTCTTTGTTTTCTTTGTTTTGGGGTATATTGGAATTCAGGTTCAGGTCTTTCTCTTGGTTGTTCTTGACCTTGTTCTTGAGCTTGAACTCCACCGAAAGCGTCATCCCCTGTATCATTACCCAAATATAATTCAAATTGATACCAATTTTCCCTAATTCCAGTTTTTTCAATTGCAGTTTGTAACGCCAACTGTTTAAGAAATCTTTTATGAGGTGCCTCTAACGCCTGAATTTCAGTAACCTTTCTGGCAATTTGCATAAATAAACTTCTTATTTCACTTTGTGAACCCATTGTTTCCTTACCGTGAGCTTGTCTTGCTTTGGATACAATATTTTGAAATCTCTTACTTGCCAACCTTTCAACATCCGACACTCCCCTTTTGAATGCGGGATTTTTAGCATATAAACTTTCTTCAGAACCAAATTGTCTTTCAGTTCTTGGGTCCATCCTTTCAGGTGAACCTTCAGGATAACTTATTGGTGCCTCTCTTAAATTTCTTTTCGCCATTTTTTATTTCTTTAAAATTTTAGTAATCGCTGCCATAAATTCATCTTTCTTTCTGACCATTTCAGAATTACTCGCTTCTTTCATTTTTCTTACTTTAGTAACTGGTTTTGTTTTTGGGTTTGATTGAGTAGTTTTTGACTCCACAGTTTCACCCTTACCAAACATTAGTTTACTAATTGGTTTTTTCATTTTTGGTTTCGCAATTAAAGGAGCACTTGTCATTACATCCTTTGCCTTTGTTTCAAGCAAAGATATGAAATCTTTTTTGGTAATTCTTGCATTTGTTTTATTTGTTAATATTTTTTCAAATTTATTTTCTAAAATTACTTCATATGGATTTTTACCTTCTTTAACTGATTTCTTAACATCCATCACACATCTTTCATATTTTTTCATATTTTTTCTTCCTACTGAAGATGTGCAAATTGCCCAAGGGTTATATTTTGACTTTTTCTTTTTCTTACCTTCAGACATTTCTCCGTCTTTAATTACTTTGTTTTTTGGAGCTTCAGATTTACCTGATTTTTGTAAAACTTTAAGTCCACCACCAGCTGTTGGGGTAACTTCTCCATTATCAACATTAACACCTTGACCTTGTTTCATCATATTTTGAACCTCAGCCGGTTGGTATTCTGTAACTTTAGTGGTTTCAGTTTTGGTTGTTGCTTCTTTATTTTCTTTTTTTGACTCTCCCAATAATAAACTTAACAACTGGTCAACTTGTGATTCAGTTAAACTATTAATCGTGTCTTCAGAAAATCCAATTTCTGATAATTTTTCATTAATTTTCATAAACTACATTTTTTTCAAATTCAAGAATTAAATCTCTTTCATAAAGTTTATCTTTCACTTCTTTTTCAGACATTCCGTAATGAAATACTAATCTTGATGTGTAATCAAAATCAATATCCTCGTCAACTTCCCATCCTAAAGCAATTACTTTGTCTATTGCGTCAAAAAAACAAAAGAAGTCAGAATTTTGAACTAACTCCATTTTTAATTTAGAGTTTTTTAGTATTCCGACCTTTTTAACATATTCAATTTTTGGAGGTTTGGGATATCCGTTTGCCGGTTTCGCATCCCAATCATCTCCCTCACATTTTTTTTCATCACCAAAAATGAATTCATACATAAAGTTACCTTTATAATCAGAACCTAATTGATTTATGAAAATTAAATTATCCATTTATTCTACCTTCAGTGGTTACTTTGAACTGCTTATTATCCTTTTCAAAAATTAAATTGTTTTTATTTGTTTTACCAACAAATTTCAAACCTTTAATATTTTCAGTTAATCTTTTACTAACTTTATATTGTTTTTCTGTAACTGATAATCTTTTTAATTCTGAAACAATCTCTTTTTCTTTTCTTAAATTTTGTTCATTAAGGAAAGTATTTTCATTTGAATTTTTCTTAAAATACTTTGTCAAAATTTTATCAACTTTTGACTCTGCAAATATTCCGTCCATAATGTCTTTTGGGTCATATCCCATACTTTTCTTCATCATTTGTCCGATTGCATTTGTTGCGGTTCTAGCACCTAGTTCAGGATAACTACCTTCACCCATTTCACCTGTTGGTTCTTCTTCGGGCATTTCGTTACCCATATCAATAGGGTTATCATCAGGCATTTCATCACCCACATCCATTCCCATATCATCACCTTCTAAATCCTCTTCCTCAAATTTTGCAATAATATCATCTTTATCTTCTTGAGATAATTTATCTAAATCAACTGCGGACAATACTGTATTAATTACATACTTAATATTTTTATCAGTTAATTTATCCTCATCCGCCATATCTCTCATTTTTTGGGTAATTTTACCTAACATTTTTTGAATAACTCTAAATGACCCTGGCATTCCACCTTCGTTATCATCGGGAGCAATTCCATCATCTTCTGGCATATCATCCATTGGTTCAATGCCACCATCATCCGCTGGCATATCATCCATTGGCATTGGCTCATCACCCATAGCCATAGGGTCACCCATAGGAGGTTCTGCACCCATATCAGTTGGGGGAGGGGTATCCATAGGTGCTGGTGCCATTGGCGCTGGAGGTGGTGGTGGAACATTCTCCACATCCTCAGCAGGTTCTATTGGACTAAGATTTTTTTTTTGCTTCAAAAAAAACTTTTTGTCTTCTGTGAAGATTGAAATTTCTTTTTCGTTCCCATAATTCTCATTTAATTCTTTTGCGATTATATTTAAACGCTTAAGTGCCTGAGAATAAGAATCAAAATATTTTCTTTCTTGAATTGGCTCTCTGTAATCAATTGAATTTTCATTTACGGATGACTTAATAATGTATCCGTTTCTTTCTTTAACGATATGATACATATTACCGTCGGCCAAAACTTTACTATGTTCTGACGTATGTTCATTTACTTTAGGGTTATTACTATAATTAGAAATTTCAATAATCCTTTTGATTTTATCTACTCCTTGAAGTTTTTCACTTCCTAATGGTCTTAAATTTGACATATCTTTATTTGTTTTTTTTTATGAGTTTAGTCCGTTAAATCCTCCTAACACTATGGAGTTCATTTGTATAACATCCACGCCAGCTCCGTTTGACCACACTGCGTGATTTACGGTTTTTGCTGATGTTGTAATGTTAAAATCATCACTACAAACTATTTGACAATATTTGTAATCAGTTCCTGCAGATATAGGAGTTCTTGATGTATTACATAACGCACAACTATCAAATGGTCCTGATGCAAAGTTTATTGATGATGATGGTGTTGTTCCGGTGGTTACTTTAAAACATTCAGCAGCAACTCCACCTGTGTAAAGTTGTAGTTGTCCATAGTAAAATTGTGCGTCCGTAAAAGTTCCGTCTATTGCCCTGTTTGATACAAACACTTGACCTGAACTACAACCTGAAAATGCGTAATATGTTGCCATTTATTTTTTCTTTATAAATATATCAAACATCACGATTTTCAATAGATAATTTTTTATCTAAAAGTTTATCTCTAATTTCTAAAAGTTTTCCAATATAACCATTCCTTCTCAAATATTTAAAAACCAAGTTTTCAATTGAAAATTCACCTCCTTTTTCTAACCCTGATTGTCTTCCCTTCTTAATTTTCTTATAACATTTTTTTAAAGTTTCTTGGGATTCTTCTAAATCTTCATCTTCCGCTTTCTCAATACAATCATCAATTATTTTCATCCATTGTTCTGCCTTTGTCTTAATTAATTGTTTATTGATGTCTTTAATATTTTTTGAAGGTTTGCTTAAAAATTCGTTGTTGACTATAGAATATACCCCATCACTAAACGCTTCGGCATTTTCATCCTGTAGATATAATTCAACATCAAACCCTTTTATTTTTATGTCGTGTTTCAAATTGAACAGGGTCTTTTTCAAGTCAAATAATTCGGTATATAGCTCGTGTTGTTCTTTGGGGAATTGATTAAAATCCGCAATAATGTGTAAATCAAAATCTGAAAACTCAGACCAATTGTAGTTGGATAATGAACCCATTAATACAACATCAGAAATTATTACATCAATACCTACAAAATCTAAAAATTTTTCAGAAACAGTTAGTAAAATATCTCTAATGTCTTTTTTTAAAGACGCTTTATTAACGTCAGTGTGATTATCCCAAACTTTAGGATTTAGGGTATCTCTAAGCTCAAAACTATTTAATATCTTATTATTTTCCACATATATAAATACTCAGCTTTTACAACTTTTTGTACTTAAACGCCTTTGCAATATTTTTACTGAAAAAACTACCTTGTGATTGTGCAGTTCTAAAAGATGTATATAGTTGGTGAGGAACATCGTCATATTCATAGTTAAGTCCATTCTTAAATTCAACAACTAATTTTTTTGTTTCCGTATCGTAATCAGTTTTTACTATATTTGTGGACTCAATCTCACAAATGATATGTGTTCCTTTGATTTCTTCTTTAATGATTGCCATATGTTTTTTTATTAACATAGATAAATAAGAATAAGTTGTGAATATTATTGAGTTGAAATTTTAAAATAATTGAATTAAATTTATAAAAAACCAAATTATGATAGAGTCAATGGATAACGACAAAAACAAAAATCAGGGTAAGGGTGAAACATCAACAACCCCTGCTTTAGATAACTTTAGTAAGGACTTAATTAAACTTGCCGAACAAGGAAAGTTAGACCCTGTTATCGGAAGAGAAAAAGAAATTTTGAGAATTGCTCAAATTTTATCACGTAGAAAGAAAAACAACCCAATTATTATTGGTGAGCCAGGTTGTGGTAAAACCGCATTGGCTGAAGGATTGGCAATGAAAATTCATCAAGGAGAATGTCCAAGAAACTTGATGGATAAACGAATTTTATCTTTGGATATGACATCAATTGTTGCGGGTACAAAGTATCGTGGACAATTTGAAGAAAGAATGAAAGTAGTAATTGAAGAGTTACAAGCAAACCCTGACATCATTGTATTCATTGATGAAATTCACACAATTGTTGGGGCGGGTAATTCTTCAGGAACATTGGACGCATCAAACATCTTTAAACCAGCACTCGCTCGTGGTGAAATTCAATGTATCGGAGCAACCACTTTGGATGAGTATCGTAAAAACTTTGAAAAAGACGGGGCATTAGAAAGACGTTTCCAAAAGGTAATTGTTGACCCATCTTCCGCAGAAGAAACATTACAAATTCTTCAGAATATTAAGGATAGATATGAAGCGTTTCATAAAGTTCATTTCACAGAAGAAATTTTAACAACTTGTGTTCGTTTGGCTGAAAGGTATATAACAGACCGAGAGTTCCCTGATAAAGCAATTGACATATTAGATGAAGTTGGTGCTCGTAGTCAGGTTGAAATTAAAATGCCGGATATTATTGAGGATTTGAAGGAACAGGCAAATAAAATTAAACAACAAAAAATCCAAGTAGTTAAAAGTCAAAAATATGAAGAGGCTGCCGATTTGAGAGATAAGGAAAGAAAAATACTAACCAAATTGGAAGATGAAAAGAAAAAGTTTGAGTTGGAACTTTTGGAAAAGAAAAAACAAATTCCAATTGAGCTCGTATATGAAGTTGTTTCAAATATGACTAAAATCCCATTGTCTAAACTTTCTTTGGATGATTCAAAATCTTTAATCAATCTTGAAGACACTTTATCAGGTAAAGTTATTGGTCAGGATGATGCAGTTAAAAGAATTGCAAAAGCAATCCGTAGAAATCGTTTGGGGATTAAAGACCCAAATAAACCGATTGGTTCATTCATCTTCTTGGGCTCAACAGGTGTGGGTAAGACATATTTGGCAAAACAATTGGCCAAAGAAATCTTTGGAAGTGACGAAAGTTTAATCCGAGTGGATATGTCGGAATACCAAGAAAAACATTCCATTTCAAAATTGATTGGAGCTCCTCCCGGATATGTTGGGTATGACCAAGGAGGACAATTAACCGAACAAATCAAAAACAAACCTTATTGTGTAATTTTGTTTGATGAAATTGAAAAGGCAAATAAAGATGTGTTCTCATCATTACTTCAAGTATTGGATGATGGACATTTGACTGACGGATTAGGTAGAAAAATTAATTTCAAAAATTGTTTGATTATTATGACATCAAACTTGGGAATTAAAAAATTACAAGAGTTTGGTTCAGGTGTTGGATTTAATACTACTCAAAGCACATTTGCAATGGAAGAAAACAGAAAAAGTATGCTTCAACGAGAACTTAAAAACTTTTTCAGTCCTGAATTTTTAAATCGTATTGATGATATCGTAATCTTCAATTCACTTAAAGAAAATGAAATTGAAAAAATTGCAAGTATTGAATTGACAAAACTTCAAAACAGATTAACTGAAATGAAATATAATATTTCTTTTGATGAAAATGTTGTCAAATATATTTCCAAGAATGGTTTTGATGAATTATATGGAGCTCGTCCTTTAAAGAGAGCCATCCAAGATAAATTGGAAGATTTTATTTCAGATGAGGTATTGAAGGGGTCGATTACTGAAGGGTTGGAATACATCATAAAAATTGATGATGGTAATGTGATGATAGAACAGAAAGAAACAAAAAAACCAAGAAAGAAAAAGGGAGAATAATCTCCCTTTTTTTATTACCAATATCTAAAAGATAAACTTTTCTGTGGGTCAAGTTCATACTTTTTATAACCCAACTCCTGAATCATTTTTTTACCCATATCAATTCCATTAAACACATCTTCAACAACCACGTATTCATTCTTTGTGTGGTATTGGTAATAACCAATTGATATGTTAATACAAGAGAAATCAAACTTGCTTTTTAATGCGTAAACGTCAGTATAAGGGTGAACCATATATTTTTTCTTATCGTTCATCCCTTCAGTCAAAATTTTATCACAAGTATTGAAAAACTCGCCATCCCTATCAAACAACTTAGCCCCAAAACAAGTTTCTGTAATCATCCAATTTTCAGGTCCGTCAAACTGAATCGCATAACCAACGTTTGAGAAGAATGATTGGTCAGCATATCTTGACCCGTGACAACCCGTTTCTTCAGACACAAAGAACGCAGCTTTAATCACATCCATTTCTTCCAATAACTCCAAACAAGCAAAAACACCACATTTGTCATCACCACCAATTCCTGTCGGTTCACCTTCATTGTTATATGCTTTCAATGATAATTTCATTTCACGATGTGAATTAGGTAACATTTCTTCAACAACATTAATGGTATCTATTTCGTGAACAGTATCCGTATGACAAACAACACAAGGGTACATCCCCCTGTCAGGTATTTCACCTTTGACCGCATAAACATTCAAATGTTCATCAACGGTAAATTCAATATTTTTTTCTTTGAGCCAATCACAAATATACTGAACCATAAGTTCTTCTTGATATGTGTGGGTTGGTACAGTTAATACTGATTTTAATAATTCTAAATCTCTGTTCATAATTTTTTATATATTCAACAAAGATAGTTAAAAAAATTAATCAAACAATTCTGGATGGTATAAAAAGTTAAGAAAATCTTCTAATCCCATCTTATATGTTTCTGATGCGTATGTCCATCCAACTGAATGTTTTAAGACAGTGACTTTACCTTTATCAAACCCAATAATTTTAAATCTATATTTATTATTTCTTTTTTCTTTAGGGAAATCTTCCCATCTATCAAATTGATACCCCATTTTATCAATTATTGAATAAATTTCATTTTCTTTTTTTATTTCTTCTGAATTTTCAGATTCTTCAATTGATTCAATTATTTGGTCTAATTTTCTAGAAACTACTCTATTGAATTCTACAGAGTCAAAATTTTCACTCTCAAAATAAGCGTAATAATCTTCAAAATAATCTTCATCCTCTTGTAAATCTTTACTAATTATCATCTTTTTTAAAAGAGAAACAATATCTTCATCCTCAGCATTATATTCTTCATATAGCCTAATAATATTTCCAATAGTAGTTACATATTTTCTTTGGCAAATCATTTCGTGGATTAAAAAAACACTAAAAATTCCACATCCTCTCCTTTCAAGATACTTTCTTAAACCTATCACTAAAGCGGCATCATATAATTCCGAGTATTCTGATATAATATAATCTATGTTTCTTGCAAATTTGCTATATAGAAATCTACAGGCATCTTCAAGATTTGAATCAAAATCATCCGAAATCTTTTTATATAAAACCTTACTAGTCATAAATAAAATTTCTTTAAATTTTTCAATGTTCTCATCTGAAAACTCTCTAATTAGATAACCTTCTTTAAAATTATACTCTGAATCATCATAATTTATAAATACTAATCTACCATAATCAGAACTATAATATCTGTTAGAAAATGCTGCAGATATTAAATGGTCATTGTAATCATTATTGGCATTGTACATTTTTAAAAATTCTTCTCTGTCAAAAAAAAGATAAACTATATTCTTTTCAAGATTTTCTTTATTGGAAATTGATATTTTCATATTATACGAGGAAGTATGACACTCCTCAATAGGATTCCCTTCGTATTCGCCAGCAACAAACATTTTTAACGCTTTGTATAATGTCATATTTTTTTATTTATAAATACTTGTATGTTTGAGAAGATATTTATATCTTTGTATCGTAGTTCTTTGATTTATGGGGATGTTTTTGGCTTTGACAGGAATGGATTAGTCATAAAACGCACGTCGGAGCTGAATTAACTCTGTTAAACTGATTCAAACTGTAAACGGCAACGTTATCAACAAACTTTCAGTAGCTGGTTTAATCCGCACTGAAGAAGTAGCTGTAGCTTAATTTAGAATTAACCTACTAAACGGGTCGGTAAGCATATAACCTTGGAACAGAAGCTCGTATTGTGGTGTGGTTTCTACCCAAAAAGAAATAAAGTGGAGGATTAGTTCTCAGTAAACCGAACCACTCTAAAATAAGGGAATTGTGAAGTTTCGGATTGTTTAGAAAAACAATGACCTAAGCGTGTAGTGTTTTATGGTAAACTTTTTTGGACCCGGGTTCGACCCCCGGCATCTCCACCAGTTAATAAAGGGACTTATGTCCCTTTATTTTTTTACTATTTTTTATATTTATAACATATGGAAAAAAATGGCATAATCAATTTGACAATAAATTTATCAGGTCTTTGGAAAAATGAAGATGAATTTGTACCCTTTTTAAAACAACTACTTTCAAAAGAGCCGTATAATGTTTTTTTAAAAAGATATAAATCAGATGATTTATTAATAGTTGGTATGTTGTTAAAGGCAAAAAGCCTTGGAAAAAATATTTCAAATGAATATGATTTAATTATGAATAACTTTTTTTCATTTTCAACAATAGAAATCCTTGAAATAGAACCAGATATTGAATGTGAAAGGTGTAGTGGAGAATCAGAACTTGATTGTTCTGAATGTAATGGTAGGGGATATTTAGATTGTTATGAGTGCGATGGAAGTGGTGAAGATACTTGTAATATCTGTTGGGGTGATGGAAGCACTGAAGAGGATGAAGACGGAGACCCCATAGATTGTGATGAATGTTATGGAAGTGGAAATGTGACATGCAGTGAATGTGGTGGAGAGGGTACAGAAAATTGCAGTGAATGTGGTGGAACTGGTAAATACGACTGTCCTGATTGTGAACATGGTTATGTTGCAGCTGAGGAAAAAATAGAAATTGCTCAATTTTATTTTTTAAGTTATGACCCAAAAATTAAAAATTTACTTGAAACAAAAGACAAGCTTAGCCCAATTTCAGATGATTTGTTAGACGTAATTTATAAATCTGAAACTACTTTTTTAGTTGAGTCCGAAGATGGAAAAATTGATTTTATAGAATTTAATTATGTTATTCCTGAAGTCAATTCAAGTTTTTTCGGAGAAATTGACTATGGTAAACTTGACTCACGCATACTTTACAGTTATTCTAAAGGTGTAAGATTTTCTATATACAATTTAGTTGATTTTTTTGACTAAATTTGACTGTTTAAAGAATTTGACTCTCGTAATACTTCTTTCTTAAATTCTTCAGTAAATTCGTCATTTACCATTATATCAGATGGTGGTTCACTAAAAACCCAATCCATCCCCAGCATACCTATTAGATGCTTATCCCTATCATATATTGGACAAGCGACGTGTGATTGTGTTCCATAAGATGATAAAAATGCTCTTGTTGAAATGTCCTCAACTTTATTTAAGTCAGAATAAAACATTTTTTCATCAACCATATGTCTAATATACCAATTAAAATGTGATACTAAAACATTTTGGAATTTATCAGACAATTTTTCAAGTCCGTCAGAACATCTTTCATAAGTCATTGTTGATTTTTGCATTGGTGACTCTGTATAAAAATTTCCACCGTTGTGGTATTGAATTATAAAAATTCTATCACAATTATAAAGTCGTCTTAATTCCCTTAAAGCAAAATGAACAATTTCATCTTTTTTAATACGGGCAATTAAACCTTCACGAGATTTCTTTTCTTTCTTTTTTTCTTGCCAATTTCTAAAAAATCCTGAAGCAATTAACGCGACGAGTATTGACGTAATTGAGGTAATTCCCAATTCTATTATTTTCATATAATCCATTCTTTATACTATAACAATTTATAAATATAAGAATTTTCGTTAATAGGTTCGGGTTTTATACTTAATTCTAAAAATACAGGATTCTGTTCCCCAAAATATCCGCCAATAATATTGTAGTCAAAATACTCCTCAGCTTCACCACTTGTCATTCCATCCCTTTCTTGGAGGATTTGGAGTATCCTATCTTTAGAGTATAGGACACGTCTGCCGACCCCAAATTCATCGGTTATTCCAACAATTGCAGATTCTAATCCATCAAGTAAGATTGCACCTTCGGCATATTCATTAATGTCCACTTCCATAAATGTTCTTTAAATAATCTTTAATGTGTAAAAAACTTTGTGTAATATTAAAACCTGCGAAATAGTTTTTTAGTTTGGTTAAGTCCAATCTATATTCTCTATCGTGCCCCAATCTGTCAGGGACAAATTCAATTGTTGCAGTGTTATCAGGAACTAACTCTTGAATCATTTTAATGATTTCAATATTCTGAAACTCAATGTTTGACCCAATGTTATAGGTATCATTTATGATATGCTCGTTAAACATAAATTCAGCAATTATTCTGACATTATCATAAACATAAATCCACTCTCTTGATTGTTTCCCATCACCATATACAGGGATATTCTTACCTTCCTTAATTGAATTATAAATGACAGGTAAGAACTTTTCTTTAAACTGATGTTCTCCGAAATTATTACAGGTTCTTGTAATCAAATATGGTAATCCATATGTTCTATGGCAAGCTTTAACTAATAAATCAGCTGCGGCTTTTGACGCCGAATAATACGAACTTGGATTTAACTCGTGGTCTTCATTTGCCGATTTATGTTTGAAAACAACTGATTCCATATCACCATAAACTTCGTCCGTTGATATCTGTATGAACTTCTTTAATCTCTTATTATGTCTTGCACATTCAAGAAGATTAAAAGTTCCCTCAATATTTGATTTAATAAATGGTTTACCGTTTTTAATTGAGTTGTCAACGTGAGATTCAGCCGCGAAGTTTACAAGGTAATCATATTCACCCAAATCTTCAGGTGTCACATCACAAATATCCTTATTAAGGAATTGGTCAGATATCCTAAAGGAAGTTTTTATATTATCCAAATTTGAACAATATGTTAATGAATCAATACATAAAATCTCACAATGGAAATTTTCTTTTAAAAAATTAATAAATGCGGACCCTATAAATCCCGCACCTCCTGTTACTATTACTCTCATATTTTTTTAATATCGTATTTATATCCTGAATCTGAATTTAACTCAAAAATCTCCTTCATTTTAATCGCTTCGGTTTGAGATTCAAACTCCAAAACTTCTCCGTGTGAATCCAGAATAATTACTGGTAGGACTGACCCTTTTTTGTTCTTAATGTATTTTATAATAACCCACATAACTTTTTATTAAAAATATATGCGATTTAATTAATAAAATCAAACCTGAACACCTATACTTTTTGGTGGAGTTGGTTTTATTTCCTTTTTACCTTTTGGCCCAAACAACAGGATATTTTCAAATTCATTTCTTTTTCTATCAATTTCTTTTTTATCTTGTGATTTTGACAATATTGTCGTCTTTATTTCAGGAATTATTTTTATTTTTTGTTCTTTTTTATTTGAAAATTCTTTAATTTTACTTTCATCTAAAACTTTTACAGTTGTTTTTGTTTGGATTTTTGTTGGGGTGTGTTTTGTAAAATCTGTTTTTGGTTGAAATGACAAATTTATAATTTCTTTTATTTTGTTTATGTTTGGATTTTTTTTAACCTCTTGTTCTCTAATCTCAATTTGGTGTCCACCATTTATTTGTACGTCAGTTTTTGTAACGAATAAGTTTCTAACACTTTCTTTAACCGAATTTACATCGGCAGCAATTCTTTTAATTGAGTCATCACTTTGAGTGTGAAAAACTTCACTCGGTGCGTTGTTATATACAGGTTTTCCGGTTATTTTAATTATACTTTTAACACTGTTCAATCTTTCATTATTAGGGACTTCTACTTTTTCTTTTCTTATATTGTTGTTAGATAATACATCAGTTTTATAACTTGATGTCATATTTAAATTACTTAACTTTTGATATCTTGGTAAAGAATAAATATGTTTCTCAACCTCCTTCTGTAGATTTGGGTTTTTTATCGAGCTTTGTTTTGTATGTGAATTTAAACTATGCCAATTGTATAGATATGTAATTTCATTTGAGTGGTGATAATGCTCATTACCTGCCATTTCAAGCATTGGCATTCCATATGTTACATCGTTTGCAGATTTAACAAATTCACCTCTATACATTAAATCTTGTTTTTTAATATTCCTAAAAAGAAATGCCCTAAAAACTCTCATAGCTGAAAATGACCAAGGTAATGTCCTTGGTTTATCAGCATTTGGTCTAACTTTAAATGGGGATAATTTACCTTTATTATCAATCCATTTATATCCGGCAATCCATATATTGTCGGTAAAATCTTTTCTAACCTTTTCTAAAACAGTGTTATTATAAAAAGCATCATCACCGTCTAACTCAACAATAATATCATTATTATTAACCAAATCTTTATTGTTGATTATTTCATAAAAATTTTGAGTTTTAAATTTTTGATTTGTATTTTTAAATATTCTAAATCGTTTGTCATTTGATATTAGTTTATGTAATAATTCATAACTACCGTCAGTTGAGCAATCATCAACAATATAAACAACAAAATCTTTTAATGTCTGTGATTTTATTGATGAAATAAATTGAGGTATAA
>Ga0172372_10004407_pt1 | contig 20025 bp, 15 predicted proteins | sample LakKiv5m_2_FD_114544 | JGI IMG/M metagenome (GOLD analysis project Ga0172372, IMG submission 114544) | Freshwater microbial communities from Kabuno Bay, South-Kivu, Congo - kab_092012_9.5m | ecosystem: Environmental > Aquatic > Freshwater > Lake | place: Democratic Republic of the Congo...
TCACCGGCGGTGCGCAGGCGTTGGTAGGTGAGGAGCATCCGTTCGAGCAACGGCTTCAGTTCCTCCAGGATCACCCCCTGGAACAGCGACCGCCCCACCGCCTGCCGTTCCCCGAATCCACCCCCCACGAATACGTGGTATCCCTCCACCGATTCCCCGCCGTGCTTCACCTTCGCCCCCAGCAATCCGATGTCCCCCATGTAATGCTGCGCGCACGAGTTCGGGCAGCCCGTCAGGTGGATGTTCACCGGCTGGTCCAGTGTCACCCGACTGTCCAGCCACTGCATCAGCGCCATCGCGTCGCCCTTGGTGTTCGACGCCGCGAACTTGCAATGGCTGTTGCCGGTGCACGCGATGAACCCGCCCCGCAATGCGCTCGCCTGCCAGTTCAATCCGGCCTTCACCAACGCCTTCTTCAACGTCTCGACGAAGGCCGTCGGGACATTCGGGATCACGAGGTTTTGCCACACCGTCAATCGGACCTCGCCGGAACCATAATTCTCGGAAAGCTCTGCCAACCGCCGCAGCTGCTTCGACGTCAACTGCCCCACCGGGATCTCAACGCCCACCCAATGCATTCCCGGTTGCCGTTGCGCGTGCACCCCGAGATGCGCGTGCATCCCGCCCTCTGCCATCGGCGCCGGCGCAGGCACCTCCGCCCCGGCGGGAATACGCAGCAGCTCGAAGCCCAGCAGCTTCTCCGTCTCGGCCAGGTAACGGTCCAAGGTCCACGTCTCCAGCAGGTGCTTCAGTCGCGCCTTCTTCCGGTCCGTCCGGTTGCCATTGGCGAGGTAAACCCGCAGCAACGCCGCCGTGACCCGGATCACATCCGCCTCCGGCACCAGCACACCCAGATCCCGCGCAAACGCCTTGTGCCCTGTCGCACCGCCCAACGCACACCGGAAGTAGATGCCCGCCGACAACTGTTCGGTCACCAGATCCCCAACCCGCACGGCACCGGCCTCTGCGGCCGAAAGCTCCGTCGGTGTGAAGACACGCACCGCCTTCCACCCGATGTCATTCGTGTCCTCCACTGTCGGGATCCGTCCGCCGCCATGGAACGCGATGTTGAACTTGCGCGGCAGGTCGTAGAATTCGCGGTGGTTCAGGATCACCAACCCCAGCTGCTGGACGATCGGCAGCGTTTCCACCCGTTCATCCACATCCACCCCGCTCGTGGGATCGCAGGTGAGGTTTCGGATGTTGTCCGCACCGGCCCCACGCGTGTGCAGACCGATGGCCTGGATGCGGCGCAGGAACTCGGGCGCATCCTTCGGCGTGATGTGGCGCACCTGAAGGTTCGCACGCGTCGTGACCTGCAGGTAGCCCGTGGTCAACTGATCCGTGATCGATGCGATCTCGCGCAGCTGGGCCGAGGTCAGCTGCCCGCCCGGGATGCGCAGGCGCGCCATGTAGCCATCCTTCATGGGGCTCATGAAGAACAAACCCTGCCACTTGAACCGGAACGTATTCTCCTTGTCCGGCGCCTGGTTCGCCGCGGCGTGCTGCAACAGCAGCGAGTAGGCGTCCAGCGGATGCAACTCCCGCTTGATGCGTTCCTCGTTGGTCAGCTCCGAAAGATCCGGTGCGGCCGGTGCCGCAACCGGCGCAGGCACCACGTCGCCAAAGCTCAGGCCGCGATTCCGCAGCCCGGCAAACAACCCCTCCAGATACGCCACCTGCTCGGTGTTCAGTGGCTGTCCGGCAACCTCGTGGAATGGCAGTGGCATGGCGTCGTCCTCCTTCGTCTCAGTAAACGTCCCGTTGATAGCGTCCCGCCGATTTCAGTCCGGCGATGTATTCCGCGGCCTGTTCCGCGTTGCGGCTCCCATGGGTCTGCACGATCTCGAGCAAGGCGGCCTCCACGTCCTTGGCCATCCGTTTGGCGTCACCGCAGACGTAGAAGTGTCCCCCCTCCTCCAGCCATCGCCACAGCTCGGCGCCGGCCGTGCGCATCCGGTCCTGGACATAGACCTTCTCCGACTGATCCCGGCTGAAGGCGAGGTCCAGCCGCGTCAGGAACCCGTCCTGCGCCATCGCTTCCAATTCCTCCGCGTACAGGAAATCCGTCGAGCGCCGCTGGTCCCCGAAGAACAACCAGTTCCGTCCCGTGGCACCCGTCGCCCGCCGCTCCTCCAGGAAGGCACGGAACGGCGCGATTCCTGTCCCCGGCCCCACCATGATCATCGGAAGCGTCGGATCCGTCGGCGGACGGAAGTTCCGGCTCACATGCACGAAGACCGGCACCGGCGTCTCGCCCGGGATCACCCGTTCCGCCAGCCAGCACGACGCCACGCCTTTCCGGCCGCGCCCGTGCAGTTCATATCGCACCGCACCCACCGTGAGATGCACCTCGCCCGGATGCGCCTTGGGCGACGAGGAAATCGAGTAAAGCCGCGGCTGCAGCGGACGCAGGTGTTCCGTCAGTTCAGCGACCGTCAACCGCACCCCCGGTGCCGCCCGCAGGACATCGATCAAGTCCCGCCCTGGCAACCAGGCATCGAACTCCACCTTCCGCGCCGCTTCCAGCAACCCGGCCAGCATCGAGCCTTCCCCCTTCTCCGCCACGAGCTTCACGAATCCTGCCGTCGGCTGCGTGACCACCCAGTGCTTCATCAACGCCTCGTGCAACACGATCCCGCCCAGGGGCTCCACCCGCTCATCTCCGGTCAATCCCAGCGTCGCCAGCAACTCCTCGACCAGCGCCGGGCAGTTCTGCGGCATCACGCCGAGCGCATCACCCGCCGCATACGAAATCCCGGAATCCCCCAACAGGATCTCCACGTGCCGCGTGTCCTTTGCGGAACCCGATCCATTGAGCGGTCGCGCCACACGCATCCGGGCCAGATACGGATTCTTGCGCGTCCATCCCACCTCCTCGACCACCACGGGACGCACCACTTCCACTGCCGGCTTCACCGCGGCCACCGGCCCTTCCCCCAGCATCGGCCACAAGCCCTCGATCCACGCCGCCGCCGGAGCTTCGTAGTCCACGTCGCACTCGGCGCGCGCCACGAGGCGGCGACCTCCCAACGCTGCCAGACGTTCATCGATACCGCGCGCCGCCCCGCAAAAGTCGGCGTAATTCCGATCGCCCAGTCCCAACACCGCGTACGACAACCCCGCGAGCGACGATGCGGCATCACTCGAAAGGGAGGCCCAGAACGACGTCGCGTTGTCCGGCGGTTCACCATCGCCCCACGTCGACGTCACGACCACGAAGAGTCCAGCCGCCGGAAGTTCTGACAGCGCCACCGCGTTCAACTCGCGGAGGGTCACCTTGAAACCGCGCGCCTCGGCCAGTTTGGAGAAGCGCTTCGCCAATCCCGCCGCCGACCCGGACTGCGACCCGTACCCCACCAATAGCGGCCTGGCCGGTGCGGCCGCCACCGAGGCCGCAGCCCCGGCAACGGCCCCTGCCTGCAGCCGGTCATGGAACAGCCCCGCCAGGAACCCGTTCAACCAGGCCCGCTGCTCCCGCGTGAACGGGGCTGTCTCCGGTACAATGTTCATGCAGTTCCCAGCCAAAGGATCCGTCGGATCAGACCGATCAGACTGATCTGTCCAAGCCTCCTCAGAAGTTCACGATGGCCTGGATGTACACATAGTCCGCGTCCTGCGAGCCCACGCGGCGCAGCGAGTCCTGGATGTAGTCCCCCGCGAAGGCGTGGCAGTAGGCCGCTTCCATCACGAGGTACTTGTTCACCTGCCAGGTCGCCACGAGATCGATCTCCGAGCCCAGGAAGCTGCCCGCATCCGGATTGATCCCGTACCCGGTGCCACGGGCACCCGCGCCCTGCGTCGTCACGCCGCCGCGCGGAAGCCCGGCCACGTTGTAGAAGTTGTCGTTCACCGTGGCCAACCAGCGCAGGTGTCCTTCCAGCTGCAGCTTGATCCGCGGCGTGGCCATGATCGAACTCCGCAACCGGACGTTGTGGATGTTCTGCAACGACGCGAAGTCCGCGTACCCGTAGAAAAGGTGACCGGTCGGATACAGGTGCACGAACGTGTTGTGGTCTCCATCCGTGGGATCGTTGTCACCACTCGCGAAGCTGTACTCAATGCCCAGGCGCGGCGCGAACTCCGACTCCTTCCACGTGTACCCACCGGAAAGCACGCTCGCGAACGCACTGTGATCCCGGCGTGGCCCGTTGCCACCCGCCTCACGGAAATCCGCAAAGTTGCCGAACTGGTAATAAGCCTGCGCACCCCAGTCGACGTTCGCCCAGTCGTTGGTGGAGTTCTTGAGGTACATGCCCGCCGTGTAGACGTCCTGCGCCTCGGGCGGACGGAACGGTGCCGGCACCAGGCCACGCGAGCCGTCATTGCCACCTCGACCCACATTCCGTGCGAGCAGGTAGAATTCGCTCCAGGTCTTGGGAATCTTCTTGGTCGTCAGCTGCAAGCCCGAGAACAACTCGTCGTTGTTCGGCTTGTTGAAGCGGTTGTCCTCCGGCATCACCACCATCGAGCTCCAGCCTTCCAGCGTGAACATCGGATTCTGCCACCGGACCTTCGCCGCGTCCCATTGGCGCTGGATGTTGTTCCATGCCAGTGGACCCACGATGCGTTGCTCACCAAGAAGCAGTTCCTGTCGCCCGACCTTGAGCGACAGCGGAAATTCCTTGTGGTTCCCCAACGTCAGGTAGGCCTGTTGGAGGTCGAGTGGGCCATCCGATTCCGGGCTGCTGCCGCCACCTGCAGGCCCCACCGGATAGGCCGGAATCGTCACCCCGTTGATCGTCTCGAAACGTGTCACGGCATTGCCGGTGCTCGAACGATCATCGCCGGAAACCGAGCTGTTGCGGCCCTGCACGAAGACCTCGACCCACTTCCCGGTGTAGCCGGCGCGGATCAACGTCTTCTGCAAAAGATACGAGTTGTCGTTGTCCGTGTCCGTCCGGAAGTCGGACAGCGGACCCGGCCCTGCAAACCCACCGTTCTCCTTGATCTCATACCGGGTCCAGGACAGGACGCCGAAGTTCCACGAGGACATGTACGGGTTGTCCTGCCGCAGCAGGTCGTTGATGTACCCGGCCTGCGTCGGTGCCACCGGACTGGTGACGCCCCACTCAAGGCCGGCTGCCTGGGTGAGTCCTCCGGCCATCAGCAGACTGGCGGATCCGAGGGTGATGCATTGGTTCTTCATGAGGTCGTTCTCAGTTGGATCAGGTTTCCGAAAAATCGTCTTCAGGACTTCAGCGCCGGCTCTGCCTTCATCGCGGTGCGTTCCGCGGTTGCGCCAGGTTTGAGTGGTTCCGCTTCCGGCGAAATGGGTGCGTGGGACGTCGGGCCCGGACCGTGTCCCTGCCCTGGGGTCTGGCCCTTCAGCGTGTAGGCGCGGACGTTCAGGAATTCGATCAACTGCTCCCGCAACCGGTAATACTCCGGACTCTCCAGCAGTTCCTGACGCCGACGCGGACGCGCGAACGGCACTTCCAGGATCTCGCCCACTTCCGCCTCCGGCCCGTTCGTCATCATCACGATGCGGTCCGACAGGAACAGCGCCTCGTCGACATCGTGGGTCACCATCAGGGCCGTCAGCCGGTTGCGGTTCCACAGGTCGAGAAGCACCTGCTGCAGTTCGAATCGCGTGAGCGAATCGAGCATCCCGAAGGGCTCGTCGAGCAGGAGCATCTTGGGCGAAAGCGCGAACGCCCGCGCAATGCCCACGCGCTGGCGCATGCCCTGGCTGAGTTCCGCCGGACGCTTGTGCATCGCATCCGCCAACCCCACCACCGTGAGGTAGTACTCCGCGATCTGCCGACGCTCCTCCCGTGATGCCGTGTAGAACACCTGGTCCACTCCCAGCATCACGTTCTCCATCGCCGTCATCCACGGCAGCAGGGTTGGCGACTGGAACACCACGCCGCGGTCCGGCCCCGGCCCGGTCAGTTCCTTCCCCGCCAGGACGATCCCGCCAGCAGTGGCGTCACTCAGTCCCGCGAGGATCGACAGCACCGTGCTCTTGCCGCATCCGGAGTGCCCGATGAGCGAGACGAACTCGCCGCGACGGATCCTCAGGTTGAAGTCCTTCACCACCCGCAACGGACCCTTGGGTGTGGGGAAGACCTTGCTCAGGTTCGCGATCTCAACGTGGTCGGACATGGCAGGTGTTCAGGAAGGGATTTCAACGGTTTCGCGGCGTTCCTCGGAGCGACGTCGCGGAAGGCGCCGGCCACCGATCAGAGGACGGGGAATGTTCAGGTCCTCCGGCTCGATGTCGGGCAGGACCAGCTTGCGGGAGACAGACACGGCCGGACGTCCGCCTTCTCCGAGAAGCCACGAGACGACACGGCTCCGGATCTCCTTGAACCGCGGATCATGGTTCAGGGCCTTTCGATCGCGCGGCCGCGCCAGATCCACCGCGATCGAAGGCCCGAGGGTCGCTCCGGGCCCAGCACTCAGGGGCACGATCCGGTCCGCCATCATGATGCCTTCATCGGGATCGTTCGTGATCAGCACGACCGTCTTTCCCGATTCCCGGCAGATGCGCGAAATCTCGTCCTGCAAGGTCGCCCGCGTCAGCGCGTCCAACGCACCCAGCGGCTCGTCCAACAGCAGGATCTGCGGATCCATCGCCAAGGCCCGGGCCACCGAAACGCGCTGGCGCATGCCGCCGGAGAGTTCGCTCGGCCGCCGGTCCCGCGCATGGCTCAGGTTCACCATCGCGATGTGGTGATCGACGTGCTGCGACCGTTTCGCCGCCGACCAGTTCGGGAAGAGTTGGTCCACCGCGAGGGCGATATTCTCCGCAACCGTCAGCCACGGAAGCAGGCTGTAGTTCTGGAACACCACGCCGCGATCGGGGCCCGGTCCCGTGATCTCCAGATCGTTCAGCGTGACCGTGCCGGCGTCCGGCCGGAGCAGGCCCGAGATCATGTTCAGCAAGGTCGTCTTCCCCGCCCCGGAGTAGCCGACGATCGCCACGAACTCGCCCTTCTCCACCGTGAGGCACACATCGCGCAGCACCTCGGTCCGCGAATCGGGCGCGCCGAATGATTTTGAAATTCCACTCAGGACAAGGAAGGGCATGGAAGGAATGGGAAGAGGCTTGAGGGGAATCAGACCGCACTCTTGAACCGGCGCTCCAGGAGGCTCATCGCGCGGTCCAGCACGTAGCCCACCAACCCGATCGTCAGGATGCAGAGCACGATGCTCGTGTAGAGACCGTTGTTGTACTCGTTCCAGAGGAAGTTCCCGATGCCGATGCGCCCCGTCAGCATCTCCACCGCCACGATCACCAGCCAGGCGATGCCCAGGCTCAGGCGGTACCCCGTGAACATGTAGGGCAACGTCGCCGGGATCATGATCCGGAACAGGGTCTTCGTCCGTGAAAGCTTCAGCACGCGGGCCACGTTCAGGTAATCCTGTGGAATGGCGCGTACCCCCACCGCCGTGTTCAAAACCGTCGGCCACATCGCACACACCGCGATCGTGAACAACGCCGCCAGTTCGTTGGCGCTCTTGCCGCTGTTCGCGAAGATCACCACCCCCAACGGCATCCACGCCAGCGGCGATACCGGCCGCAGTACCTGGATGATCGGGTCGAACATCTTCGAGAAATTCTTCGAGAGCCCGAGCACGAATCCCAAGGGCGTCCCCAGGATCAACGCGATCGCGTAGCCCTTGGCCACGATCACCAGCGAGTACCACGTGAACCGGAGCACGCCCTGGTCCAGTTCCTCACGCTTCGCAAACGGCTCGACGATGTACTTCTTCGTCTTCTCCCACGTCTGCAAGGGTCCCGGCAGATCCTGGATCAATCCCGACTTCACCTCCTCCACGGTGCCATCCGGCTGCGTCTGCGGCGTCACGTGCCCCGAGACCAACTGCCAGGCCAGCAACGTCAGCACGAGCCCCACCAAGGGCATCAACAGGGCGTCCCATTGGATCTTCTTCAGGAATGTCATCGTCGTCGTCGACCCTGGACCCGGACCGGCAAAAACCGGTCCGGGTCGGCTCAGGTCGTCAGGAAGTTCAGGAGGAAATCAGGTACCCGCGGCTTCAATCCTTCAGGTTCTTCACGTCAAAGCTCGCCGCGTAGGCTTCGGGATTCGCAGGATCAAAGGCCTTCCCGTCGAAGAGGGTCTCGGGCTTGTCATCGCGCCCACCGTGGCTGAACCCGATCTCCTTCATCGCTGCCTCGTACAGGTCGGTACGGGCCACCTTCGCCGCGATGCCGGCGTAATCGGGAGCACCCGAAACCATGCCCCACCGGCGGAACTGCGAGAGCCACCAGGTGATGTACTTCGGCTGCGGGTAATTGCAGTTCCGCTTGCTGAAGTGCATGTAGTACTCGTCCTTGAACTTGCGCCCGTCGCCCATGTCGTAGTCGCCGAGCAAACGTCCCAGGATCGTCTCCTTCGGGCAGTTCACATAGCTCGCCTTGCTCACGATGTCGCACTGCTCCGGACGGTTGCCCAGGTCATCCAGCCACACCGAAGCCTCATGCAGCGCCTTCAACACCGCCTTCACCGTCTTCGGGTTCTTGTCGGCATACTCGGCGAGGAACGCACAGACCTTTTCGGGATGGTCCTTCCACATCTGCTGCGTCGTCACCGAGGTGAAGCCGATCTTGTCGGACACCGCCCGGGCATTCCACGGCTCGCCCACGCAGAAGCCGTCCATCTTGCCCACCTTCATGTTCGCCACCATCTGCGGCGGCGGGATCGTGATCAGGTTGACGTCCTTGTCGGGGTTGATTCCACCGGCGCCGAGGTAATACCGCATCCACATCGCATGCGTGCCCGGGGGGAAGGTCATCGCGAAGGTCAACGGTTCACCCAGCGACTTCGCCTTCTCGACGAAGGGCTTCAGCGCCTTGGGATCGTCCTTCACCTTGCCGAGGAAATCGGACTTCAGCGTGATCGCCTGGCCGTTACGGTTCAGCATCCACGGAAAGACCATCGGCTTCTTCGGCGAGCCCAGCAGTCCCATCGTCGACGCGATCGGCATCCCGATCAGCATGTGGGTCGCCTGGTTGTCGCCCGTCTGGAGCTTGTCCCGGATCACCGCCCAGCTCGCCTCCTTCGAGATCGACGACTGGATGCCGTGCTTCTTGAAGAGACCCTTCTCGTGCGCCACCACGATCGGCGAGCAGTCCGTCAACGCGATGATGCCGAAGCGGACGTTGGGCGACTCCGGGGAGTCATCCGCGTAGGCGGAACCCACCCACCCGGCCGGAAGTCCCGCAAGGAGCGAGCCCACGGCAGTGGTCTTGAGGAATCGACGGCGGTTCAGTTCAGGCCGGAAGCGTCTGTGGTTCATGGTCAGAATCAGTCGTATTTGCTGGGTTGAAAGAGGAGGTGGCACGTCGCCGCGCCGCCTCGAAAGCATCCATGCGGAAAATCGAGGACAGGACCTCGGGCGAAGGCAGGGCGGGCATCATCGCACCAAACAGCTCCTGCATCACCCAGGCCGCCTTCTCAGGGCCCGGCTCGTTCGTGTCGAAACGGTGGAAGCAGTTGAACTCCGGCAACTGCCGCGTCTCCGTGCGGTTGATCGGGAACGCTCCACTCCACGCCGGGCGGATCAGGTCCTTGGAGAGATTCAGGTATTCACGCCGCGCCAGCAGTTCCACCACGGTGTCCCGTCGCGTCGCGTCGTCGCAGAACCGGCAGGCTTCGAGAAGCGCGGCCGCCAGCCGCTCGTGGACTTCCGGCTCCGCCGCCGCCCACGTCCCACGCACGGCCAGTACCTTCTCCGGATGCCGCGGCGCCAGCGAACAACTCGTCGCCGCGCACCAGCCGTCCCCCGCCAGGATCGCCGCCGAGTTCCACGGCTCACCGACACAGTACCCATCCAGGTGTCCGCCCCGGAGGTTCGCCCACATCTGCGCCGGCGGAACGATCACGATGCGGAAGTCACGATCGGCCACCAACCCCGTCGGAGCCAGCCAACGCTCCAGCAACCGGGCATGGGTCGAGTGACGCGAAACCGCTCCCAGCAGCAACGGCTCGCCCCGATGCTTCCGCTGGCGTTCGCCCAGCGTCACCGCATCCCGCACGCCCTCATCCCACAGCCGGCGCGACAGCGTGATCGCATTCCCATGCAGGTTCAGCACAAGCCCGGTGCAGCACGTCGCCTTCACGCCGTCCAGGCCCAGCGCCAGCGCAAACGGCAAACCACAGGGCGCGTGCGCCCCGTCGAGCTCACCATAGGCCAGCTTCGCACGGACCGAGGCCCAGCCCAGCTCGCGGCTCAATTGCACCCGCAATCCCTGGCGCGCGAAGATCCCCAACTCCTGCGCCACCACCAACGGCGCACAGTCGTTCAACGGCACAAAACCAAGCCGCACCAGAGGTCCCGTCTCCAACCGGGGCCCACCCGTGCGTCCCTGTCGCGCTTTGTGCATCCGTTGCATCCACCCGCTGATAAAGCGTTCCGGATGCCGTCGTGCCAGATCGGCCCGATGAATGCTTCGCTAAAAACTCGTTCGCCCGATGAGGCGATCTCATGGATGAAAAGTCCCATCGACAGTCAGCAGCTTCAGGCATTCGCAATCCTTGCGAGGAACGGCAGTTTCACGCAGACCGCACGCGAACTGTTCCTCACCCAATCCGCCATCAGCCACTCCATCAAGGCCCTCGAAAGCGACGTTGGCTGTCGTCTTTTGGACAGGGTGGGCAGGAAGGTGACCCTCACGCAGGCCGGTGAACACCTCCTCAAGCACGCCGAACGCGTCCTCACCGATCTCCGCGCTGCGCGCGAGGGTCTCGAGGAACTCGGCCGATGGGGCCATGGCCGCCTCCGCATCGGCGCACCCGTCACCATCTGCCAGTACCTGCTCCCGTCCGTCCTCCGCGAGTTCAAGGAAAGCTTCCCCCACTGCCACCTCAGCATTGAACCCGGGGACTCCCGCGACCTCCTCGAAGCCGTCGACCAACGCCGCGTCGACATCGCCGTCACCCTCGAACCCCAGGGCGAGGATCAATTCCAGTTCATCCCGCTCTACACCGATGACATGGAGTTCGTCGTCTCACCGCTCCACCCCTGGGCCACCGCCGGAAAGGTCACCCGCGCCGACATCGCCCGTCAGAACTTCATCGTCTACCGCCGTGGCAGCCGGACCTGGCGCATGATCGAGTCCTACTTCCGCGAGGAGGAAGTCGTGCTCAACGCCGTCATCGAACTCGGTGCCATGGACGCCATCAAGGAACTGGTCAAGGTCGGCCTCGGCATCTCCATCATGGCCCCGTGGGTCGCCCGCAAGGAACTCACCGAACAGTCCCTCATCGCCCTCCCTGTCGGCCGCCGCCAGCTCCGCCGGAACTGGGGCATCGTCCACTGGATGGGACGCCGCCTCACCCTCGCCGAGGAAACCTTCATCGGCCTCTGCCGCTCCGCCACCGGCGGTTGATGGGAGGCTCAGCGAACCTTCCCCGCGATGCAGAACAGGTGGGCATCTCCGCGCAGGAAAAGCCGGTCGGCCGCCGGCACCGGCGTCGCGATGATCCGTTCGCCCATCGGGTTCTCGGACAGCAACTCGAACTTCTCGCCCACGCGCGCCGCGAAGACGACCCCGTCCTCGCGTGCCGCGTACAGGATGCCGTTCGCGACCACCGGAGAGGCGTAAAAGGGCGCGGTCGCCTTGGGCAGGCTTCCGGTCCAGACTGTCGTTCCCGTCGCCGGATCGAGGCACACCACCTCGCCCTTGTGACGCAGCAGGTATCCGCGTCCCCCCGAGATCACCGGAGCCGCCACGAACACACCGACATCCGTGCGCTTCCAGGCACGGTGGCTTTCCGAGACGTCCCCGGTCCCGCCCAACTTGATCCCGAACATCCGCGCCTGCCCCGCCCGGTCATCGCGTCCCACCGGCACCAAGGCCATCGAACCGTGCACCACGGGCGTCGCGATGGCCGGCCAATATCCCGTGCCATCCGGATTGAACCCGCCCGCCGTCCACAACACGTGTCCATCCGACACCGCATGCGCCGTCAGGTGGTCCGCTCCCCAGATGAGGACCGCTGGTTGGCCGCCATGATCGATCACCACCGGGGTGGCGTAGCCATTGTTGTTCTCGGCGGGGACGATGAAGTTCCGCTTCTCCCGCCATCGGATCTCACCCGTCTTCCGGTCGAAGGCCGCCACCCACGATTCTCCGTCATGGAGTCGGCTGAGGATCACCACGTCCCCCACCACCACCGGCGACGTGCCGGAATCCCAATACAGCTTCTCCACCCCGAACTTCTCCGTGAGGTTCACCTTCCATCGCACCTTCCCGTCCGTCTCCACCGCCGCCAGGTTCCCGCTCTTGAAGTGCACGTACACCGCCGTCCCATCCGTCGCCGGCGATGCGTTGCAGCTCGACGCCAGTGACCGGTGCTTGGGATCCGACAACGACCCGACCTTCGTCTCCCAAAGCTTCTTGCCGTCGAGATCGAAGGCCAGCACCGCATCCTGCCCCTCGGATGGCGACGTCAGGAACAGGCGGCCACCGGAAACGATCGGGGTCGACGTTCCCTTCCCTGGCAACGCCACCTTCCACGCCACGGATTCCGCGGTCCAACGCTCCGGGAACCGTCCCTCGGCAACACTCCCCTGCGCATTGGCCCCACGCCATGCCGGCCACTCACCCGTTGCCGCCGACACGACCATTCCCGCCATCACCCACCCGCAGGCCGTCGCCACGCCACCACGCATCCCGGTTCCTCGAATCATGCCCTCAGAATGCCTGCGTCCCGGACAGAGTTCAAAGCCGCGTTTCGCCCTTCAGGGAGTTGCCAGTCTCCAAAGCGTAGACGACGTCAGGAGGCTGGGTTCAACCACTGCCTCGTGACCTCGGCTACCACTCCGATTGTAGCAGTCGACGTCAGGAGGCTGGGTTCAACCATTGCCTCGTTACCTCGTCAGCTACCACTCCGATTGTAGTAGACGACGTCAGGAGGCTGTGGAAGAGGCACCTGGCACCCCGCTTCAAACTTGAATCTCCCCCGTGGCATCGCTGAACCCCGACACCTCGCCACCGGCCCGACGCACCACGGACAGCAGCACGTTCGCCAACGGTGGATGGTTCTTCGCATCATGCGCCAGGTGTTGTCCGTGCCGGAATCCAAGCCCCGCACCTCCGGCCACCAGCAACGGCAGGTTCCGCGGCGAATGATCGCCCCCTTCGCCGGAGTTCATCCCGGAGCCGAACACGACCACCGTCTGATCCAGCATCGGTCGGCCAGCCTCATCCGTGGACTGCAGGAAGGTCAGGAACCGCTCCAGCCGTCCCAGATGGAATCGGTCGATGCCGGACAGCTTCGCCAGCATGGCCTTGTCGCCGCCGTGATGGCTGAGTTCGTGGTGATTCTCGCCGCCACCGCCGTACCCGCCTGCCTCACGCGACCATTCAAACGTCACCACCCGCGTCGTGTCCGTCACCAGAGCCAGATAGGTCAATTCGAGCATCACATCGATCCACATGGGCCGGTCGTGGGCGTTGCCGGGCTGCATGTCGAGTTGCAGGCGGGATCCGTCCACCACCGGTTTCGGGATGTCCACCCACTCCTCCAACCGTCGCACACGGCGTTCCGTCTCACGCACCGACGCCAGGTACTCGTCGAGCTTCGCCTGATCCGCACTGCCCAACCGTCCATGCAACGCCTTCGCCTCGCCGAGGACTTCGTCGAGGATCGAACGTTTCTCCGCATACCGCCGCAGGATCGCCGACCGCGATGCCGCATCCTCGGGAACGAACAATCGCTCGAACACCCGCCGCGGACTGTCCTCGGCCGGCAATGGCGTCCCGTTGCGGTCGAACGCCAGCGTGTGACTGTGCCCAGCCGTTCCTGTCCCGGACTGATCCGAGAGCTCCAGCGACGGCAACCGCGTGTGCCGGCCCACCGACTCGGCCAGCACCTGATCCGCCGAGATCGTGTTCGTGTATTCCTTCCCCGGCACAGCCCCCAGGTCCGCGCCGGTCAGCCACGTGTCCGCACCGGAATGTCCGCCTTTCGCGTGCGGATGACCGAGGCCCGACAACACTGTGAAGCGGTCGCGGTGTCCCTTCAGGACCTCCAGCGTTGGCGAAAGGGCGTAGTCGCGTCCCGCCGCCGCCGGCACCCAGTCGAAGATGTTCACTCCGTTTGGGACGTAGCAGAAGACCGCCCGCGGATGCGCTCCGCCCGACTTCGCCAGCGGCGTGAACGTCGACGGCGCGGCGCGCAATGACACCGGAACCATCGCGTCGAGCAACGGCAGCGCGAGGGCCGCGCCGGCACCCCGGAGGAGGGCACGCCGCGAGAGCGGACGTCCAAGGTTGAGATGGGGAAAGGGGATCATGACAGGTTCCGGTCAGGGTTGGCGGAAGGCATCTGAAAGTACGATGTGGCGGATCAGGTGACGCAAGGTCCGACCGTCCCGCTGAAGGCTGGCAACGGCATCGCGAATCCGGGGCGCATCGGAAAGACCCAGTTCACGGCCGAGGGCGTAGGTGTACAACCGCTCGGAGAGAGCGCGCAGGAAAAATTCCTCCCGCGCCATCAACGCCTCCTGCAATCCCTCGATCCCGCGCACCTCGGTACCGTCCGGCAGCTTCGCCGAGGCATCGATCACCGGATCGTTTCGTTCGATGCGTCCCTTGTACCCGTGACCTTCACGATCCCGCCATGCCCCGGACGCGTCGAAGTTCTCCAGCGCGAATCCGAGCGGATCGATGCGATCGTGACAACGGGCGCAGGCGGGAAGTTCACGATGGATCTGAAGCCGTTGCCGGACGGTCGCCTTGTCGATGCCCGGCACCTTGGGTGCGATCTCGCCGACGTTCGCCACGGGCAATCCGGGATCCTCGCCCAGCAGCGTCCTGAGCACCCAGACACCCCGCTTCACGGGCGAGGTCCGAGTGCCATTGGAGGTGATGGTCAGGACGGAACCCTGCGTCGCCAATCCTCCACGCCGTTGTCCCGGCGCCAGCGCGACCCGGCGGAAGCGATCCCCGCGCACCCCGGGGATTCCATAGAACCGACCCAACCGTTCATTGATCACCACGAAATCGCTCCGCAGGAAGCTCCGCACGTCCAGGTCGCCTCGCAGGATTTCGGCGAAGAAGGCCTCGGATTCTTCCACGATCGAGAGCTCCAGATGCCGGTCGTAGTGCGGGTAGAGGTCCGGTGCGGGAGGGTTGGCGCCCACCTGCCGCAGTCCCAGCCATTGCCCAGCGAAGTTCCGCACGAAGGCCTCGCTGCGGGGATCCGACAACAGGCGATCGACCTGTTCGACCAGGACGACATCCGAGGCCAGCGCACCCGAACGCGCCACAGCCACCAAGCCCTCATCGGGCGGGGCGGACCACAGGAAGTAACTCAGGCGCGATGCCAGCGCCCAGGTATCCAGCCGCGTACCGGGATCCCCGGGCTCCACGAGATACAGGAAGTGCGGCGATGTCAGCACCGACGTCAGCACACCCTTCAAGGCTTCCTGGAAATCGGCCGATGCAGGACGCAGCCGATCATACAGGGCCAGCTTGGAATCGAGTTCCGCCTCGGTTACCGGTCGTCGCCACGCGCGCGGCATGAAGTCACGCAACACGGCCGCCATCCGGTCGCGTTCGACGGGAATCGCCTCGGCCGCCGCGCTGATCACAGCGCGATGCGACCGCGGTGGCCAACCTTCGTCGATGGGTCCTTCGATCTCGATCCAATCGATCCACAGCTCCGGACGGAGCACGCCGTCCTTGCCCTGCCACGCGTGGTTTTCGAGGACCTTGGGAATGCTGTAGGCGTACTCGAAGGTCAGCCCGGCGGACTTCGTCGTGAACCGCGCCGTGAACTCGACCTCCCGTGGGGCATCCAGCGGCGCGTCGACGTCCATCTCCCGCAACACCCGGGGCTGCCCGCCCAGATGCTGGGTCACCTTCACGCGCGGCGGACCAAAATCGTACATCGCGTCGTTCCGGAGGTGCTCCAGCAGGTTCGTGAAGTGTTCCTCGTGCCACCGGCGTCCCTTGGGATTCCGCGCGATCTCGGCGTCCCGTTCCTTCTCCAGCAACGGCCGCACCGATTCGATGAACGCCGCACGGTCCGGAACCACGCCCGCTGCGCGCATCCGGATCACGTACTCGCCCTCGACCGGCACCTTGAAGTTCCGGAAGTCAACGTTCCGATCCCAGCCCGCGATCGTCAGGATGGTGAATCCGTTGGTGAACCGGTTGCGCCCGCCGTTCAGCAGGATCTGCTTCTGGTCCCCGCGCGCCACGCGGTACCGATCCATGCCCTTGCTGCCTTCTTCCGGATCAAACCGCCACCGGATCCGTTCGGGCGGCGGACCCGACACCAGCGCGCGATCCAGCGCCAACCGCGCCGCCGAGAAGTACAGCTCCAGATGCAGGGGCGAGAGGGTGAGTCCTGCTCCGTTGTTGTCGAATCCACCCGAAGGCGGGTCCGCAGGCAGGAGATGGCCGGCATCGAAGGGAATCCCCAACAACGCCCGAAGCGTCCGGTTGTACTCGTCGCGATTGAGCCGGCGTTGGGTGACCTCCGTGGCGCGCCGGGCGATCTCGGCCTGGGTCAACTCCTGCGTCAGCCATTCCACGAACGCGGCAGTCGCGGCCGGCGACGGCTGCGGTTCCTTGGGCGGAGGCATCTCATGCCCGTTGAGGACATTCAGGACCTCCTTCCAACGTTCCGCCGTCAGTCGATTCGTGAACGCCAGGGACAACTGTGTATCGATGCGGAAATCCCCCTTCTGCTTCTCGGCTCCATGGCACCCCAGACAATGCTCCACGAGGAATGGATGGGGATGCGGCATCGCCGGCGTCGGCTCCGCCGCCGTGGCAAACACGGACACGAGGAGCAGAATCCCCGGCCACACCCGCCACCCTACCGTGCGATGCCCGTTCACCTCACGAGTGTGGAACCATGCCCACGACAGGCAATCCCCAATCCTTGCCTCACTGTAGCTGACGAGGTAACGAGGCAGGCATGAAGGGGCGAGTTCGAGGTTATTGGTTCCGGTTTGAAGCCCTTCCCACTTGAATCCAGGGCCTTCTCCCCTCCAACTCCCCCACACCCTCCATGATTGAGTACAATCCCAAGGCTTGGTTCACGTTCATCTTCCAGTTCCACCGGGCCGATACCTTCCGCCGGTTGTTCCCCATGATGCTGTGCATCGCCGCCTACTGCGGACTGGTCGAGTACGTGGCCATCGCCTCCTTCCCCGCCGCCCTCAAGGATCACCTGCGCGCCCTGCCTCCGGAGCAACGCCAGCCCTTGCCGGCGGGGTTGATGACGGATGCCCGGGGCCATGTCCCAAGCCAGATTGCCTCCGCCATCCTCACCCGCCTCATGAAGGCCGGGCTCTCGCCCGATCTCCTGCTCCTGGTGAACTCCGAGATCCGGAACTACTCCGAGGTCTGCGGCGCCTGCGAACGGATCCGCAACACCCCGATTCCGTTTTCCTACAGCGTCTTCCTCAAGAAGTTCATCTTCATCTACGTGATGACCATGCCGGTGAGCTACAGCGTCACGCTGGACTGGCTGGTGATCCCGGTCGTGGTGCTGGTGTTCTACGCCCTCGCGAGCCTCGAACTCATCGCCGAGGAGATCGAGAATCCCTTCGGCACCGACCCCAACGACCTGCCCCTGGAATCCATCTGCGAAACCATCCGCAAATCCGTCACCGAGATCCTCGGCGACGCTGCTGCGGGCAAGCCTGCGGAAGCGCGCCCAACCATTGGGTCGCTGGGCTCATTAAAAGTCCAGCGAGGGCAAGCCCACCTATAGCCGGGCTTTCAGATCCTTTGGTGCAATAAACACCAACGCTCGCCCAGCCTTCTTTTGCTCCAGCAGTTTGAGCTTGGCGAGCTTCAGCAGGTCTGTCCTGGCAGTCTGATAGACAATGGCATGACGCGCTCCGTGCCCGGCGATGCTGTAGGCAAAACCGGGATGACGGACCGCGTGCGCAATAAGCGCCTGCTGTCTGTGATTCAGTTCGGGATGCTTCTCCAGCGCGGTGATGCAGGTCCGTGCTTCAGCAGATTTTCGGCCGATGTAGTCGTGAAGCTCGATCAATGCGCGCCGGATGATCTCCGCCTGATGAATGATGAAGTACGTCAGATCGTTCTGATCCGTCTCCGTATGCAGGAAGGCAGTCCCGTATTGCACCGGCGCCTTGTTCAAGAACTGGGAGATTGAGATGAATTCAAAGAGCCAATAGCCCGAATGCAGCATCTGCCAGTAGAACAGCGCCCGGGCTGTTCGACCATTTCCATCAACAAACGGATGATCGTAGGCGAGCCAGAAGTGCAGGATGATACCTCGGATCACGGGGTGCACAAAATGGGCGGGGGTCTTGCCATTGGCGAAATCGCACATGGCCTCCAGCCGGGCAGCCAGCGTTCCCGCAGCAGGCGGCCTGTGAAACACCGTCCCCTCAAGATCCGAGATCTGGACATCCTCATCCGCCCGCCGCAGTCGGCCCGGAGCGTCCGGGGTATCGAGGGCGTCCATCGAGATCTCCCGATGCACCTGAAGGACCATCTCCGGAGTCAACATCTCGTCCTTCATCTCCACGATGCGGCGCATCGTCATGTAGTTGTTGACGATCATCCGCTCGCTGCGATTCCCCGGTTGTCTTCCTTCGGCCAGCATCTTCTTGGCCACCTCGCGCGTGGTGACCGCACCCTCCATCTGACTGGAGGTGATGGCTTCTTCCATCAGCGAGCGTACGACGTAGCGATCCCGCTGTTCCGCATTCGTCACTTGCTCCGGAATTTCTACAAACGTTCCTCCTCCACGGTCGATCTGATGGAGCAGGTCGGTAACGAGATCCGGGACCGAGAACTGAAAGGATGCTCCTTCCGTATCCTTGAGCGGTATGGACCGGTAACCGGATTGCCGGCGCATCTTCAACCCCAGCCACCAGTTTTCATGCGTCAATCCGCCAGGCGGTTTTCGGTACCTCAAGTCATCCCAATGGAAGTACCGACCGTCATGGGTAGGGCTGACAACAGATTCCAGAATCCGGACCAACGCTCCCGGGCTCGACAAGCCGGCAATCAGTTTCCCGAACTCCGGCGGTGATTGCGGCTTCCGCATGCCAGATTACTAACCAACTACTAATTTGTTTTCAATTAGTAGTTCAGTCACCCCACGTCCAAGAGAGCGCATCCTGACACTGCCCCCATGTGTGAATGGTTTTCGGGGCGGCGATGACCTCATCGACATGGAAAGGTTTCGGAACGGCGACGAGGAAGTCGCCACCCCGTTCCATGCGGGGGCCGCGTCACAATGAGCCCGCTTGAAGACGTCCATGCAGATTCGGCTTGCGGGCGTCTTTGATTCCTTTATTTCTGTCTTTAGTGAAATGAGTGACGCAACCGTAATCAGACAATCCAGCGAACCCCGCCACCCCGTCGCTGTCGTCGTTGCCTGCGTTCCCCTCTTCGTCCTCCCTCTCCTGACCCTGCCGCTTCTCCATCGCGTTCCCTCGTGGGCCTTCATGTGGCTCCTGGCCATCGCCCTCTTCACCGGGTTCAAGTGGCTCACCTTTACCACTTCCCACGCGACGACCGCCCCGGTCCGGATCCGACTCCTCTATCTGGCGGCATGGCCGGGGCTGGCACCCGACGAGTTCATCCGGCCACTTCCACGGTCACGCCGCCCTTCCCGTGCCGATTGGTTTCCTCCGTCGCTCAATCTGGTGGCTGGCCTTGTGCTCGTCCTGCTCGTGGCACCCCGCATCGCCGCCCCGCTCGTACGTGGCTGGGCCGGCATGGTCGGCACCATCCTTATCCTGCACTTCGGGACGTTCCATCTTCTGGCCCTCGCGTTGCGCACCCTGGGGCTGGACGCCCGCCCGCTCATGCTTCGACCGCTCCGCTCCGATTCCCTGGCGGAATTCTGGGGCCAACGTTGGAACACCGCCTTCGCAGCGTTGGCCGGCCGACACGCGTTCCGACCCCTTGCCCGCAGGCTCAGAACTCCTGACCTCGCATGGTGAAATCAGAAGTCTGACGGAATGGAAATGAGACCGTTTCTGGCAGGATTTGGCTTTCGCAGGAACGCCGTTCCCCCTACGAAATCGTCCCATGCCGCA